>Ga0209431_10000249_pt1 | contig 42825 bp, 62 predicted proteins | sample RifCSP13_3_FD_184021 | JGI IMG/M metagenome (GOLD analysis project Ga0209431, IMG submission 184021) | Soil microbial communities from Rifle, Colorado - Rifle CSP2_sed 13_3 (SPAdes) (version 2) | ecosystem: Environmental > Terrestrial > Deep subsurface > Rock core/Sediment | place: Rifle... | reverse complement strand
TACAAGATGGTGAGAAGCTAGAGAGAGTCTGGCCTGATGGCTTCTGGGATGGTATAGGCGAGTCAAGGGTTAGATCAGCTCGTAAGTGTCTGTATGCAAACTTCCTTGACCTTACGTCTCCACCCTATGTTAGGTTAGTTCCTACCAGTGTAACACTAGGTGGTCTAGCTGCTATAGATGTAGTGAATAGGCCACTGTTCTTTCTCCAGGGCCAGCAGCCCAATGGTACAAACGTTATCTATTTCTTTGTAGGCGATACTCGTATTAAGATCAATCGAGATTCTGGAGCTGTGATAGAAACCGTAACAACCGCAACTGTTGTATATGGTAGACCAGCTCTCTTTGAAGGTACATGGCGTATAGCGCGTGGTGAGACAGTAGACGCAGCTAGCCTGACTATAGGCAATGGCGCAGGCACAGACAGCTTTACCGCCATTGCAGGCTCTATTAAGGCCAGGCATTTTTCCATAGTACAGGATCAGGGCACTTCCAAGTTAGCTAGAGCCTTCTCAACTAATCTTATTGATTTGTCTTCAGATGCTGTAACCTTTGGTGGTGACTTTGAGTGTGGCGATACTTCATTTGGTATCTCAGACCTACTGGAGTCCCAAGGCGAACTCTTAGTTATCAAGCCTGATGGCCCACGACGCTTTGCTCCTAGTGGTGACTCCCTTCCATTACAGCGATTTATAACCGTAAACCTACAGTCCTCAACTATTGACGGCTCTAACTCTCACGGCCATGGCCCCTATGCCTATTGGGTAACAGCCTCCGGTATCTGGCGTATCTTTGGTGACGCTATGCTCCCAATGGGTTTTGAGTCTGATTCTCAATATTTTGACTACATAGTGCCTTCTATTACAGGAGGTGGGATTGATAAAGCCTCATGGAGGTCAGTAACAGCTTATGGTAGATGGTTATATGCAACCCATGGCCGTCAGGTGTTTCAGGGCTTTATAGAAGAAGATGGTCTAGTTAAGTGGTATGGACCTATCTATCAGGCCGATAATGCTGCAGATCCACCATATACGGCCAGGTGTATAGTAGATAATGGTCCTGCACTTTGGGTAGTCATTACGTCTGCAAGTGCTGCAACATCAGATATTGTACGCTTTAATCTAGAGGCAGATGGTTCTATACGTGATACCATAGATGACGACAGGGGACCGTCAGGTACGAATATAATACCTGCTCTTAGATTGGGTACTGATGACTTTGGTAGACCAGATCGCCTAAAACAGATTAGACGTTTTTGGATAGTCACTGAGGGATTGGCTGGTGATACTCTTCAACTACAGGCGTCACTAGATGGTGCTGTTGAACAGCAGGTAGGACTGAACATTACTACTAACGGTTTAGTAGAGCGTGTCCCTAGTACAGCAGCTTTTGGAAATACTATTTTAGGTTCTAATGACATATTCCGTGAGGCGCGCTTCGGAGTTAATATCTCTGTGTTCTCTACTACAAGTGACCCCCGCTGGAGAGCCTTTGGCGTAGAGGTTAGGACTGCTGATATCTATAGAGCTAAGATTATTCTAACACCTGAGTCAGTACGTGGGTATGCTTTAGGTATCCAGGGTCTACTCCAAGAGCTACGAGCCTTAAAGAACGCTCAGAGGGTAGCCATTAAGCAGCCTGAGTTAGATGCCACTCGTAACGGCTATATACTGTCAGTAAGAGAGAAAGTAATAGGAGCTGAAGGAGCTGCTGGAATAGGCTACGAGGTAGATGTACTGTTGGAGTTCTTTGACATACCTGCAAGTGTAGCATAATGGTTACTACTGTAGACAAGACTGAGATAGACCGTCAGGTAGAGCAGACTCTAGAGCGGCTAATGGGCTCTAAGCTAACTCCTCTTACCAATCGTCTCACTGAATTAGAAAAGCTCCGGGGCAAGGCCGGTGCAGCCACCATCCGTAAGTCTGTAGATGGCCATCATCATATGGAATCAGTAGAGTTATTCGATGAAGGTGTATCCCAGGGCTATGGCTACCAGATAGACTTTGTAGGTGCTGGAGTCTCCTCAGCTCGATCTGGGCGAAAGCACACTATTACTATAACTGGTGGTGGTGCAGCAACGTTTATTGTTCAGGAAGATGATCTAACTGTAGACGCCGCCGTTACCACACTGGACTTTACTGAGTCAGACGGTACACTAGTAACCAGTGCTCCTGCAGGTGAAGCTAACGTTAACATGATGCTGTACGCTAAGTTAGCAGGCCGTGCAGGTGGCCAAACCCTTATAGGTACTACAACCACTGGTGGGCTATTCCTGCAGGGTGATGCTACAGATGACATGGTTAGGATTGGCCATACCTCCAGAACTTCCCTAATCTCGTCCTCTCCCTTCCAAACTATTACAGCCAGTTATAACTCTGTAGTAATCTCTCCTGATCCAATAACTATAGGTGCAAATAGTCTAACTGTACGTACCTACGTTGCTCACGGTGAGTATAACAATACAGGTCGCACAGGCACAAATGTAGCAGGCTTTCGTTTCTTCCAGCAGTTGAATGCTGGCACGTTTGCCTCAGCTGTCGGAGTACAAGTAGTCCTGGACCCTGTTGGTTCAGCTATCTTCAGTACAGAGTTAATTGGTCTTGAGATTGCTAGGGATGCATCTTACTCAGTAGGTGCAGCCTCTGCTGACGCCAAAGGTATTGAGGTTGAGGACATAGGCCACGTTAACTTTACCACAGTCACTGCTCTAGATATACTTTCCCAGACCGCAGGAGGCACCAGTACCTACAACATTAGGCAAAGAGGTACTACAGGTGTAAACAGATTCGCAGCACCGACGCTAATAGGAGCAGACTCCTCGCCAGCAGCAGGGGTGGGCCTGCAACTGGAAGCAGGTCACTTCCGTATCGCTTCGGCTCTCCAGCTGCAGATGCGCGACTCAGACAACTCGCACCAGACCACCTTTGTCACTGGTAACCAGATAGCAGACCTTGCCTACACCCTTCCAACTGCCTTCGGCGCCGCTGGTAGCGCCCTGACTGATGCGGCTGGTAACGGTACGCTCTCATGGGTCGTATCAGCCGGTGGGCACACGATCCGTGAGAACGGCACTGATCAGACTGCCCGCACTGGCCTGAACTTCATTGACACTGACGCAGGGGTAACGCTGATAGCAGATGACGCTGGAGGCAATGAGACTGAAGTTAATCTGATGCTCTACGCGTTACTCTCAGGCCGCTCTGGGGGTCAGACACTAATTGGTTCTACTCTAGACAACCAGAATCTTACACTCCGGGGCAACTCAGTTGATGTGTCTGACCCAGTAATCCTCGCCAGCCCGTTACGCATGGCAGTGGCAGCAAATAATACTATCCAGGACTCAGGGGGAGCCACTAGGCTTACATTGGGTACTGTTGCACCGCACGTTAAGGTAGATGGCAATCTACAGTTTGACACGACTGCTACGACAGGTACTGGCCTGCTAGTTAACGGTGCGTCGCTCACGACCACTGGTGTGCTTGCTATGCTTAGTGGTAGCGGAATAACTAACACTGGACACCTGCTTCAAATCTCGTATCCAGCAGGCCAATATACAGGCATCGGCAATACAGCAGGACTGGTGTACATTCACCCTGGATTTGTAGCGGGCTTTGAGGCCTGGACAAGTGTCGGTGGGTCTAGTTACGTCTTAACCACAGCAGCTATAAGTAGTCCTGGCGGGAACCCCACGACGATGGCTCTAGACGTTATTGATGACTATATTTATATAGGGGCCACTGCCACCTTCAACAGAATGTCCTTTGAATTAGCTACTGGAGCGGGGGCAGGTCAAACGCTTACAGTTGAGTATTCCTCCGCTCTAACTGGGAACGCTGTAACTGGTTGGACTGCCGTATCAGGCTTGTCAGACGGCACGAGCGGCATGAACGTTGACGGAGCTATCACATGGACTGACCCAGGTGCTGCTTGGCTTACGGGAAATCTAGACAGTGAAGTTGGTGGAGGGGTCAGTGGCTCCGGTCTACTTAAATGGTTACGAATAAGTCGGAGCGCTGCTTCGACCAGCGCGACTGCAAACCAAGTCGCCCCCTCCACGATGGTAGCTAGTGCACCAATTCTAAATGTAGGGGTAGGTGGCCCAGGGGCAGATACAAACCGGCGTCTACTCCTACGTGCTGATGGCACTATTGATCACGTAGTTTCGAGTGGGACTATAATCTTTGCGGGAACAGGTGCCGAGTACCCAGGTACTACAACGCGGAACCTATTGTCCATCGGTGGCAGCGCTGCCCTGTTTAATGTCTACGGAAACACTACTACCTTTCGCTTCCTGAACGTTGAGGGTACGTTCAACATTCAGGCCACAACCATGACAAACCTGCGTGGCTTTGACTTCCCAATGGTTCTGAATAACGGTACATTCACCAACATTGATCTTGTTGCAGCCAAGTTGTCACATAACGCTGGTACGACTACTTGGGGTACAGCGACCTACTTTCGAGCCCTTGCCCCATCGGCTGCTGGTATAGCCCTGACGGTTACATCATTGGCAGGCCTCAAGGTAGATAACCTGGGCACAGCACGAATTGCGACGGCTATTGGGGTTGACATTGCTGCTCAGAGTGCGGCAACGACTGCCAACATTGGCTTCCGTAACGCAGGCACCACCGTTTTTACACCAGCGGCAACTCAGACCCTTGCAGCTGCTGGCAATACAATTACAGTAGCCTCTACCTTCAAAATGCTGGACAACTCAACTGGAGCATCACTCACACTAACATCAACGCCCACGATTGCAGATGGGCAGGATGGGCAGGAGGTAACGATTATGAATGTGGACTCAGCAGACAATATAGTCTTACAAGATCAGGGTACTCTGGCTGGCTCTAACCTGCGGCTTATGACTACGACGGTGACACTAACTCCTCGTGACAGCATTAAGCTCATTTATAGCGCAACGGTTGGGGATTGGGTGCAAGTGACCCCTATCGTGACAGTGATTTAAGATGCCTACCTTTTCCATTACCGTCTCCAATGCTGCTGTTACGAAGCTGCAAGCTGTCGTCGCCCGTTACAACTCAAGTTATGGCACGAGCTTGACGGTACGCGATTGGATTATCCAGATACTCAAGGAGCAGGCTATCCAAGAGGAGTTGGTAGCCAATGCAATAACCATTACTGCTCAACGCCAGGAGACTGAAGCCGCAGCGGTGCAGACTGCCATCGAAGCCGAGCGCCAGCGACTACTAGGGACAGTCTAGGAGGACACCATGACCCGTACACTGGAAGAAATCACTGAGGCACTAGAGCCCAACACCGTCAGGGAAGCCTTACAGCAGCAGCTTACCAATGTGAGGCGCATGATTGCTAACAATATAATCAGCCTGCAGGTAGAGGTTCCCACTATGGAGCCTAATGTGCGGGAGGGTGTAGCTGGAGGTCTGGAGAGAGAGATTGCCAGACTAGACTCCATACAGACTGATATAGAGGAGCGCCTGAGGAGTTCTGATGGATTACTGAAGGGACTCCAGCCGACTAGAGCAGCTAAGCATAGAGTAGCCAAAAGGGAAGCTAAGATAACTAGTATAGAGGAGGCACTATGAACTTTATCAGGAAGCTACTAGGTGTAGACTCAGACGCCCGTATTGTAGCTCTGCTACGAGGCTTAGGGCTAGCAGCAGCCTTAGCAGCTATAGCAGGAGTACAGGCAGCCCTGACCGATCCTAGTTATGAAGAGTTTGCCTGGGTACCTATAGCCGCTTACTTACTGCGCCAGCTAGAAGGCTTCCTAGACCACCACGATGACTCCCGTTCAGGATAATGGGATTACCAGACGTGAGTTCGAGGCAGTCCTTGCTCCCCTTAAAGATGATGTTACTGAGATGAGAAATCTCATGAGGGGCGCTATTGAGAAAATGGATGTCTTTGAGCGTCGTATGGCTTTCGCTCAAGGTGCAGTGTCAGCAATGGCTTTCGTAGTAGGCTCAGGCGTACTCACTATGGTGGTACTTGCAGTATTAACCTGGGGTAATAGCTAAGGAGTATTATGGCACTTGATCCGACAGAGGAATTAGTCTTGCAGAGACTACTCATTGATGCTGAAAGGTTCATACGTCAGGCACAGTTAGACCTGCCAGAGATAAAGCATGGCCGTCCTTTCATTGGAGCTCTTAATGGTGCAACTCAGGCTGTAGCTAAGTTGCAGCAGTACATTAATAACTTCCCTACTGACCTGACTGATTAATGTACTTCACTTGGCCTATGCCTGGTACTGTAGTTGTCACCAGGAACTTCTTCTTCAAAGACAGCCTGTACGTTGGTGGGCAGCACGCTGCCATAGACCTAATTAGAACAGACGTGCCAACCTTTGGTTCACCAGTAATTGCCATAGCTGACGGCACAGCCTACGCCTCACCTATCAAAGACTACTACTCAGGCTGGCATGTTTATGTGGAGCACGCTGACAACTGGCGCTCAGGTTACCGTCACTTTAAAGACCAGATACTGCCAGTAGGCCAGCCCAATCCTGTTAAGCAGGGAGACCTGTTAGGCTACGCTAATTCCACAGGTACTGTAACAGGGCCGCATCTACACTTTGACTTATGGAACCGTAATAAGCTATCACCAGAGGCTTTCTACAAAGTAGGCTGGTGGGCTCATGACCCAGAGTTGTACTTAGGGCAAGGAGAGGAAGACATGGCACTAACAGCGCAACAAGAAGCAGACCTTGCAGAAGCTGGCGCACTCGCTCGCTGGTTTGGCACAAAGTGGGACAGTCCTGGTGGCGCAACAAATGTAAAGGACGCGATCCTCTACAACGCACATAACTTGGGGACAGCGATCTTTGATCATGACCCTGCACATTGGCAGAACGGGCTATTCCGGCAACTGGTTAGTCAGATTGTCGCTGCGGAAGTGGCGAAGATACCACCAGCCCAGGTTGATGTGCAGGGGCTCGCCCTCTTGCAGGCGGTCACGGCTGCCATTACGAACGAGGCGGTACTCGACAAGATCGCGCTTGCTGTGGCAGCAAAGCTTGATGTTAAGGTAGACTGACGGGAATCCTTAGTGAACGGCTGGGCCGTCCCACTCTTAGGCTGTGCGCTTCTCTTGGGGGTATTCGTGGGCATGTGGTTGGACAAGGGTGACGGCTGCGAACGGGCAGCCAAGAAGTATTTTCTCTCGGTGCAGGTATCAGGTGCAAGTGAGGCGACGAAACTCTCCGGTGTTGAGTTCGCCGTCGCGTGTGACCTGCCCTTGCTGCCAGCGGTAGGGCCGACAGTGACACCTACAGTAAGTCCGTGAGCCCTTATCAATTCCTCTACTGGATTGCTCTAATGCGAGTAGCGAATACTGCAGGTTACAAGACACGTAACTTCTTTGACGATGTAGTACAGGAGGCCTGGGTAAAGTTCCTACGCTACCATCCCAGGACTGTGCGTGGAGCTAGAATAATGGCTTTCAGTGCAAGGGCAGACTTTCTAAGGAAAGAACGAACACAGCGAGAGATACCAGCACGAATTAAGTCAGGTACCAGAACAGACATCGCCCAGTATTGGCTCCAACAGAGGCTAAAGGGAGTGTGAATTGGTCTACAGTTGTTCTAGACCTAAGTGCGGTGGATCTCTGCTTAAGGACTTACTGGAGGCAAATGTCTGGATCTGTATCCTATGCGCTCGTAGGTACATGCAACTGTCAGGTGAGCTAGTAGCCCTGGATAGTAGACACCCTAATAGGCTTGACCTAAAAGACGTATCTCAAGGTAAACTTAGAGATAAGTACATTAGGACCAAAAGGCCCCGCTCTTAACTTCGAACGGAGTAAGTAGTGGGCCTACTGTTTCCAGCGCTTTAGGAAACTCTGCAGGCCCATCTACTAGTATCTCATCATGTACCTGTAATGCTTGGTCTAGCCTAAGTACATCAGGATGTAACATAGCCCGCTTTACTATATCTGCTGCACTGCTTTGGATGCCGTAGTTAATAGCACACTTCTCTATATGGTCAGGTACAGCTGTGTCCAGCGTAGGTAGCCTACATCTCCTACCAAGCATGTTCTCTACCCAGCCATGTTCCCAGCCTCCTTCCACTACCTGCAGCTGCCACCGTTCAACATCAGGGTAGGTCTCCTGCCATTTTAATCTGTAGTTCCTGCAGGTACTAATAGGTATCTTAGTATGTTTAGATAGAGTAAAGTCTTGTGCCCTGTAGGCCATCGCGTGATTAAGAGTCTTAGCAAGTAGTCTGTGCCCTTTATCATCACGACTGGTTCCAGGCCATAGTGCCTGCTGTGTCACCCAATGTGCGTCATCGCCTCTAGCGTAAGCTGCTAACATCACAGGGTCTTGACTTATTGCTGCTAGTATTCTAGTCTCCAACTGGTTAAAGTCCATCCAAGTCCAGACTCCATTGTCTGGTGCAAAGATGTCTCTAGCAAACTCTGGTATGTTCTGCTCGTTTCTGTCAGAGCTACTAAGGCGGCTGGTGCTTAAGTCCTGCCTAAAATGTGTGTAGCCTCTGATCTCACCTCGGTACGGTCTGAAGTAAGTCCCTAACAACTTAGTCAGCCTACGATACTCTAACACCACTGCTGCCAGTGGATCTGTTAACTCACTAAGTACCTCATCATCAGTCTTAAGTTGTTTCTTAGACTTAGTAAACGGTAGGAAGTTACCCCTGACTGCCAATGTAAGACCTACTTGTTGAGGGCTACTGGGATTAAAGAACTCCTTACTACATATGTCTGCATAAGCTAGTCTATCGTGGCTTAACTTCTGATACCAGGCTTCGACTCTACCCTGCCTTAGAGCCTTACCTCTAGCAGTCATACGGAGTAGTAACAGTATTAACTGACGGTCAGTCTCATAGCAGTCCTGCATACCCAGAGATACATAATGTTCATTACTCTCGGTCAGGTCTAGTAGCGTCCAGTTATCCTTGTGCCTCCAGTACAGCTCCTTACCCTTACTCCAGTCAGGCCCCTGCATTGTATACCATAGCCTAAGTGTCCCAATACAGTCCCTTAAGCACTTCCTAGCTGTATCCCCCCAGAACAGGTCTAGCATACTTTGCCTTTTAGGAAGTATATCACTAATGGCATCTAGCTCTGTACAACAGTACCTATGTGTACAGCCCTGCAGGCTATTCTGTGGCAGCCCTTGCACCTGGGCCATGAGGCTAGTGTCCTGTACTCTGTCAGCCACAGCTGCAACAGCGGGCGGCACCTCATATCTACCTTCAACCAATGGTACAGTAGGAGCTACCCAAGGCCCAGCTACAGGCCAATCTGTACCTGACTCTATACACCACTTCATAATTACAGTTAGATCAAAGATGCCATTGTGGAAGACTACTGTACTAGCCTGCAGTAGTATCTGTAAGGCCAGAGTTAAATGCTGGGTAGGCTCTGGTAATACTCTAAAGTATACAGCCTCAGTCTCACTTAACCCAATACCTATGCCTATTAAAGTCCTGTCCTTAAGTCCTATAGTCTCCACGTCACAGGAAACAGTACTCCACTGATTATCCAGTAGGTAGTCTATCAGCTGGTCTTCAGTGAAGTCCTTGTCTCCCCAGTAGGCAAGGCCACTATCTTCCATCTATTCTGTCCAGCTCCTTGGCTAACTCCCTGAGGCAGGTAGCACACAAGTAAGTCTTTCCTATCTTTAGTACTCTCTGCGTGTAGTCATCACAGCCCCAACAGTTGCTTACTCCTATCTCTATGTGGTCCAGGGCTTCTAGTAGGGGGATCATGTACCTAACTCTGGTTCATAGAAGAGACCTGCAGTAGTGGAGATAGCTAGATGGTCGATGTTGCCATTGAGCTTTCGGACGGCATATAGCTTACCATTACGAAGGTACCCCGTACGAACTTCTATCTTAAGAGGGTCGCCATCTCTGTAGGCCACTAAATCAGCGGGACAACTGGGACTCAAAGCTCTGAAAACGTGATAGCCACGCCGTAGCAAGTCGAGGGCTACAGCCAATTCTCCAATAGTACCTACTGTCGCTGTTGGCAATCCACTTTCTCTACCTATAGAGTCAAATGAGTTCTTCTCCTTCCAGTAAGCAGCCTGACAGGACTGACTGCAAAATCGTTGATAGCTTTTACGTGTACTAAAGGATTGGCTGCAGTTGGGGCAAACAATGGTGCGGCGTTTGATTTGGGGTTTGGGATCATCAGGTAATGTGTCCATACCGCCATTGTAACGCACCGTACAACGGTTTGTCAAATGGTTGGTGACGTTGGGTACCATGTGGGGATTGATTCCCATTGTATGGGGCATTACAACGGATGGTAACTAACTACTTATCCTTCACAAATATCAGCAGGTCTTCGTCCTCAACCACGTTTACTATCTTCCCATGCGTCTTCAGTGCTAAGGTAGCACTGGCCTTAGCTATAGTACTAGGAGGCTTCCACTTCAGCCACTCCTCCAACTTCAGCCCATGACGCTGGGCTCTAAGTATAACTGGCTCTGATAGCATAATCCTTCTAGGGCCTTCAATCCGGTCTTTACTAATTACACAGACTCTACCACCAAGAGCCACTCTGGCAGCTAATCTCTTAAAGAACAAGTCCATAGCTTGGCTATAGAAGAATGGGTTGAGTCTACTCATGTTAAGTGCAGACCTTGTGTACTGTCCAGTTGCATAGCCACTAGTAGTATTAGCGCGCTCAGAGGACCAGCCTTTATCCATTCTCTTATCCACTTCACTCTCTAGCCTTATACCGGAGGAGGCCATTGTAGTAGAGTATGGAGGACTGAATATAACTGCATCTACCAAGAAGGGAAGCTTCTCCAGTACCTGTCTGCAGTCCCCCTGGTAGATATACACATCAGCTATTTCCTTAGTCTCCCTCCAGGTATCCACAGTCCCCTTCAGTAGATCTATGAAGTATGGTTCTAACTCTATAAGCACTACCTTCCTACCGTCTAGTGCTGAAATCATTTGGCTACCTACTCCAGCAAAGGGATCAAGTACTGAGTCTCCAGGCTTTGTCAGGTACTTAGCCATTTCTCTAACCAGGAACAAATTAGCCTTAGCTGGGTGCTCGAAGACCTCCTGTGGGTACAGTTCCTTTCTTAGCTCTATGTCTCTAGGAAAGAGCCACCAACCCTTCTCATCCTGGTTGTAGTCGGGAGCGAACTGTCTTGTTTCTGTAGTCATTCTTATCCTTTCTATACTATAGTGTAGTAGCAGACTTAGGTCAGGCATTTATATATCACTTCTGCCTACTTTTCTCAATAGCCTGGTAGCTAGATGAACTCCTATACCACCAGTCTTGGCCAGCTCTACTGGAGTCTTATTCAGCAGGTTCCACACAGTTCCGTACTGTGTTATAAGTGCCTCTGCCTTAGTGGCACCAATTCCTATGCCATGACCTATACTCATTAACATCTCTACTTGAGGATTAGGGTGCCAGTTGAAGTTGTGTAGGTGCCTATGAAAGGTACTGTGTTCTTCCTTTTGGTCTGACTTATAAAAGGCCACCAGTGCCTGACATGTCCCCTCTAGCGTAGCTGTATAATGTACCTCTATAAACTTCTCTACTTGGTACAGCCAAGCCATTAGCAGACTGTACCTAGTACTTTGCTCTCTAGTAGCATACCACACTGACTTCTTAGTAGCCTTACTAGGTGCCCAGAGCTGCGTACCCAATACACTAGGCGTAGCTATACCCTCCACTATCAATCCTAACCTAGCGTCCTTATGTGCAGCCTGTTCCTCCCTTAGTTGGTACTCAATCTTCTCCACACCGTTAGTAAGTTCACCCCACTGCTTCCTTTCAATATGTACGGCTTTGCCACTGTAGTCCTTCCACATGTAGTCTGCCCAGCGTTGGTCATTAAGATTGGTTAGTGCTGCAGGTACTGCCTGTTGTATACTGGTAAAGGCAGCTACAGGCTCATGAGTGTCACAGTACAACGTCATAGTGTCCTATTCCTGTGGTGTACGGTTCGTAAGATTCTCCAGTGCCACCTAAGCCTCTTGTATAAAAAGGTGAAGCCTATTTACAGCTTCCTTATAAGGGACTCCATTCCAGCCGTCACCTGCTGTATTCCAGGCGTCACACTGATGAGATAGGTAAACCTCCCACTCATCATCTGCGTGTTTCTCTATTATAAAGTTAAACTCAGTCATCTTTCTCTACTCCCATGGCCCTCTGTATCTCCTCCAGACAATACCTCTTACGACTAGTCCCCAGAGGGTGAGCCTTTAGAAAGCCCTGTTTAGTTAAGTTATAGACACTAACCCTGTCCTTTAGCTGTAGGTACTCTTTTACTTGCTCAGTGGTTAACCAACTGCATGAAATGATACACCTCTCTTTTCTAGTAACAGTCCCAATGACTCCAGCCTCTAGGACTCAAGTACAACTGGAAAGCTACTGCTACATTTGGCTCCAGTTCTAACATCTGCTCCCACGTATAACCTAACTCCTTTACTAGTCCTTTGTGTATGGGGTGGATCTGGAAGGTTCCTCTAGCTCCACTGGTGGCGTTGTCTCCTGCTGTGTAGTCAGGTCCAGCTTCACACCTTGCGATATACAGCGCCACCCTACATTCCCATGCATAGCTGCAGATGAAGTCTTCCGTTGGTGTGAGGACTGGTGCGTTGGTGGTAACTGGTTCAGGCGCCATAGTGCTATTAGGGATGCCGCTCCCACTATGGACAGGAACACCCAAGGTGGCAGTCCCGATACTAGTACTCCCACTAATGTACCTATGGACAGTCCTGTGGTTAGTGCCACTTGGTTGTTCATTGTTTACTCCTACCTGTAGTCCTGCTAGTGTTACTACTGTAGCGATCACTAACAGGAGTACGGGCCTCAGTCCTGACTCTCAGTTTGTTTGAGCTCTTCAATCGCATCAGCGCGAGCCACCAAGTCACAGGTCTCGCACTTGTTGTTGTCCGGTTCATGGTAGCAGGGTACGGCCCACTCGCACCCACGCTCGCTCAGCTTTAGGCGCATCTCCTCGTACAGCGCGAGCTTGGCCCTCGTCCCGTTGTCCTCGCGTTTGTCATGCGTGTGGCGGCTCATTGCTTGCCCTCCCCTGAGCGAACACGGGCCAGCACCTGATAAGCAGTGCAATGTCTGCAATCGTCGTAGCCATAGGCGTGTCCTCCTCCTCCTGCAAAGGGTTCCAGTGCTGTCACCAACGCATCCTTCTGCGCTTTCGCCTCGGCAAGCTGGGCTCTCTCGAAGTCGCAAGTACAGGTAGGCGGCCCCTCGTCTGGGCACTCACGACCCCATAGTTCAAGGGCACAGCAATAGCGATGACCGCTTGGCTGCCGCTCGTTAGTACGGTGCTCTTCCGTCTGCATCAGCCGCTCCTGTACCTCGCGGATAGCTGCGGGCGGGTCAGCGAGCAAGCCATCAATTTCATCACCTGAACCTACTCTCACGGAGGCGTAACTTACCGTTAGCGCACGTAGGAATTGCGCCAGTGCTGCGCCCCACGCTACCGCGTCGGCAAGCTTCGTTTCTGCCTCATTGTCCTCAGCAAGTAGAGCCTCCGCTACCTGTACGGCTGCTTCGTATCCCGCAAACCACGATGCGCCCTGCGGCTCGTCAGTCATTTCGCCCATAGCAGTAATCCATCAGCGCTACGCAAGCATCACAGTGGGTGCTGTTGGGCATATCCGTCAGGTAATGCTTGTGCTCAGCGCTGGCCCACGCCATCAGCGCCGCCTTAGCTGTCCCCAGAAGTGCCCCATAGGCATCCAGTGCCGCTAGCTGCGCCTCTTGTTTTTTGGCTCGCTCGGCCTCCGCTATTCGTACCGCTGCTTCATAACCCGCGAACCAGGACGCGCCATGCGCCCAAGGAGTATTCTGTCTCCACTCCTCGTAAGCCTGCGTGCGTTTACCCCGCCCGTAGGGTGCACCCTCATCGCGTAGTCCGCTCATGCCTTTTCCTCCGTCAGCGCTAAGCGGTTTGGCCCATAGCCGCAACTCGTCTTCGTCTGCCATTGCCTTAAGTTCAGCTTCCTCGCTCAATTCCATTCCCTCCAGTACCTTACCTGCTCCTCGATAGCCTGCCAGTGCTGTGCCTCAGTCATTAGCAGGCTCCGGTACAGGACAGGGCGGCTCTATTCGACAGCAGCCGCCAGCCTTGCGCCAACCGGCATCAAATCCTATGCCGAAGAATCGCAGTTGAATCACTATCCTGTTATAGCTGTCATGGTACAGCCACAGCCCTAACAATCCTGGACGCCAACGCTTACTAAACATCGGCCCTTCAAATCGGATGTAAAGCGCAGGCCGCCACTGTGAAGACTGCCTACACATGGTTTGCCTCTGCCTTCTCAGCCCACGCTACGGACTCCATTGCTCTCATCTCCTATGCTCCAGTCCCAGTCGGTCTCCGCAGCTCATCTCCAGCAGATTCACAATCATCTCCCAGGTTGGGTTCTCCAAGTAGGTTCCCTCCTTACTCAGGTCATAACCACACTTTTGCCACCTACCCCTAAGATTCCCTGTTTTATCCTTCTCCATCCTCAGCGCAATATCTACGAACCTGTAAGTGTTATTAAGTCCCTCCAGTATCTTGTTGCCTGTTGGGGTACTCTGTTGCTCTCCTCTAGCGTTAAGACTCTGAGCGTACTCGTCAGTAAGGTGATGGACTCCTATCAGATTCTTCCTAGTACCTGCACCTGTAGTGTAGATGTCTCGTATAGCGTCGTTCGGCAGCCCGTATTCTATTTGCTGAAGTCTCTCCCTTAGCTGTACCTCCGGTATCCTATCACCATTAGGCTTGTATGCTTTGTCCTGCAGTGCCTCTAGAAAGCTATCAGCCTTAATCCTCCTAGCATTAGTCATGGTGTCCACTACTATAGTCCTCACTTTAGGATCTGTGAATGCCTTTGCCAGTCTAATGATAAAGTAAGACCACAGATTCCTGCAGCCCTGAATACGAATTGAATCCAATTGTATTGGCTGAGGCAGCTCATAGATAAGTATATCTGCTGTACTGTAGCTGGGCTCTGCCTCTGAACTATAAGGCACTACTTCTATGCTCAGTCCTTCAAACAGTTCCTCGTACTTGGTTCCATATAAGGCACGTTCTATACCCATGTCGAAATTAAAACCAACAATCGGTAGTGGTGCTGAGTAAGCCAGAGTAGTCTTGCCTACTGCTTCTTGGCCTTCCAAAGACACAATCATAATGGTGCTCCCATCCTAGCACAGTTACCACAGACTTTAATACCTTCCTGAACCCAGGCACCGCAGTCCTCATCACAAGGCTTTAGATCCGGTCCTGTTTCTACTAGGTAGTCATGTAAGCAGGTATCGCATCTAACCCTTAGTCTACCGTCCTCTAGACCTACTACACTTATGTCACAGGTACCACAAGCAGGACACTGCTGATCTTCAGGCATGGAACACCTTGTCCTGACAGCTCTGACACCAGCCACTAACCCTATACTCCTTCTCACCCAGCTGATCTCTGAACTCCATTGCAGGCTTGCCACAGCCCACAGGTGAATCTAAGCAGCGATCATTAGTGATAGCAGTAGTCCTTCCACTGTAACGTTCCAGCATCCGCTCTATAACTGGATGCTTCTTACTTGGCGTAGCCATTAGGTACTCCTTCTAGGTATGTGGCCAATGTGCCACAACTTACAAAACTGGCAGTAGTAAGCGTTAAATGCGGTAACTGATTCCCGTGAAATAATCTCAGCTACTAACTCAGCTTGGGCCTGAGTCGTATGCTTGTGCTTTCCAACACAGGACTTTTTACGACTGAGGCGTGGCACTCTCTGCTGCCTGTCTTGCATCACAAATTAGCTTATACGTACAATGCTGGCATTCCCAGTCCCGATTGTACTTAAACTGTTTAGGAACTATTAACTCTTTAACATGAGACAAGTACACAGCCTTTCTATCCTGTAGCCATTGCCAGTTGCTATCAATCTCTTCTTGTGTAGCCACTCCATGCCAAACTTTGAGATCTGGGAAGGGAGGCCTATAGTTCCCCAGTGCATGGAAAACAGCTAATGTAGCCTCTGTCTTACCTAATGGCTTCATATATCCTAACAGCTGTTGTTTCCAAGCTTCAGGAAAGTCTTCTGGCCCTTTCTTAGATGAGAGTCTGGTTGACTTTAACTCCCCTACGTCATCTCGGTAGTCCAAGAAGTCAGCCTCATAGTGTATTCCATCTAGTTCACCAGATTGGTGCTGTTTATGAGGTCTTAGTAGCACTTGCTCCAGTCCAACTCCCATAGTGAAGATCAGCGACTCCTGAGTGGTAGCAGACAGTGGAGCGAACCTCTGATAGAAAGACTTAGTTAAGCAGTATATCAATTCAGTTAGATGTGGCAAAGGCTTCGGCCCCTTAGCGTCTAACTCAGTAGCCATATCGGCTATTATACGCTGCGCCGTCGAACTGTCTTCGGTCCACTCCATTGCCTCTACCTAGCCTCCCTTCTCTGTCTCGTCAAACCTTGTGTAGAAGCCCTTCAGCATCCCTTGTCAGTAGCCCAGCCATAAGCAGCGTATCCAGTACCTTCCTTTCAGTAAAGGCTGTGACTACATCAGGTCTAGCTATCACCTTGGGATCAGTCATAGCTGCCTGATTAAAGCCCTGCTCGGTCTTACCATTAGCCAGCTCTACTAGATAAGGAGTCAGGTCTTCAGGTGCGCCTATCCCATCCACAGCTACTACCTGCCATGCCTTGCTAGGAACAGCTCCCCACAGTGGTTTACCATTACCATCTACCTTAGGAGTTACCCCATCATCCTCAGTCAACGGCAGCCTTAATGTAGCTGGCAGTATAGCCCACTCTTGAGTCTGACCTACTAACTTGTTTAACCGCTCAGTCCCAGGCACGCTGGGCATGAGTCCCCTTAGAGACTTAGCCATTGCTTCCCATCGAGTATCTGACCTATCACTGTAGTTAATGCTAACTGTAGTAACAGGCCAAGGATAGGGCTCATCAGCCTCCAGTACTTCGAGGTCGCTGAACTTAAAGTCTACAACCAGACTGTTCCTGGTGCTGCCGTCATCATTACTGTATTGGTTACTCCTACGTGTCCATTCAGCCAGTCTGCCCTTGAATCTCTTCAGTGGGCTTACACCTGATGGTGCATCCGTAGTAATAACTATTTCCTGTTCCATTATTCCTCCTTACTTACTGGTGTATACAAACTCCGTCAGGGTCACCATTGCAGCGTGGACAGTCCTCTCCCTCCTCTAGTTCTAGACAGGCCCTAAGAAACCTATCTGCATCAAACAGTTTACTGTCCTTCTCGAATAGGTCTATGAACTCCAGTGCTATACGTTTCACCTCCTCGTCATCTAAGTCTGACTCTCTAAGTATTTCAGCTATCTCTTCATATGACTGTTTACTATACCGTGCCATTCTTTATACCTCCTTATGGACAGAATCACCGTTAGGGTATAACTAAGTCCTTCCTTTCTATTGAGCTAGTAACACACCCTTTCTTGTCTATGATACCAAGATTTCCCATTAAAGCTAGAAAGAAGTTATCTCCAGGTTGCCAGTTGACAAAATAGTCTTCTGTATCTATAAGACCAGGCAGTTTATAACTACATTCCTTATGAGTGTAGTAAAACTGTTCGTTATCTCCGTCCTTAATCTCCACATTAAAGTCTGGGTTATCAATTTCCTTATTACAAACATCACAGTAAAGTCTTGGATAGACTATCCGGTCTACTATACTCAGGGATTCACCAAACTGTAGCTTTATACCCACTGTGTACCTCCGGCAGTTAAATGTTAATCTGTCTTACTAATTATGTTAAATTTAGTATATGACTTGGTTGATAATTAACAAAACAAACAAAACAACTAATACAGTACTTTCCTTCCCTTCTCTGCTGGATTTGTCTTTATGCCTTTTGTCACTATCAGTTGGTCTGTCTTGTCCCAGGTAAAGCAATTACTGCACACTCTACCAATTTGATTCTGACCATGTAGTTGATAGTCTCTGACAACTAGTCTGCGTTCATTATGTTCTATATACCTTCCACAGACAACGCAACTATATCTACTGTCTAACAAACTCTTTACCTTCCTCTATAAGAACAACTGTAGCTCTCCTCCATCTCTTATGTTTTTGATAGTTACGTGGCTCAAACCTGTTAGCTCTGCTAATTCCCTATCGTTGTAACCTGATCCGTGGAGCTTCAGTACTAACTGAATTGTTGCTCGTCTGTACTTTCTGCATATAGATTTTTGGCAGCGTTTCGTCATCGTCATAAAGTAGCCTCTTTTCCTCTGTCAGAGTAACGTAGAAGGCTCTTAGACTCTTTCCATTCCTGGGCCGCATAGTTACTCTAGCACTGTCAATCATATCTCCTGACGAACCTAACCTATCAAGGAAGAGCCTTTGGTCTGGTCTGTATAACAGTTCTGAGGAGCCTCTAGCTCTTACAGGCCCACCCTCACCTTCAGACTTGGTGTCTCCATGCACTATAAGAAAGGAAGTTCCTGTAGTTCTTAGCTCTAGTAGGGGCCTGAGTGCTGTAGCTACCATAGCACTATCGTTCTCTCTCATACCTGAAATCCAGAAACTAGCTAGAGGATCAAAGATTATCAGTTTTGGCTTCTGTATTCCTATAATCTGCTCCAGTGTTCCTGGGTACCTGCCATCAAATCTAAACTGATCATAATCCACCCAAAAGTTCTCTCTTTGCTCTCTTGTCATCTTCAGGTTGTTAATCCGTCCGTCAAACACTCCTCTATGTATTTCTAACTCAAAGAAGTAGACTGGCCCTAGGTTCTTAACCTCAAATCTATTTAAGAAAGGTTCTCCAGTAAGTATTGAGTAAGCCATCTCTAAACTAAAGTAGGACTTAAAGGAGTCGTAGGGCGCAGACAGTATGGCCAACTCACCTTCATTTAGAATGTCCTCAATAATTGGCTCTGGCAAGTTATAAGGGTTATCTGCAATCTGTTGTGCATTACGTGGCTGCCTCAACTACTGTTCCTCATTGTCAGATATGTTCCACTTAAAACTCTGACAACGAGGGCATTTAAAGATATACTCCTTCCGTGGTACCCAGGTATGTCCACATTGTAGACACGTACAGGTAGGGACATCTACTTTCTTAATCTCCATGTACACATTATAACATAATACATCATGTCGTGTCAACCCTGAACCATAACACATGATTCACAATTCACGCATTACTATGTAAGTACTTTTATGCTTTAGCTTCAGCCCGACTCTTGTCCTTAAAGAATCCTATTACGAAGCCCCTGTGCCAAAGAGTATAAGGCTGGTCTCTGTCCGTAGTGTATACTAGACCAGACCAAGGCGTTTCCGCCACTTGCTTACTGTTGACTTGTCCAGCCCTAACCTTTTGGCTACTTTTCCTCTGCTGGCTGATGTTAGTATCCTTTCTAGAGGCTGTCCTAGTTCAGACTCTACCAGTAACATAGCTGCTGTCTTACCATCACTGGTCCTGATGTTACGCTCTGGGAACCTACGCTTAGTCTTAGGCAGTGGCATAGGGCTTCCCTCACGCCTAAGCAAGTTTAGTCTAGTCTGCTCACGAGACTTAGCCATAGGCTGCAGCTGCCTGTGACGCCAGTTTCTCTAGCTCAGCCCTTACATAATCCAAGTCCCTGTAAACTCCTCCAGTACCGATATGGAGCCAGAGCCCAGGGACTAGGTCGCTAGAGTGCGCACAGTCGAAGCCTACCCACCATATATCTAAACCTGTGTCATGTGGAAAAGGCTCTGTCCCCTGGGAATCCCACCTTGGTAGGGCCGCATACGCTTTATAATCTTCTTCAGACCAGCCATTAAGACTCCTAGAATATAGGAACTCTCTTCTACTTTCGCTGCTCCTATAGCTAACAGTTTCATGTCCGAAGTAGGTTAGTCCTCCATGTACGTCTGCATCTATCTGGTCGTAGTCTAAGCCGTACCAAGGATGTGGCTTAGGGACACCTAGGTACCCACACAGATGTCCTAAGCCGTCCTGCCTGTGTATGCTTGCAGGGAAGTCTCCTAGTACTAAAAACTCTAACTCACTCATGTATCCCCTATGGGAGCGCTTCGAGCGCGAGCTCAGCGTTCACGACTCGGCGGTATTCCTTCGATGGCATACAGATTGAGTAAAGAGAGTCCAGTACGTGGCCTTCACCGTCAGTGAGCACGGCATTGTACGTCTCGTGCTCTTCGCCAGTGAAGCAAGGGCATTCGCTTGACCCGCACTCACACCCTGTACAAGGCTCCTCGTCGTAGGACCAGGAGACAATCCAGCCCTTACGGGCAGCTTCACTTTCAGCATAGGCAAGCGCCCTGGCTGACCTGGTCCGTCCGTCTTCCTCTGTCTCATCCAGAGCGCAACAGTAACCAGCATGCTCATAGAAGAATTCTTCTTGTATGTTCATCTTCCTCCTTTCAGGTTCATAGTCTCGTCACCTGCCTTAGCACTCCGAATCGCAGCACGTGCCCTACTGGTTATCCGCGTCCCTGCGTCACACTGGCAGACTCGGGCACTGGTAGCAGCAGGGCAATCAGTCCGGTGCTGTGCCATGCTTAGGATTTCCTCCAGTGCTGCCAGTAAGTCCGCAACGCAAGCACAAGGTACATCCTCAGGTAGGTTCATAGTCTCGTCACCTGCCCTATAGCGTATCTCTCTACACACTCACTACACATGTCTCTTAGCCTTTGAAAGCATCTACAGTCTCTACTACCTACACATACTGGTGAGTCATGTACTAAGGCTCTACCTTCATACGTAGGCTTAGCTTCATGGCACACATCACACGTGCCTTTACACTTAGCTCCGCAGGCCATCACACTAACCTAGCGACTAACACGCCAAGTGCAAACCAGATCATCGCTACGTACAGTCTGTCTACAAACGCCGGCACTAGTCTCCTCTCTTCCATTCTTGATAAGCCTGCACTACATCAGGGAACGCCAGCCTCAGCCTAGCCAGGTTCTTTGCATCAGCATGGTGTATCAGTCTGAGTAACCTTGCATTGAACCAGGTAGTCCTGACTGGCTCCATGTCAGGGCCAGGCTCACCATCAGCTATGATAGCGCCTATGTTCTTCCTGTCGTAGTCACTCAGCAATTGGACACTCCTCCCTTACGTGAAACATATCAGCGTTGCCTTGATCTATGTAACCGTACTCGTACATACCACGCTTAACAGGTACGCGGAACTCGTCAGGCCTGGTTACCCAGGTCTTAGTCATACCGTTACGTCTGTACACAGTACGCTCTACGGTAATCCCTCCTCTTGGCCCTAAGTGCCTAGCGCAGCGATTAGTATGGAACTCTCTAGCCGTTAGTGACTGGTCTTTAGTTACAGTCATCACAATCACCTAACACAGCCCTGTTCTGTAGGGTCATAACAGACTCCCTTCACTTCTACCCAAACGTGAGAGCTTCCCTCATCCGAGCGCCCATAAACAAACTCAAATGGTATACCCTTACGCTTGAGCCATTCGCCTAGTATATTAGCTGCTATATCGCAATCAAGATAAGGTCCGCCATCGAGCAACCTTCTAGCAAAGTAGCTTTCCCACCGTGTGACCAGAGCTGAGCCGTACGCAGCACTTCTAGTATGACTTACATTAGTCATGCTGTTACCTCCACTGTTATCTTCTCTGGCGCTTCACCGCCCACAGCCCACTTCTGCAGGTACAGTGCGCCTACGACAGCAGGCATACCGCCTTTGTCCTCTACCTCCTGGTAGCGGTAAGTGTTCTTCGTAGCGCGCTCCAGTATTAACTCGATTGTTAGCTTGTCCATGGTACTCCTCTCTCACTAATGTCCTTGTCGCTAAATATCCTAGACTGTTATGTCCTCGACCTCTAGGTGACTACTTACCCTAGCCACCTCGTCTGTGAGCGCCTGGACAGCGCGAGCCTGGATGGCATCAATATCCTCCAGTGCGTCCCCTGCGCCCACGTCACTCCAGTCTGTTGGTGCAGTCACTTGTATCTGAATGACTTTGAGTGTAAAGCGTCCGCTTCTGTTCGGTTCCATGTTACTGCCTTTCTAGGTGCTTCTCAGCGCCAATATGAACTGTACCGCTTGACTTAGGCTCACGTACCCATGCGTAGCGATGATGAGTCGCCCTTGCACGAGCCGTATGTGCCGCTGTAACCGTTTCTCAGTCTGGAGCACTTGGTATCACCTCCCTTCTAGCTTTGACTCTAACCACCATACAAGCTTTTCAATCCCCCCATATGGCATGTCTTGATTAGACATCCTTGAAATAAGCCCTGGGTTGCACCCAGCTTCTCGTAATGCCTCTGCCCTGGACAATCCTAACGCATCCAATGCTTCATCCAACTGTTCTATCCAGTCCACATATGCGCCCTCAGTTGCAGTCACTGCTCCCCTGCGTCCCCCACGGCTTTTGATCTTGGTACTCACGTTACTCCTTCTGAATATGTATCCTGTAGGGACTGTTAATCCCTACACCTATTATAGTGGAGCCCTGAGCTCGTACAGAGCATCCGAGTAATCCCATTCATGATGCGAGAGATACTCGGCCGCCCGTAGTGCGATCTTTGTTGCCGCTGACTTCATGAACCGTCGGATGCTCTCCTCGCTGTCGTTTGCCATAAAGCTTGGGTCGCGTATGAGGCTTCCAAACTCATGGCAGACATCAACGAGTGCCGTCACAGCCTCGTCATCGAATTCGGCTCCGCCTTTAACGTGGGCGTCCTGCATGATATGTCCTTCCGGATATGGGAGCTAGCCACACCCTACAGGATACATATTGGTAATGTACAGTGGTTGGGGAATCACTCGCAATTGTCAGGGTCGCGTGTCAACCACACTGCGTCGTTTTCGATTCCCAACAACCAATGAAAGCATACCATAGGGGGGTTGATACGTCAACCCCTATTATGTCAATTCACCACGCGAACTGTTGTTCGCATTGGCACCGGGCTGTCATACGGTATACACCCATTAGCAGTTACATATAATAACTCATTGGAGTGTACAGCTTAGCCATTCCTGTTTTGGGTGTAAGGTAAGGGTATGAATAGAACAGTTGTTCGCTTGACTCTGGTTGCAGAGGTAGCATATATTGTGAGCATGACGGGCACCAATAATAGAAAGGAAGGATAGGAATGGTGCAAGAGATTCCAACAGCCGAAGCAATCCAAACGGAGATTGCGGAGGCCCAAAAGGCATGTGAGGCTGCAATGAAGGTTGCGGCAAAGTCACGCAAGGCGGCAGAGGCAGCCGTGGGCAATGTGGCCTTCGAGGATTTGGCAGAGCTTTTTGAGCAGGTCAAATTCGACGAGGCGGCTGTGTCTAGGTGCGAGTCGGCCCTAGTTGTCGCCCAGGGCAAGCTCGAATTTGAGGCTGTGCGCGAGCGATGGAACACGCAAGAAGCCCTGCGGGTCAACATCACCAGAGCGTTCAATGACGTGCTAGCCGTCCTTCACAATGAGCTAGTTGCTGCTGGTGTGGAAACGATCACGTTTACTGGTGGCGACGAAACCGTTTTGAAGTTTGCGGGGGAGGGTGTTGTGAAGCCTCCGTCCGCAGGACGGACACGCAAGGCTGCCACCAATGGGAACGGCTCCAGGGGACACGGTGCCATCCGGATTGATTCCACAGGCGAGGAATTCCGGTCTCGTAACGCAGCGTACAACACACTACGGACACGTGTGGACGGTAAGGCACCAGGCTCGCCTGCGAACACGGATAGCACAACGCGCTGGCTCAACGCTAACGGGTTTGCGTTTACGGAAGTCGCCACTGCATAACCGTATACGCGCCTAAGCAATAAACCCCCTCAATGCCCGTCACGAGGGGGTTACTCTTTATGTCAAGTGTAGTCGTGGTTGTGGTCGCATCACGGGATTTATGGGTGACGGCTGCGAGCGTATATCAAACGTGCGCCACCACGATCGCCGTAGCGCCCCCTCTAATATCAAACGGGTAGTTGGGTGCGGTCGGTGATTTACATGGCCCGTGACGGGCATCGTACGAATTGTATACACAATTGGTACGAGCGTAATCACACTGGCAGCACACCGTCCTGTGTTATGTATACCTATACTCTACGTAACAGCTACCCATAACAACAGCACATAACGGGTAGACATAAGGTCAGACCCCCATTTGACTTTTCTCTACCCCCTGTGGAATTAGACTCCACCAAATTTTTCACTCAGAAACCCTTACTGCACCACTCACAGAAACACTTACTACTTACTACCGCCACTGCACCACTTACTACTGCCACAGAAACACTTACTGCAGCGCAATAGCCTGCTGGGTAGCCCGTCCTCCAAAACCCTTACTGCGCCTTACACCCTTGGTACGGTCTGGCGGGCCTGCACCATGGTACGCTGTAGTCCAGAAACACTTACTGCAAGCTAGTGGCTGCGACCGATGCTAGTACACCCTTACCGGTCTTATCCCAAGGGCTTGACAACCGCATACAGTTCGTGGTACCCTATTTGCGGAAGTGTAATATGGACTACGAGTACCACCCTGTAGTAGCCGAGCACGAAGTCCAGCTGAAGGAACTGGGTAAGATTACCGAAGAGGAGCTAGCCCAGTGGGAAAGGGCTGCCCGTGTTAGGTTCCTGGACTTGTTTGGCAAGTTACTCAACTACGACTTTTCGTTTTTCAACAGAGTCGAACCGGAGCTGCTAAATAATCCTGAAGCCGTTAGTCGGAGGGACTACGACTACTTCAAGGAAATTCGTACCAGGGTTTACACCTTTGGTAATCTGGGAACCCTTAAGGGAGTCATGGGGCCAGAGCAAACCAGAAGTGGAGTTAACATCACGGTCAGCATAGATCAAAGGCAGATAGACACTGAGGAAGCTAAGAGAGCTGCCTCTAGAGACTTGCTAGAGCGTTTCAATGCTAACTCCAAGTACCTACCAGAGCAGGAACTAATTGAGGGCGAAGTCATTACTAATGGAAGACAAAGTGCTAAGGATTAGAGAGCTAGAGGATATTGGTATCTTCGACAAGAAGTACCAGTTGATACAGAGTACTGCTCTATGTCTAGCCTGTGGCTACTCTTGGCTTGCCCTAAGACCTACTATTACCTTTCTACTGCAGTGCCCCAGCTGCTACCTGCTTAGGGCCAACTAATGCCTGCACTTCTAGTAGGTCCAAAGGGTGAACAGCTAGTAATAGAGTCTAGTCCCTGTAACCACCACTGGGTCATAGAATCCCCCGATGGGGAGTTCAGTAAGGGTATATGTAAGAACTGTGCCGAAGAGCGTCAGTTCCGTAATAGCCTAAAGAAGTTTGGCGACCCCTGGAAGGGCCGCCAAGGTTACGATTGACAGCCATTCTTCCTTCTTGGGCAGCGCCAGTGCCTGGGGCGGTTACTGGTGCTGCCCGGACTACAGGCTGGGTGGGATGAGCCTTACCTCCGTTCAGTCCCACCCAGCCGATGTAAGTGAGTTTGACACCAAGGTAGTAGCAGCCCGTTATGGGGATCTAAGAGCTTATGCCAAAGCAGTCCATAACTTGGAGATAGAGCAACATCAGGAAGCTTGGGAAGAGGCTCTTGAGACTGGCAACGAACTGGTTATAATTTGCCCTCCTGACACTTATAAGAGTACGACCGTGCGTATGTGGTGTGAAAAGAAAATAGGCCAGAACCCCAATATCCGCATTCTATGGCTTCAGAAGGCTGGTGAACAGGCCGAGCGTAACGTTATGGCTATGCAGCGTACCATTGAGAGTAACCCTGTTTACAGGGCAGCGTTTGGTATCCAGAGAGACCCTGATGGCCAGTGGACTAAGACTACCTTATTTGTGCTACGTGACAGCCACAATCCTGATCCTACAATTCTAGGCTGTGGCCTCAATGGCCCCTATCAGGGCTCCCACTTCGATATTGTAGTCATAGATGATCCCACTAACCAGGAAGACGTTACCAGTGACACCACTATGGAACAGCAGCGTAGTAAGCTGCGTGGTGTAATCATTGACAGAGCCGTCGAAGGCGGTCGTATAGTAGGTATTATGACCAGATGGGGTGAGAACGACTTAGTACCCACCTTTGCAGACATGGGCTTCGCTATTTATGAGATGCCTATTGCTGGTGACTACCCCTGGGGGCCTACCATTAGTGCTAAGCTATTCCCCCAGGAGAAACTTGAGGCCTTAAGACGTAAGAAGGGCGACAGGCTGTTTGCTCTAACCTATATGTGTAATACTCAGGCCACTGAAGGCAATCGTATCAAGAGAGAACACATTAGCTACTGGGATGCCTCCACCATTCCCAACCGGCCCCTAGCCTTCTATATGGCTGTAGACCCTGCAGCCTCCCTCAAGACCAGTGCAGACTACGCTGCCATCTGTACCGTTGGTGTAGATATCAAGCCCAACCCTAGTGTAATTTACTTAGTGGATATGTTTGCAGCCCGCCTAGAGACCCCTGACTTAGAGCTAGAGATAGTAAAGCGGGCTAAAAGAGTCAATGGTCTGCGTAAGGTAGGTCTTGAGACAGTAGGCTTCCAGCTCAGCCTTATCCAAGGTATGAAACGCAGGTACAAGCTCCCATTGGAAGAGATACAGTACCGTACCAAAGAGACTATGAGACAGCGCATTAAAGCACTAGATAGAGACAAGGTGAGCCGTGCAGATTACCTCGATTCCTTATTCGCCAGTAATCGTCTATTTCTTCCAAAAGGATTACCATTACTCGATGGTGTTAGCCTTGAAACAGAGCTGTGCCTCGTGCCCTATGGTAGGCATGACGACAGGATGGACGCACTTGCAATGGCCTGTTGTCTAGCTGAATCTGCACGGCCTCAACCTCAACGTAGAGTCAGAAGCCTCTGGGGAGGTTACTAATGCCCAGTGACACCAAAACCGAGCCTACTATAGGGTACTGCAGAGAACTCCTTGCCCATGTGCAGCGTTACTGGGGAGGTAAACAGAAGGAACTAGACGATCTACGAAACGAAATGTACTGGGATGAAGACCTAGTACCACAGGAAGACACAGCTGCCAAAGGCAGACGTAGGCGTATCACTCCTGAGCGTATGACAGCCAATGAGCTGCGCCGCGAAGTAGACCTTATTGCCTCCCTATTCCCTTACCCTGCAGAGATCGGTGTCCAGTACATAGGTGAGGGTTCCCGTAGTGAGGCAGTTGCAGAGCGTGTAGAGGTTGCCCTGAATGAGACTATAGACCAGCTCAATCCACCTCTAGATTCTCCCATACTCAGGGAAAGAGCTAGTATGTGCCTTCTAGGCCGTGCTGCACGTATTATAGTCCCAGGCCATATGTACTACTGGGACTTTCCCTATATAAAGGAGGACGAGTCTCTAGATGAGTGGACCCAGCGTCATGGTCAGTGGATAGGCCAAGCCCCACTACCAGTCATGTGGGTAGACTTACCTGCAGAGTCCACTTTCCCTCCTAGCTTTGGTCGTATGGAGGAAGAGCTAATCAGTTGGCAGACTGTCAACGGCTACGACCTATGCAGTATGTTCAGCCCTAAAGAACTATCTGGACTGGTGGACTACCAGAGTACTGATCTTGGAGACGAGTTCACCTTAATTATCTACAGCAACCAGGCTTGGTTGACCTATGGCATTCTCAAAGGTGAGTCCAGTTCCTTTCCTCAGGATATGGAACGAATTGTGCGCTCTATAGAGCACGGTCTGGGAGTTCCAGTCATCCAGATCACTCCAGGTGCCACCTCACACAAGAAGGAGCCTGGTAAATACTGGATGGGAGTCTCAGATGCCAGTATCGCCCTTATCAAAGCTGCTAACAGGCGCCTGTCAGAGGCTGCCACAGCTTCTAAGTTTGACTCCCTACCTATATTTAAGATGTGGTTACAAGAGGACAACTTAATTGGTGAAGGCAGCAACTCTGACCCCACTAATATGTTCCAGGGTGACCTCTGGGAACTCCGTACTGGTAACAGTGAGGGTATGGAGAAAGAGAACATAGAGCCTCTATTCACTCCCAGATATGGTGAGAAGACCTTAGCTATAGCCCAGTTTGCCCTCGCTAGAGCCGAACGGAACTCCGGCGCTGTAGAGGCTCTGGAGGGGGCGACTGGCCCTAGTGGTGAACCTGCTTGGTCCCGTAACTCCATTATAGAGCAGTCCAAGATGAAGCAGAGTAGACTATCTCAGGCTGTAGCTGCAGCTGACCTCAACGCTGCAGATATGATTAGTCGCAGTATAGTAGCCTTTGGTGAATCCGTCTCCCTAACTCCTAAAGGCAAGGGGCCTAAAATCACCCTAGAGCCAGATGAGTTGAGGGACTTCCGTGTAGTGCTTAAGTCTGAGTATAAGATGAAGTTGCCTGTGAGCCGACGGGCTGATATTCAATTAGGCGTCTCTATTATGCAACAGGCTAAGGAAGCCGGCCTCCCTATCAGCCCAGCCTGGGTAATGGAACAAGTAATGGATATTCAGCGCCCTATGGAGGAGTTCAAGAGGGCTCTAACTTGGGAGCTGCTGATGTCAGAGGAGTCAAAGGCTTTCTACAAGCGTCTTCTGGTTAAGGAGTCCGAAATAGATCTAGCTGAGGACGAGGGTATGGATGTAGCCCAATTACAGCAGCTAGTGGCCAGCGGACAACTACCTGCAGACATAGCAGCCCAGTTTGGCCAGTTAGCTACTGGCCAGGGTGCTAATGGAGCAGGGGATGGTCAGGCTAGAAAGTTTGCCAGGGCAGGAATTCCCTTCAGTACCAATCCTACAGGCCCCCAGCCTGAGCAAGAGATGCCTAATACTGGTGTGGGACCATACTAATGCTCTGTGTGCAATGTGGTTATCCTGCTGTAAAGTTAGGCTCCGATGGTTGGTTATGTTTTGAGTGCTGGATGGAGTGTAGTAATGCCTGAGTCTCCATTTGACAGCTTAGTAGAAGCCTTCCGCGACGCTAAGGCACAGATGACGGACTCAGCTAGGGCTGTTAGGTCAGATATAGTGTCCCCTGCTGACCCTAATGCTACCAAGCTTACCCGTCAGGAACGCCTAGCTGACTTTGAGGACTTCATGGTCAATCCTGCTAGGCGAGAATCAGAGTTCTTAAGGCTTCGTGACAGGTATAATCTACCTGAAGATAAGCCTATTCCTAGGAGGTTAGTCCAATTTGTACTAGAAGGACTGAAGGAACAGCGAAAGGCAAGTAAGGACTAGTATGGCAGTACCTTTAGGCCGTTACCACAGTTGGGGTACCAACCGTAACCGGCTCCAGTTTGAGAAGAACCGTAAGATAGCTCTTGGAATAGCTAGTGGTATCGTTGGTGCAGGCCTTAGCAATGCTAGTGATGCACTGGATCGAGTTCGATCCCAAGTTACGCCACCAACTGGTCGCCGGAAGATAGATGTACTGGCCACAGGACAGCGTGGTCCACTTGAGCTTCAGGCTGAGGCTAGACGCAGACAACTAGCGTTACCTCCAGTTGAACCAGAGGTAAGGACTGGCGTCATTGGGCGCACTATTGGAAGAGGACTTAGCTCAGTATTCCAGCCCCAGTCTCAGGAGGCAGAAGATCAGAAGCTGGCAGTATATAAGTCTCTTACCAGTGGTGGTCGTGATCTCCCTCGTGCAGGTCTCTTTGGACAAGCACAGCGTAGAGTACTTGACCCTGAGTCCCTTATAACAGGGAGGGCTTACGAAGCAGCTTCCTTTGGCCCTCACGAAGTAGCCGAGGCTCTAGGTGCACCAGAGTCTGTAAGGAGAGCTACTTCACTACTATCCTTGAGAGAAGCTGGCCAGCGCACCGGCCTTGTATCAGAGCGTACTCCACTACAAGCTGCTAAGCGCCTACCAGGGGATATTCCAGTAGCTGGTCGTGCTATAGTGGGTGGTAAGACCGAACATGAAGCCCTCAGTCGCCGTCTGGAAGAAGTTGGCATAGGCTCCCAAATAGCCGGAGCAGCTATTCTAGAGTCTCCTATACCAATTCTAGGCTTTACCAAGGTAGATGACCTAGTTAAGGCAGGGAGAGCTATTAGGCGTGGTGCTATGAACTCGCCAAGGGCTAGGAAACTGGTAACTGGTTTACGCGGCCTGAATGAATCAGCGGCCAGGACTCTACGTGACCAGGAGATAGTTACCCTGTATCACGGTTCAGGTGTAGGTGGCCTAGAAGGCGGAGTCCTACGGCCTGGTACTGGCCTAGTTACCAATAGAGAAATAGCTGAAGCCTTTGCCCTACGTCGTGGTGGTGAAGTCTATGAGTTCCGTATCCCTCGTAGTCAAGTACAAGTCCCTAGACCTAATGAAACCTGGTATGTAGTCTCTGACCAGCCACAGAAGCCAGTTACAGGGATTAGGCGGTTGGCTACTGAGGTAGGTGGGACTAGACCACCGATTGGCAAGGGTAGTCGTGTAACAATAGCTCCAAGTCGAAGTATAGTTGGCGAGTTTGCCGGTCAGTCTGGTGTGGTAGAAGATATGACTAATGAGGGTGTATGGGTTAGGTTCGCTGACGGCAGAGTGGAGGGATTTGACAAGACCTTGGTGACTGCTGAGCGACCTCCAATGGTAACTTCTCCTCAGGCTGCTAGATTACAAGAGCAGATAGATGATTTGGAGGATAGGATTGAAGCTGCTGAGGAAGCAGGTAGAGATACTTCCAGACTTGAGGGTAGGCGTGACTTAATACAGGAGCAGCTAGAGGACCTACAGAGTGGACTTGGCCCTGGTACCTACCCCACCGAGTACCGTGGCATAGAGGAAACAGGTATACCAGGTAAAGTTCCTGAGATAGAAGAAGCCATCCCTCCTACTACCTTCCCAGGTGTCACAGATGTAAACCTAGAAGCTCCCTTAGACAAGTACATGAGACGGCGTGGTCAGTACCTAAGTCCAGCCTTACGCCGCACTCTAAGAGAAGCTGGCTACAGCAAGGAAGAGATTGAGCAACTGAGCCGTATCCCAGAGGTAGGTGGTGGTGCTCCAGGTGCAGGAGCCTTCAACATCCCTGGCCGAGAGACACCAACTCCAGCTACAGCACCATCTCCAGGTAGGGCTCCTTCACCAACAACAGCGCCTAGGTTTGGTGCAGGACAGCCCCCTACACGACCTCCTGCACCTGAAGTACCAGGTATGTTTGAAGAACCCACTGGTGGTCAGGGTCAGTTGTTCAATCTACAACCAGTTGATCCAGTTACTGGCACTCCAACTGGTTCTGGGCAGTTATTTAGATTAAGTCAAGCCGCACCGCCATCTGGGCCTGGGGTTGAAGGTATACCTCCAGTATTTACTGAGGGTGGGCAGCCTACTGCTGCCCATCTTGGTGAGCCACCTCCTGAACCTGCTGGTCCCATTGAGGGGACTCCTATTGGCTCAGGTAAGCAACTCCAACTAGAGATGGCTGATGTGCCACAGGGTGCGCCAGGTGAAGCTGTACCAACAGCTATTGGCGCTGAGCAAGCAGCTCTATTTGAGGCTGAACAACTAGCCAAGAAGGTGATTCCTAAAGGTAGCCTACCAGGTCGCGCCTATGATGAGCTAACTGGTCTAATAGGCACTACCCTAACTTCAGTCACCTCCCTAGATATAGGTAGCCGCTTCCGCAATGCTATGATACTAGGCTGGACTCATCCTCGTCAGTGGCTCTCAAACTGGAAGCCTGTACTCAAGGCCACCTTCAGTGAGGCCCAGGCCAGATCCACACAGAAAGCATGGGAAGCCAACCCTTGGTTCAGTGTCACAGCTGAAGGCACTGAGCGTCAAGGTCTAGGCTTCACCGATGTAGGAGGCCACATCTATGAGTGGGGGCCAGATGTAGCTCCAAGTGAGCGTGTACCAGGGTTCACTGGTATTAACAAGTCCGCTGTAAGCCGTACCTTTAAGAAGTTTACACCTTGGACTGCTGCCTCCGAGCGTAACCTAGCTGTAGACCTGAACAAGCAAGGCGTAGAGGTCTATGCCCAGCGCGCCCAGGCTATGTGGGATTCTGGCGTACGTGACCCTGACCAGTATAAAGCCTTGGCCAAGACCATTAACCACGCTAGATTCTATGGTGATGTAGAGATAGGCCGAATACTGCCTGGTATCAACGCTTTCTTTAGCAGCCGTGCCTTAGTGGCCCGCTTCCAGGTAATGCTCGATCCACTACTCCAACCTGGCAGCCTGTTTAAGCCCTCAGCCCGCCAACTAGCTGCTAAGAACATGGTAGGCTTAGTTGCAGGCGATCTAGCCCTTCTAGGTCTTATAGGCAGCGCCGGCGCCTTAGCTGGAACTGCCACTGTAGAAGTCAATCCCCTGTCTCGAGGCTCAGATTGGCTCAAAGCCAAAGTAGGCTACACTCGTTTAGACCCTTGGGGTGGCTTCCTACCAATGGCCCGCTTAATTGCTCACATGGGAGCAGCTGCGGTTACAGAAACTGGAGCTAAGGATACCGGATACGATGCTGCAGATGTTAAGCGTGAGTTGGGACAATTCTTTGCTAACAAGGAAGCGCCTGTAGTTAGGCTATTTACTGACGCTGCAGGCATAACTCAAGCCTTCGGAGGTAAGAAGGTACTGTCTACAAAAACATTAGTAGACCTCTGGGCACCCTTTATTGCTAATGACGTATACGAGGCGGTAAAGATACAAGGTCTAGTTGGACTGCCATTGTCCGCTGCTGGAGCTGTGGGTATTGGAGTACAGACCTACAAGACCAACCAACTATTTGAGATACCTAAGTATCGCACAGACCTTGAAACAACTAAGTTGGCATTCCCTGGCGCTGGGCAGCCTTTAGCGCTTACTTCTGAAGATGAGCGTAAGGCCGAAGAAACGCTGCTAAATGTACGAGAATGGATTGATGCTAAGGAGCAGCAAATGGGACCAAAGCCGGATGAAGTTACAGTGGAAATGCTGATTACTGCTTATGGTAGTGAAAAGGGACTTGATCCAAAGCAGACAGCAGCAGCCATCTTTATTCACAAAGCGCGTTCTCATCCTGAATGGCTGAATGAGGATTGGCTGAGGTACGCTGTTGAGAATGAAGGCGAATTAAAGGGCCGCTACCCTGATCTTTACAAGGCCAGCTATATTGATCTCTATCGGCAGTACATGCGGCAGAAGGAGCTAGTGAAATGACTCATACATGGCAGCATATTCTTCAAGCTGCAGGTAGTGGTGGTACAGCTACTCCTACGCCAGCACCTGGTGGCTCTAGCCCAAACACCTTGTTTGGGCAAACCGTTAAGGTTGGAGATAAGTGGTATACTCTATCTAGAACCAGTATATTAAAGGGAACTGGGTTTAAGAAGAAGTACATAACTAAGCTAGTCCTAAAAGAGGTAGGCCGTAATGCTCAGCGTTCCTTTGTACCTGGGCTTTACGTTACAGCTACTGGCCAGATAGTGGATGTAGATGGAACTGGACTGATACTTAGAGGGCGAACCTTAGACCAAGGCGAGCGGGAAGCTGCCGGTGTGGCTCTAGGTGGTACAGGCTTAGGGACAGGTGAGCCTGCCCGTAACTATGCCGCTGAGCAGGCTGCTGCCGATGCCGCCCAAGCTGCTCGTGAAGCAGACCAAAGAGCTTGGCAACAAGAGCAGAACCGCTTAGAGCGAGAAGCAGCAGCTGAATTACAGCGTCTCCAAGAAGAGAACGCCATGAAGCGCACCCGCCTAGGCGAAGCCGGTTCCTTAGCCCGTACTGCAGCTGAAGTCCAGCAACGTGCTCGACAGCTAATAGCCGATCTTACAGGAGTAGACCCCATTCGTGGAGCTGTAGCTGCCCAAGGCGGTGTACAGCGGGGCACTACTCCAGCCCAAGGCTTCAATACTCAACTACAGGGTATAGCTAATGCTCCTATACCACAAGTCAATGAGAGCATGAATATACCACAGATAGAGCAAACTATAGGTGCCCTCCAGGGTCAGCAACAGCTACCAGTAGCACCCAGTCTTGGCTTTGCTCGTGGTGGCACTATAGATATGCACCGAGGAGCCGATGGCTCCTTCAGCGCTAGGTCAAAGTATGCTGGTGACGCTCCTGATGATGAGAACTCTGGTGGTGACTATGGGTTCAGTGCTGACCAGCCCAGCACCAAACGTGCTGTCCTAACAGGTGAGCGTAACTTCGACGGTGACGAAGAAGTAGTAGTTATGGACATGGCTCGTCCTGGTCGTGTAGAGATCATACCACTGATAGCTGGTGCCCAGCAGGGCGGCTCCTTTGATGTAGGCAGTATCAGAGCTGCCTTAGCTCCTATCTACGGCTCTATGGGCTTCCAGGGAGACGTACCTACAGCTGGCCGTTTACCTGGTGGCTCCTTTATCATGGGTCCACAGCGCTTTGGTGGTGGTCTCATTGGTGGTCCAGGAACTGCTTTTAATCTTGGTTATCGCCCCCGCCTAATTCGGAATATTGAAACAGGAGCGATTGGCTATGTTGATGCTCAAGGGCGGCAAATGGGTATTGGTAGTATGGCCGACTTCAACCGTTTTGGATTCCAACAAAGTGATGTAATGAATATTGCTCCAGGTGAAGGTTCACTATTTGGTCCTCCAGGAGGTCTCCTACGTGAGAGACCCCAAATAGAGCAGAGTGTAAGGCGCTATCCTACTAGAGCCACTCCATTGATAACGCCACCTGAGGCAGGTAGTATTGCTTTACCAGACCCTAGAATGCTGGCTGGTATCTGGAGGTTCCTAGACCCCAGTACCCGTAATGTACTTATCTCAGCATATGGAGTTGCGGGTCTAGGTACACCTGAACAAGCTCTGAGAGAGATTGAAGAGTCAACTAGGTTCTTCACCCCCACTGGAACACAAACTAGAGCTGGGTCAGCGAGGTTTGGATAGTGATATTGACAATAACAAACAGTTGTGGTACACTAGTACACAGGAGTAAACCATGTCACCAGAAGTATCGTCTCTAGCATCTGAGGCTCCTACACAGGATGAGTCCTTGGAGCAAGTCCGTACCAAGCTAGTAGCTGAGGAACAGGCTAAGCTTGCACCGACCGCTGTAAAGGAGTCCGCTCCTGTGCCCCCTGAAGAGGGTGAAGAGCCTGAGAGTGACCCAGAGCTGCCGGTAGACCTTCCAGAGAACTGGGAAACACATGAGCAAGTGGCTGAGCGCCTTAAGGCAGCGGAGAACGAAGGCTATAACCGCGCCAAGAGTCATCTCACCCGTGCCCATGCTGCAACCCTAGCTGAAGTTGAGGCCACCTATCAAGATGAGCTACAGTTGGCTAGTAATCGTGCTATTAGTAGCCAAGTAGTCCAGACCTTCTCCGAGGCATTAGGTGATCTTGACCTGGATGATGAAAAGTCCAAGAGGGACTTACTCAGGCTGCTTCATGCTAACGAATCTTGGGCCAGAGTGTTCTTTGGTAACCAAGAGCGTGATGCACAGGCCACTCTAGTCAATCTTGTCACAAGTGATGAGCGCTGGACTAGTGACCTGACAGAGGAAGCCAGTGATGAGTTCAACGCTACAGTCAGGGAGCTGAACCTTAAACTGCGTGCAAGTGTGGCTAGAGCTGAGAATCGTAATCAGGTGAACAGTGCTTATGCTGATGCCCTCACTAAGTACCTAGTTGAGCGTGATAAGCTCCGTGATGCTAAAATTATCCAGGATGCTATAGCTGCAGAGAAAGCCCGTCTAGAAGGTACTGCAAAGAAAGTTGCTGGTCTTACAGAGAAGGCTCAGCAGCGAGATGGTAAGAGTCCACCTGCCAAGCCTACAGGGGCCGCTGGCAGTGGTCATCGCACGGAGGAAGAGGAGAAGGCGTTACTGCTTGATCCTAAGACTCCCATCAAGATCATTCAGGAGATTAGAGCCCGCCAGCAAGGCGGCTAATAGAAAGAAAGGTGTGACATCGCTGGTGAGACCACCACTGGTTCTCTTACCGAGTCCCAGCCATATGTAGTAGCGGACGCCAGACTAGTCCGCGAGTATGAGGGGACTTACAGGAGAACCTGTGATATACGAGACCAGGCTAAGGGTGAGGGCCTGAGTTGGAATGAGATTAGCCTTGCCCAGTTGCAGAGTCAGGATATTACTGAGACAACCCGTAACGAAAACGCTCAGAGTATTGCTGACACCCTGTTTAGCATAACGCCGACTATGAGCCAGATTCTTATCAAGATTACTGACCGCACCTATCGACGCATTGCTTCAGTAGTTACCAGTAAGTTTGGGGCTCTAGCAGGTAACGCTATGGGCCGTAAGAAGGATGAAGACTATCTGGACCTGTTCTCTACCTTTGGCACAGGTGCAAGTCCAGGCTCTGGTAACCCTATGTCCTTTGGCCATGTTACCGCTGCAGTCAGTCGAATTGGCTCTAACGTAACTGAACCAAGCTCAGCGCCTATCTTCTCCGTCCTGCATGGCTTCCAGATTAAAGACATTCAGGACGAGATTCTAGCAGGTGTGGGTACTTACGCAGTTCCAGTAGGTATGACTGAGGAAACCTTCCGTAAGGGCTTCCGAGGTAGTATAGCTAACTCCAATGTATTCGAAGATGGCAACATTGTAGTTGATGCCACTCCAAACGCTAGGGGAGCTACGCACTCAAAGGAAGCTGTAGTCTGCGTCTTAGGCATGGGTATCAAGTCTGAGATGCGTCGTGACCCAGCCTATGGTGGTGGTGCTGACGAGCAGTTCATGACTGATGAGTATGGCTTCGGTGAGCGCAGTGCAGGCAACTGGGCCTTTGCCCATCTGAGTGACGCAACCGCTCCGACTAGTTAGTCATGGCTACTGTTAAGGAAGTCGTGGACGCTGGTGATGTGGGTGCTGCTGAGGCTCTCCTTGCAGGCGGGCATAGCTCTCTATCAGGTGAAGACCGACAAACGTTATCCAGGCTTGTCAGTCGAGCCAAAGCTGACAAGCCACCAGTGGCGCCGGCGGAGTTTAGTAAGGTAGCGCCTAGCAAGCACTTTCCTACTAGCTCTACTAGGACCACAAAGAAGCAACTCTAAAGTTCTCATGGCGGGAGCTGTGAGAAGGAATCCTTTAGAAAGGGAAAACAATGGCAACTGGATTAACAATAGGCAGTGGTAGGGTCTGGGTTGGTAGTGACTTTACTGGTCTCTATGACAGTATTGTTTGGGGCGCTGCTAACCTTGTAGCTCCCCTGGATGATGGTATAGGCTTTACCTCAGTTAATGAAGGCACCTTTGCCACAACTGTAGATGAGTCCTGTGGAGTTCTAGCTATCACCTCAGACACGGGTGACAACGATAACGCAGCACTAGTTGCAGGTAAATTTGCCCCCCGTGATGGTAAGGTAGTTATGCGGTCAAGGTTTAAGTACTCCAACGTAGACTGTGCTATCTTCGTTGGGTTTGCTGAGACTATGGCCCTGGACACTCCTGTGATGCCTGCGGAGTTTGCCACAGCTACAATGACCTATAACCCAGGTGGTATGGTAGGCTTCAACTATGATGTTGATGGCACTACTGATGACTTCCGAGCGGTTATGGGTGATGGTTCGGCAGCCATCAGTGATTCAGCTAATGGCACCAGGGCCAATGCTACACTTACCGCAGACCGTTGGTTTGAGGCTGAAGTTATCCTTAATGAGGATGGCTCCGCTGAGTGCTGGCTAGGTGACTCAGGCCATATCAGCTCAGATAGCATACATAATAAGTTGAGGCTGATTAAGAGGTTCTCAACAGGTACTCTCTTAACAACCACAGACTTGTTCTTTGCTGTTCTGATGCTTGAGAATCGTTCGGCCAATGCTCGTGTTCTAGAAGTGGACTACTTCTACGCAGAGGGTGGAAGAGACTGGAGATTCTAGTTTAGTAGTGAGGGGGCTTCGGCCCCCTCAGCCACTTAGAAAGGAATCGTAGTGACTAACAGATCAACTCCATATGGACTCAGATACAGTGGCGTATTTGACGATCAGGTGAATGGTCAGACTGAGCTTTATGATGATGGGATTCTAGCAGCTACATTAGCAGGTAATGCTGTATCCTTGCCTGGTGCATTATCAGTTACAGGGGCACTGGTAGTAACAAGTGCCGCTGTTACCTTGGGAGGTATTCCTTATACTGTACCTCCAGATGATGGCACTGCTGGTGAGCAGCTACAGACTGATGGCGCAGGTGTTCTTACTTGGGAGGCTGCTGCCTCATATGCTGCTGCCAAGAAGTTACTAGGCCAACTTAGCCCTGAGGATGCTCTAGCCAAGTTACTGGAAGTTACAGTCCATAGGTTCCAGTATAAGCGTCCTGAAGAAACTGAGGAGCGTATTAGTACCACAGGTGACCATGATACTGAGTACGTTGGCGTCTTAGCCGAGGAACTCCCAGAGGCTATGCACCATAAGGGCCGTATCTTTAGTCCTGTTTCAGCCTTTGGTCTATGTGTAGCTGCTATTCAGGCTTTACACAGAGAGAATCAGGAACTGAGGGAAAGGCTTGCTGGAAGTTAAGCCTAAGGCAGTCCGCTGGGAACCACCTACCGACCTCAAGGAGGTCCAAGTTGGTAGGTGGAGGATTGTCCATCGCTACCAGTCAAAGCCTGTAGCCTACCCTATGTACAAGCAGGGTGGTATGGACTACGTTCGCGTAGCCTCAGCTAAAGAAACCTTCCTGCAGCAGCAAGATGATGATGGTGTCTGGCATGACTGGATGACTGACCAGCCGCCATATTGGTATGCTATGGCTAACTACGGTAAGCTGGCCTCGGGGCGAGTCCTAGTCCTAGGCTTGGGCTTAGGACTTGTTCTGAGGCCGCTTGCCAAGAACTCCAACGTAGAGTCAGTAGTGGTCTGTGAGCGTCAGCCTGAAGTAATTGAGATGGTCTGGGAGCAGCTTAATCTGGATGGTCGCTTTGAACTAAGGCAAGGCGACTTCTTTGATCTTGACTGGTCAGGTACTACCTTCAATACTGTTATAGCTGACATTTGGACAGGCAAGACTGCTGACCCAGAGTTGCAGGAAGTATTCCTAAAGGCTTACGACAAAATTAACAGTCAGTGGCCTACAGCTACAGCTTGGTATCACAGTGTAGACCCTTGGGCTAAGGAGCTAACCAGACGAAAGCATGCACATGTACTAACTCCCAATAGGGTAGCGCTGTTAGCGGCCATGTCGCAGGAGTGGCAACGTGCTTGAGATAAGGGAACCACAGCATCCTGACGAGTCCGACGAGGACTTTGAGGAGCGGGAGAAGGCTCACTGGGACAGGGTAGCTGAGAACGAGCAAAAGCTGTTAGATGCCAGGGAGCGTCATAGGAAGAGAATGGGCTATGAAAATAGTAACAGATAAGATATACCCAGATGAACCAGCCTACGGTATCTTTGAAGGCCCAGAGCATGGCCGCTGGTTACAGAAGATCTGGGTGATCCGTGGTGATGCTATAGCCCAGTATCGTACTGACTTAGGTGCCGAGGAGGACTTTCCTGATGTAGTCCCAATAGTTATGCCTAGCTATGGAGATGATACAGTTGCCCAGCTTCAATACTATGCAGAAAAGAACCGTCACGACAGGTATTGGGCTAATCGTAGTAAGGAAATGCTAGCTGAGTCCACCTTAATCCAGGACCATCTAGATCTTCTAGAGAAGGAGACCTTAGCAGTTCTTAACAGGTCAGTAATGGGGCCGATGGTGAAAGTCCAGCGCAATGCCTTCAGTAGAGCTACTGCTAGGCGGCAGTTAAAGGAGCGATACAATGACAAGTCCAACTGAAGCATTTAATCCAGCGCAGAGAGCCCAGCAGGCCAGGGATCTACTGGGCCAAGTAAGTGAGCTACAAGGTGAGGTAGGGTCGGCAGAGCAGCCTGAGATTGTGTTCCAGGAGGTTTCTCCTAAGCGTCAGAAAGTGACTATCTACTCTATGGTAGATGGTGAGCCTCTACGTATCCCTCGTAATCTCATGGTGGCTACCCTTAACAAGCGTATCCCTGAGACAGGTGGCTTTATGTTTACAGCCTTCAAGAATGAAGCGCCTGAGTACAAGCTAGGTGAGGTCAAGTGCTTCCTACACCCCAAGGCTCCTGACCGTGTGATCCTAGAGCAGATTGGCCTAGGAGGCGCTACCTGTAATGCTGACCATCTAGCTAACGCCTATTCTAAGCGTATGCATGGTCTGCACCGTCACAAGTCAGAGTGGGCAATGTATCAGGAGTTTCTTATGGAGCAAAAGGAGACTGAGACCATTGCTCGTGCGGAGCGTCAGCTAGAAGCAACCTTGGCCATAGCTCAGACTGCTGGTAATGCGCCGAAGGCAGCTACAAAATGACTGTCACTAATACTGTCATACGTAATCCCAATGTAGCCCGTCGTGATCTACGGGCTCGTATCAGGTCAGTAGTAGAGTTTGATGCGACGCATGGGCCAGTAGGCACCGTCACAGTTTTCACCGTTACAGGCAGAGTCTTCATTGAGCAGCTAACCTGCTTCTGTACCACACTCCTAGGAAGTGCTGGTGCTCCTACTTTGTCGTTTGGACCAGTTGGTAACACAGCTCTTATAATCCCTGTCATTGCGGCTGCCCTCGATATTGATTCTAATGAGTGGTGGGCTGGTGCTACACCTGTTGCAGGTGGTGTGTCTTTTGGTAAGGCAGCAGCTGGTGGTGCCACTACGGCTGCTGCTAACCATGCTATTTCAGCCAATCTAATCCTTACAGTAGGTACTGCTGACATTACGTCTGGTGTTCTTGTATTTGATGTCTGGTACGAGCCTATAACAGAAGATGGAAGGTTAGCATAATGGCACATGGGAAGAGAGTTGGTTATACTCCGAGAGTTGACAAAGCCAAGCCACCCGTTAAGAAGCCAGTTAGGAAGCCAACCGTGAAGCCTCCCCGTAGCTATCCAGGGCCACGCTGATGCCTTATAAGACAAGTAGTGCAGGCAGAGGTAGAGTCAGAGTTACATCACCGCATGGAGTCAAGGCAAAGTCTACAACTCCAGCCAAGGCCCATCGTCAGATGAATTTACTTAAGGCTTTAGAACATGGCTGGGCACCTACAGGTAAGAAAGCAAAAAGTAATGTCTGACGCAGATGGAGAAGTAGCTTTCTTTTGGAGTGACTCATTTAGTGACTGTAAGGTAAGAAGAGTGAGGAAGTAGTTGCCTCCAACAAGTACTCGTCTTGACATTGAAGAGGAAGTAGTAAGAATCCTGGGTCAGCGTGACCCTGAGACTGCTATGGTACCTGTACCTATTAACGGTACTATAGCCCTAGACGGTACAACTATTACCTCACCTTTACTTGATCGAGGCACAATCAATGCTAACCGCTTTGATGGTAGGCTAATCAAGGTAACAGAAGATGCAACAGCACTAGCGTATGCTCCCGCAGTGACTGTTACAGGTGCTCATAGTGCTACTACTACTACTCTTACAGTCTCTAGTACAACTGATATTGCTGTAGGGCATGTTCTGGAGATTGGAACAACTCTGGAAAAGGTGCTGGTCCGTGCTGTAGTTAGTGCCACTGTGTTAACAGTAATACGTGGTTATCAGGGAACAACAGCTACTGCTATGGCGGGTGCAGAGACAGTCCGCTATGATCCTTTTGGATTCATAACAGGTGTAGACAATGGCGGCTTTGCGGCAGGCGGCATACTTACAGTCTCCCCCAACTTTGCAGCGGATCCAGCAGCAGTTACTGGTGGTCCCTATGCTGCTGGTAGCTTCTTCCTGTATCCCAAGGGACTGCATCCTGACTATGTAGTGGAGCGTATTAATTCAGTCTTAGTTAGTACAGATGCCCCTCACCTGTGGTACCCTTCCTTGGTAACTGATTCCGATATGTCTAGTGCTGATCTAACTAACTGGGATGTAGTAGCTGCTGGTACTAGGGTCTTTACTACTACTCCAGCTGATATACTTTATGGTGAGAGAGCCTTAACCATTACCGCTGGAGCTACAGATGATGGTATTGAGACTGAGGACTTTGATGTAACTGAGAACGAGCAGATGATAGTCCTAGTCCACGTCAAAGTTACGGCCGGCTCAGGCAAGGTTATCCTACGTAGAGTCACTGCTACTGCAGCCAATCTTAAGACTGTCACTACTCTTAATGAACGTGTCTACACTGATGTGTTCTTTAGGGAAACCGTACCAGATGGTATGCTACAGGCTGCTATACAAGTGTTGGGTGCAGAGGCTACCAGTACCATTATCCTTAGTCCTCATGTAGTAGTCCAGTCCGACCGTCGCAGGGCTTATGCCGTCCCCAGCTGGTGGACTAGAGAAAACCAACTGAAGGAGATAGTAGCTTATGTACCTCACTACAGCAGCGACGTGGCAGACAGTTATATATCACTATCCAGACAACAGTACGCAGAGCTTAACTATGAATTTACTAGGTCAGAACGTGATGCTAATCCTCTGCGAGTGGAGTTTGCCAACTGTGGTTCCTACCCCGTAGGCTTCCTAGTCCAGCGTCCCTTTACTGAGCTAGTTGGAGACTCCTCAACTACAGTCTGTGATAAGTACTATGCAGCCTTCAAGGCCGTCTCTAACATACTTAGAGACCGTCAGGATAACAGCTGGAAGCACTGGGCCATTCGTGCAGCTAGTCGTGCTAAGATGCTAGGGTATGGGGGCAGAGAGGTAACCGTTCGTGAGCAGCTTAGTTACGCCGAGGCTTATTAATGGCCACATACCACCAATGCCACCAATTCGGGACCGTCGGAATTACGCTGGGATCAAATCTCCGCCCCCACAATGGCCCGCACGGCCCATGTAATCCCAAACCCGTGGTTGGGTACACCCGCACAATTACAACCCCCGTCACGACCATTGTACGAACAGCACATTATGGCCACTGAACCCTTCCGCCTAGTCATAGACGGAGATGAGTACCCCTGTACCGAGTTTGGCTGGGTCCAGGACGGTGAGAAGCTAGAGAGAGTCTGGCCTGATGGCTTCTGGGATGGTATAGGCGAGTCAAGGGTTAGATCAGCTCGTAAGTGTCTGTATGCAAACTTCCTTGACCTTACGTCTCCACCCTATGTTAGG
>Ga0209431_10000247_pt1 | contig 42968 bp, 63 predicted proteins | sample RifCSP13_3_FD_184021 | JGI IMG/M metagenome (GOLD analysis project Ga0209431, IMG submission 184021) | Soil microbial communities from Rifle, Colorado - Rifle CSP2_sed 13_3 (SPAdes) (version 2) | ecosystem: Environmental > Terrestrial > Deep subsurface > Rock core/Sediment | place: Rifle... | reverse complement strand
ACGAGATTATCACGGCCTCTGCGACTGTGATAATCTCGTCAACCACACACCGCACGTGATTCTTAAAGGTAAGCGGCTCACGCTCTGGTGCGTCGTTAGGGTTATACGGCATCTAATGTTCCTCCTGTACTGAATCGTTCTGCAACTAGCAATCACTACTCTATCCTACATCGCGTGCATTGTCAAGCCTCCGTGGGGAACTTTCTTGGGATTTTACAAAAGATTTTCATTGTTCCAATACTTGCTGCACTTAACCTCGACTGGCGCACCAATCCGAGGTAGATACTCCCTTGCTGTCTCCTCCATGATACTCTTAAACTGCTGCTTGAGCAAGGGTATGTCGCCATCTGTGGGGATATAAGCATGAATACTGTCATGCACCTGATTAACCAGCATCCAGCCCTCTTGAAACAGCCTGACCATAGCAGCCTTAGTGATATACCCAGCCATCGATTGTGTAGGATGGTTAATAGCCTGCTTGTAGGCTGAGTCTCCGCTTAAAAGTGAGATAGGCCGCACATGAAGGAAGGGTTCAGGCGAAACCGACTTGCCTGTCCGCTGTACTTCTCTCCAATGCTCCTCTGTGAACTTCCACCAACCTACCCATAAACTGCGGTGCCGAGCCATCAGGCTCTCTACCTCTCTTATTGGCCTGCTTACTACTTGGCTGACAAAGTTCGCTCCACCTCCATAAAGTCCAGCGCCGAAGTTGAAGTTCTTAGCCTTCACTCTGCTATCTAGGCCGAGTGCTACTCTGGTTTCCTCGTGGATATCTCTACCTTCTCTAAATGCTTCAAGAAGGTAGGTGTCGTTTGAAATCTCAGCCGCACATCTAAGCTCTGCCCCAGAGTAGTCTCCCCTGATAAGTAGCATACCTTCAGGCGCTCGTAAGCACCATTCCATTGCGTCAGGCTGATTCTGTAGATTACTTCGCTCACTACTTAGCCTTCCTGTCTGTGTGCTGCCTTCACCCTCTTCACTAGGAGTAATGTTAAACAGCCCAGCTAGCTTGTCCTTTCCTCTATTGGGATAGAAATAGGTAGTCAACAGTTTGTCCGCTGTCACCCACTGGTGCCGGAGAAACGCAGCCAGCGCATACTCGCCTTCCCCCTTCTCTGCTTCCTCTAGGAATTTCTTGTCTACACTCCTGACTCCAAAGTAACGCTGGAGTTGAAGGGGGGAGTTAATCCCAGGGCGTCCGTACTTCTCGACGTAATCTGTGCCGGACTTACGGACTCTCTTTCTCCGGCTGAGAAGTATCTCTGACTCACCCACGAGTCGCTGAAAGGAAGCAGCAGTACGAGCAACCACTTCTTCCGAGGCTGTAATAGCTCGCTCCAGTCTATCGGCATCAATTTCGTATCCTCTGTAGCTACAATCAATGAGTGCTGGTATGAGTGCTCTATCAATATCATAGCAGGTTCCTCTCTGCTTCTCATGTAGTATAGGAAACAGCCTCTGAGTCAGCCACAAGTCTTGCGCGTGATACTGGTCTGCTCCGACTAGTTCCTGTTGAGAGTAACTTACCGTCTGTACTCCGAGATACTTCTGCGCCAGTCCTTTGAGTGAGAGGTCTTCCTCTCCTTGGCAGTAGGCTAGAGCTAGGGTATCTTCTACCCCTACACCTTGTAGCCAACCTCTGTGAGTTTGAGTCTGTGGCTTGAGGTGATACTCAGGAGGAAAAGGCTTCTCCGTAAACCCACGGGCCATGATACCCAAGTCATACATCGCATTATGCATGAGTAGCACGTCATCAGGGAAGGAAAGCTTAGGAAAGGGACACCAGCACTTCGCCCACTTGGCTGTCTCCGCGCCTTCCTCTAGCCAACCGACGCGCTCCACCTCGTCCACCCTAAAATCGGGTTTCCCTGAGGGCACGATAGTCTCTAAATCAACAGTCAGCATGAAACTTGCCACCATAAAGGTGGTTATTAACTTTACGAAACCAATTATCTAAACAACTGTTGAAATGTTCTCTACTTGTTTTCTCAACCTCTACACCTTCACCGCGATATATCTGCTGAAAAGAGGCTATGTTACCTTCAGAGTCCCCTTGGCAAAGAATAACAGTAAACTCATCTAGCTTACTGAGAGCCTCTAGTAAACGCCGTTGCCCTATAGGTAACTCTTCCCCCCGCCCCTTCCATTCTATACGTAAGAACCGGCCCATGCGCTCTACTTCATAATCTACATCCCCTGGCGCGATATTATTAGGGAAGCGCATCCATGATAAATCTGGATGACATTGGCAGGGACAAAGCTGTTTACCCTTTCCAGACACCATTAACGCACCATCACGAAGCCGAAGCCCCCAAACGATTCTCGGAAGGACAGCACATTCTCCCCCAGATAAATCACCGCTTGGCCTTGCAATGGTGCAGCTTCGCGCTCTGGGTGCCAGAACTTCACCCTACCCCTCGGAAAGCAGATGGCTACTGCTACATCGGCAAGGTTCTGGAACCATACCGTCTCTGTGGCGTTGTTCACGAGCGCGCACGCTTCAGTGACGCGCCGAGTGGTGTATTCCTTGGCGAGCTTGGCACAGAAAGCGCCGATGGCAGGCTGAGCATAGGGTGGATTCATCCAGACGCGGCCAGCCCACGGTTGCTTCAGCCCATTCTCTTTCTGAGTGTAGTAGGTGCTAGCACCGACAACCTCATTGGCGATGGGCGTGGACGCAGGGTCGAGGTCGATGCCGCCCATGACAGCGACGGCGGCGGCGATGTAATTCGCTGGAGTGTACCACTCGCTCTCACCAGCGTTATAGCCGACGTGGGCACTTTTTCCGGCGAGCCGCGCGTTCACGGCGTCCCTGACGAGGCTAGCCGTGAGCCTCTCGCCATGCTGCTCGCACAACTCCCGCCAGACTTCCACCATCTGCGCCTCGTCCTGGCGGAGCAGCGGCACCAGCTCGCGGGCCTGCCGCTCGGACTGTATACCGTGGTCTACGCCAAGAGCCTGCGCCACTTCAGCCGAGCGGATGAGCTTGTAACCATAGTCGCGGCTCCACCCCCAGCGTTCGCGGCAGTAGGCGTCGAACGTGGCGTGAGACTCGCGGTACAGCCGCCCGTCGCGTATCTCCAGCAGCGCCAAGCCCACGTCCACAAACGTCTCAAGGCCACGCTCGATGATAGCTTCTAGTTCATTGAAGCGTGTCTTCTCTGTTGGTACTAGGCTGGTATCGGACATTTAACCTCTCTCTCTCTCTCCTATCAAGGCATATCATCATACATCTGTTCCTGAGGATAACCCGTATCGCAGGGATTCTCCGAACCCCAGCATTCTAAGTCCCCCTTACCGGCATGGTAAGCCATAGAGATAACCAGGAACACGACCAAGAGAATCATCCCTACCACTATAACCATGCCTACGTCTTCAGTACCCGCTTCGCTACCCATGAATAAGACACACCTCCTGTTCTATAAGATAGGTAGGTATAGCAGCGCCAACAAAATTCCTGAGCGCCCGCTTCCAATCATTGAGGCTGCGGTTCACCCACGGAGCCGTCCTTGAGTGTAAGAAGTACGCTGGATGAAAAAGAGTCAGCGCCTCTACCTCCCCATACCCCAAGTCAACCTTCCATACGCGATTCACTATTTCCTTCTGCGTCATGTTCCCAGGCGTCTTGAGTATCCTAGAGGCCGCGACATTCCCAAGCAGCACCAACTTCTCCGGCCTAAACATATCAATCTCCGCGTCAAGAAACCCAGCACAAGCCTTGATAGCCTCAGCGTTGGGCTTCTCTTGCTTCCCCTTGTACCCCACCGTAACAGGTGGCCTATGTTTTACACAGTTGGTAAGGTAGTATGACTCTACTCCGCACTCTTCCAGCAAGGCTCTAAGCAACTGGCCTGACTCCCCTACGAACGGTCTGCCTTCTTCCTGTTCTACCCTACCCGGCGCTTCTCCTACCACCAGCACTTCATACGGCCCCTTACCTACATACTCGCCCACCACCCCTGCTCCTCTGAACGCCAGCGAACAAGCTTGACAGGCTCTAATGAGGGCAGAAAGAGTAGAGTACGTGGTCACTTCTTCTCCAGCCTCTCCAATAATATGTCCCCATGACAGGGTAGAGGCTTACACCAGCAATATAAGTCTCTCCCCTCTAGTTCAGGTAGGGCTGCTAGTAGGGTAGGATTCATATCCAGGTACTTGGCATACCAATCCACTGCTGCCTGATGTGCCTCCTCATTGGAAAGCCCTGGGAACAAGCGGGTTACTTCCCTCACTGTCATCGGGTTGCCCCATTTTGACGGCCTGCCGATATAGATAGCTCCTGACACATCATCACGGTGTTTATTCAGGCTGTGAGGCATCACTTCTCCTCCAATCGCTCCAGCATCTCGTCTTCGGCGAGCGCGAGGGCAGCACTAAAACTACAGATACACTCCCGACGTGAGCCCAAACAATCCCCCGTCATATGCACTCCGTAAGTTCTTAGCGCCTTGTCCTTCTCCGCCACTAGCGCCCGCAAGGCGGCGAGGGAACACAGAGCTTCACGCAGCCAAGCGGGAGGTGTGTAGATACTATAGTCTTGAGCCACGCCCCAACGCCGCCGCTCCTCCTCCGTTAGCCACTTCGTCCAGTCCTCAGACTCCGCTGCACTCATGGTATCGAACCCTTCCTGCCAGTCTTCATTCGAGTCAGGCATCTTCCTACTCTTCATATACAGGTACTCACCCAAGACAAAAAATAGAAGCTCCATGTCTTTGAGGTTCATATGCCATTCGGTTGTCCTCACATCGTTCACGCGTCGGCTGATGACCGCTCCCGACTTCCAACCTGTTCTTACTGTGAATGGCCCTGCGCTCACCTTGATGCTGTCTACATAAATAGAGTCAGGCTTCATTTCTCCTCCAACCTTTCCTTGTAACGCTTTTAGCTTGTGACACAAGGACTTTAGATATAAGGTGGCTTTCATTTTATATCTAAACCCTCTGTGTCAAAAAGTGCGTCTCTCTATATATATGGACACAGTGACACACTACTTACACCCTACGGGTTCCCCCGTCCTTAAGGTACGGGGGGAACACCGCCCCATTGGGTTTGACAGAGGCTCTGTGTCACTCTTCTATTCCTCCGATTCCTGCTGTCCTGTAACACGGGCGCGGAAGGTTTCGATTAACTCTCTCGTAGCTAGAGAGCTACCCCCACCTAGCCATCCGATTAAAAACCAGAAGGCAGAAGAGAGTTCGTTCCCCCCACGCTGTAACCCAAATTCGATAGCCCGTGTTATCCCAAGGTCATTGTTAGTGTTATTCATTATCTACTCCTCCTCTAGCTCTTTCTTGAGCCGCTGCACACTCTTAAACGGAATCTCCGTAGTCTCAGAGATAGCCCGTAAGCTAGCTTTAGGGTTTTCCTCTAGCACAGCCCGCACTCTTTCCAACTTCTCCCTGTGCTGGGCTTGCCTCTCTGTCTCAGTAACCAAACGATACCCTACTTCCTCGCTATAAGTCAAGTCCAATGGTTCATGTGCTCCGAACCTGCCTACCCTATACAACGTCCGCTCCGGCTCTCTGTAATCCCCAGTCAGCGCCACTACAATATCAACATTACCAGCGAATGCCGTGCTTCCCTGCACTTGAGACACCCAGGCCGCGCTTTTAACCGTGGCCTTCCGCGCATGATGCAGCAATAAACAGGCAAAGTTATGCTCCCTTACGCGATTCACTATCAGCTTCAGTGCGCCTCTTACTTCCCCAGCCTGATTCTCATCATCCAACCCCATGAAAAACCCCAGCGTGTCTATCACCACGAGCAGCGGCGCAGGCAAGGGAAGAAACCCTGGACTATCAGCCACCTCCCTTAGCGCACGGTCTACTAGCTCCATCAACCCTGCCCAGTCTCCCCCAGCTTCATAGCTAGTAAGAAAAGCAATATACCCCACCCGTTCAATAGCTCTGTTCCTCCCTTGCTCTAGCTTATAAGCTATAGGTACCTCACCCTCTTCACTAACATAGAGCACGTTCGCTAGATTCACCGCTTGCCCAACACAGGCCCCTTTGTTGCCTGCCATAGCACTGAGTAGGTCAAACACCAATGTAGTCTTCCCTAGCTTTGGAGGCGCGACGAGAAGAGTCACCAACCCCGATTTAATTAGTCCTTCCCACAGCCACGGGCGAGCTAACTCTACCGCCGCATCCTTTCTTATCTGCGCTCCCGTCCGCCAAGGCTGAAGCCATCTCTGTGCCCTGTACCTGAACCACCCAGCATCCTCTGTATGCCATACCTCACCGTGGTCATCGACATGATATGCCACAGTATCGTTCAGAACGATTGTGCAGCCTGTAGCTGCCCGCTCAGGGTCAAAGTAGTATTCCCTATCAGTTGGCTCAGGATGGAGGTAACAGGCGAAGCTCACGCCGTGTACGAGCCCTCCATTAGAACGGACTGTGGCCTCTGAGCCAGGATACTGTGCATTGAAATTTCTAGCAAACTCTATTGTCTCCTTAGATAAGAGTGTCATTTTTCATTCACCATGTCCTGTAGGCTGCTCCAAACTGGGCAGCGAACGCGATAGTAACTTTATCTATCATCATGTTGGAAAGCTAAGCTCTCTTCTCTATGCACAGGGCAGATAGGTATATAAGAGGCTATTGTCTTTCCAGCACAGCGGCAATCGTCAGGCGGTTTAGAGATTAGCTGTCCTTGAGGTATAGCAGGCTCCCGGCTGAAATCATATGGCCAGCACCGCTTTCCCTGGTGCTCCCCATAGCACCTCACCCCATCATGCCTGACCCGCTTCAGTGGAAGTAAGCCTACCTTCCGCCCTCCAAGGCTGTTCTTAGGCCAACCCTTGTTATAATTATCCATTACCTTGCCTCAGCGGCTATGAGAAGCGCCTCTAAATCGGCGCTATAGGTTTGGAGATAGCCATAAGGAGACTTGTCTCCTCGCTTTGGCTGTGTGGGCTGTGCCCCCACTATCCACTCCAACATACCCCGAACAAAGGCTGCGTTCTCATGCAACGGGCAGAACACTATCATAGCGTCCGCCCTGTCTAACTCCACATGACAGCCACACTCTAGCTTGTCCAGGTAAAGCTCGTCTAGGGCAATCAGGTTACTCATTTCGCTTGTACCTCCTGTATAGCCGGAGCAACAAACTCCGCCACGGCTCCAGCGATAGCCATAGCAATCAGCAGGGTTATTACCATAAGTGCCACAGCTAGGAACGCTTCACGGTATGTCATTTCGTGTCCTTGTAGGTCAGAACGCCCCAACCCAGTGTGGCTTGAGCCTTGAGGATACTGCGGTCGGCGGCTAACTCGCTCCACCCCCGTGCTATCTGCCCCTGTTTGACGTGGGTAGCCTCATGGACGAGCACCAGTGCCCAGCGCTGGGCTGGGGTTAGGCTGGTGACTCTGAAAGGGGGCAGGCGCTTTCCGGTTATTCTCATTTCGTTCTCCTACTACTTGGCCTACTGCTAAGCCTGGGTCTTCTGGTAGGCATCTTCCTCGATGGCACTGTCAAGGAGGGACTGGGCGATTTCCTGACAGTTGACGGCCTTACGGTCGATTTCGGACTTGCCCCTGGTGTAAGCCTTGTCCTGCTGGATAGCCAAAGGGAGAAGGTAGAGTCTTACGGCCTTCGCCGCCTGGTCAATGTCGAACGTTCCTTTAACGTGCCTGCGAAGGAAGTTCTTGCCCCAAGCTGTCATATCCCTGTATAGCTCTTCCTCGTTACTCAGAATCAGATTCACGTTCCATGTGTCCCAGTTTGTCCATCCGTTGTAACCTTGCTCGCTCATCTCCTTTCCTCCTACTACTAGCCGCTGCCGTCCATGATGTGCTCGCTTGTCGCATCCGCTAGTGCCCAGTCAACGAACGCTTCATACGCCGCTTCCCCATGCTCGCAGTCCCATTCGCAGGAACAGTGAGAGCCATCGAAGTTGTAGCGGAACACTGCTGGGCAGTCCTTGCATTCGATGACGGTATCGAGTGTCCCGTCATCTGCAAGCCGGAGTGTGTGCCGCTCTGTTCCTATCGTCATCGTTCCTTACCTCCCTTACCGGCCACATTTAGGGCAACGGTCAAGAACTGGGCGGGGTGTCCCGCAGTAACGGCACTTAACTTGTTTCATGGTTCCCTCCTCTCTTTGCTTGTCGCTCCAGCTGGCCTAACCGTGCGGATTTCCGGCTGGCACTCGCTAGCTAGGTGGAACTCGTCGGCGTTGTTGTGGGTCAAGTAGCTGTAGCCGTACAAGCCGAACTTTATAGGAACGGTGAACTCGGCAGGCCGAGTCTTCCATGTTTGCGTTTGGCCGTTACGTCTCCAGTTTTCGGACTGGAAGCGCTCGCCGCCGCGTGAGCCGATGACCTTAACGCATGTTCCATAGTGGAATTCCCTTGCGGTCATTGCTTGCTCTCGCGTAACCATCTTCTGTTCCCTCCTACTTCCTGGCCTACTTCATACGTCCTAGTATGCGCGCAGCACAGAGGATGCGCGTCCCGTTCGTCGGCTGGCCACAGTCCCTACAAATCAGTAAGGGGTCAGTCCCAGGTTTCTTAAAAGGCAGGATGATTGCCATCAACTGATTACCTTCACAACCATCCCATCCTCGACCTCAACCTCCGCGTACCAGGTGTGCGGCTTGGGGTAGTGTGGCCCTTCGATGGTCTCTCTGCCATTCTGTGTGCTCCCGAATGGGCCTGGAGAAAAGACTGTAGGCCGAGCACCACTAGCGACAGCCTCTTTGAGGGCCTTCTTAGTCGGGTAGTTGGGCCTGACATATGCCATCTGCGTCATCCCCTCTTGTTGATACTAATCAGCCGCCAGGGGAGAAATGGTACGTGCACAAAGATTAATGAACCATCCTTCCTTGGGTAGCATCCGGCAGTGCAATGCATCAGGTAGCCAAAGTAGTTTGGGCTTGTTGCACACACTAACGTGGGTTGACCACATACTTCGCATTTTGGCATTGTGCCCTCCTTGCTACTGGCCTGTTGGCCTCCTCATTATACCCCCTGACACGCCTGTGTCAAGCCCCTTATTAGCTTCTTTTCAAACTTTCCATGTCCCGCCGCACAATCTCCCGCACAAGCCTCCGCCTCGCCGCGAGGACAGCGAGCTTCCTTCTGGCCGCACCCATCGCCTGTAGCCTCCGAACCAGGTCTTCCATGTTTCACCTCCACAACTAAGGACGCTGACCGGCCCGGCCTGTTACAAGGCGTGCTCTTTGTGAGAACCATAGGCACCGGCCCCAAGCGTACTTTGGTATACCCCAGGGCGAGGATACCCCTGCTGACGGGCATCCTGGCGCGTCTGAGGGGATAGTGTATCTCCAGTCAGGGTAGGATACCCCCGCAGATAGGAGAATCTACCAAGCATTAGCACCTCCTAATAGTGTACATCGTACACTAACTAATAGTGTACATGATACACTAAGTACACATGTTCTATGGTTTTAGAGGGATAGTGTCATTGGTACACTATGTGTATGGGCTAATTAGGGAGGTTTGCGCACCGGAGTAGAGTTAGTGTACCAACTACACTAAGTCGATATGCGCAGGGTAGCCCAGCACATCTGTTCTGTCAAGCCCTAGTTGTGAAGATTGCATTAGAGTTTATCTCACCCATTCTATGACTCATATGTGCTACTCTGCGAGGTATGCCATGTGCGCACAGGTATAGGCAGGTTAGGGGGGATATGAAACTGCCAAGAGTTAGGTAGATTTAGTATGAATTACGCTGGTAGAAAAGTAGAGGTAAAGTCAGACAAGTCTGTGCAAATCTGTGCAAACCTGCCGTAGCGGAGCGGAGGCATTCCACAGCAAAATAAAAAATCCCCCCGAATAAAAAATCTCCCCCGGTAAAAACTATTCCCCCAGTAAAAACTTGACATACTAGCTTATATCAGTGTTAGAATAATGGTAGATGAGTAAGGTAACATCAGGCATAACGGCGCGGCAGGCTCAGGCGGCCAAAATGTTTGTTCTAGGGCGTTCACTAGGGGAGATTTCTCAGGCCGTGCAGAGGTCTGGGTTCACTGTAGGCTCATGGCTCAAAGAGGAAGCAGTGTTGGCGCGGATATCCAAGCTGAGAGAGAAACTTGAGCTACCGGAGGGCCTAGTACCCTCTGGGATAAAGAGCAAGTCCGAAGAGGTACTACGCGAGGCGTTGTTTAATTCCGATACACCGCTGGCGATAAGGGTTAAGATAGCCATGTATTTTCAGAAGATAGAGGGCCGAGAGGCTGAGGAAGAGGTGGTGTCTCCTCAAATGCCTACGGGGTTCTCAGAGGAAGAGCTAGAGAGGCTCGCAGGAGATGAGTAGGACTACTGAAGCACTAAGAGACTGGCATGAACACAAAAAGCGTTTCATAGCTAATGCAGTAGCAGAGGGGTATATAAAAACTAGCATAGCATTTAGAGAAATAGCCTACCTGCTTTTTTACAAATGGTACTACAGCAAGCCTGAACATCGATAGGAGAAAGAATATGCAACTACCTCTATGGATTCGCAGACTGCCTCATAACTTGAGTACCATCAGGCCATTCATCAGGTTAGGAAATAACTCCCTCTTCTGGGCTCTCGGAGTCTACCTATACTTCTGGGCCAATCGAGGGGATGAGAACTACCTCTTCCATTTTGAAGAGACAGGACTTTCGGTTACTCTCGGCCCGCTAGAGTTCACTATAGGGCTAGTCGATACTCCTGAGGAGAACGCCTGGATACCATGACTACTACTACCCTTGAGAAAGTAGGAGTCCGGTTTGTCCGAGCCCGTACAGACTTCTTTACTTTCGTCTCTTTGATGACCTCGCTACTCAATCCTCCGTGGAAACTTGCCAAACACGAGCTTCAGTGGATAGAAGCCTTGCAAGAAGTAGCGGACGGAAAGAATACCGAGCTTCTGATTATCGGCCCACCTGGGTCTAGTAAGAGTAGCCTCCTTTCCCTCTTTGCGGCCTTCTTGATAGGTAAGAATCCGGCCTGTCACGGGGGAATCATCTCAAAAGGAGATGTACCCGCCTGGGATAGAGTAGCGGCTGTCCGGCGTATTCTTGAGTTTAGTCCTACCTACAGGCAAATATTCCCAGAAGTTATCAAGGACGAAGAGCATTGGACTCGTAAAGCGTTTATAGTGCAGCGGCCTGATATTAATGACCTCCACCCTACACTCATGGGGGCAGGAGCCTCTGGTACGATTATTTCCTACCGGCTGGACTGGTGTATCTATGATGACCCGCATGATGAGAAAAACACCAGGACTCCCTATAAGCGTCGCCAGGTACTCAATACCTTCGATGAGACTATTACTACAAGGCTAGTAGAGGGTGCTCCTATTATCTGTATTGCGACTAGGTGGGCCGAAGATGACATTCCAGGCCACCTACAGAAGCGAGGATTCAAGACTATCCATCAAAGAGCCATAGTAGAGACCACGACGAAGGTTACAAAGGCTTACCCCAGGGGCTCCAGGCCAACTCATGTGGAACGTTCCTACTGGCCGGAGAAGTATTCGCTGGCGTTCTTGAAAGAAAAAGAACACAGAAACCCCGAAGCGTTCTACCTTCAGTACCAAGGAGACATCAAGGGGGGCAAATCGGCAGTCATTAAGAAGATTGTAACCTACACAGAGGACGAATTACCCCCTAGAGAAGCCCTAATGGTCGCTGGAGGGGGAGATACAGCCTATAAATCAAGCGAAACCAATGATTTCAATGTAATTTACATCGGTGGGCTCGATGGAGAGGGTAATATCTGGATTCTCGATAGATTTAAGGCCCGATGTGGAGTAAATGACTTAGCAGAGGCACTTATAGACCTGAAAAAGAGGTGGAATTACTACACTCTATGGCTAGAAGACACAGGACAGGCCACTCCAGCAGTTGACATAGTGAGACGCAAGACACTAGGGGTGCCAATAGAGCTAACCAAGCCAGGACAAGGAGGAAAGCACTCTAAGGCCGCAGCAATAGCGGCTTACTTGCACACGGGACAGGTGAAGTTCCCTCAGTCCGCTGAGTGGCTAGAGGACGCCGAGTACTACCTGCTTCACTTCGGCCACGCAGAGTTCGATGACGACGTAGATGCACTGTTCTATCTTATATATAACTTGCTCCAGGCTGTGCATTTTAGTAAGTATGGCCTAGGTAGACCCAGGAAAAGAATACGGTTTCTTCCTAAATAAGTAGATAATACTTGACTAAGTTACTTTATGGGGATTAAGATAGAGATGAATGTGATATCTTCTTCGGGCGGTCTCAGACTATTCGGGTAATGGGGGCACGAACGCATCCTCCCGTTCCTGCCCCAACCGCCCTCTTATTAAAGGAAAGGGGTAAACCCTTGATTAAGTCCCTTCTTAGTAAAGGATTCTTTCACTAAGTGGTGACAACAAGGCAACCCCCTTCGGGCTCTGAAGCCCGCCGCTTACAAGAAGAGCTAACTTTTATCTGGGGCAATGCGTTCCGTCGTGACCAGAGGATGCGTGACCTGGCTAACCTCAAGAATGTAGTAGAGCTACTTCCTGTCACCTCTACTATGTCGATTCAGCCTGTTCAAATGCACACAGGGCGGGCTGGAAGCCTCATAGACCATGCACAGAGCTTTGTCGTTTCTCTTCCTTCAGTGTCCGTAGAGCCTAAAAATGCCCTTACAGAGACCCGGAGGGAGTCAGAGCAGTCTGAGCGGTTTTTCAATGCTATATTTAACGAGCAGCTTGTAGCAAACGGCTTCTGGAGCAACCTGGGGCGGAGTTTGCTTCTTACTGGCCGTGGAGTCCTCCTCACTCTGCCTTTCCCCGCTGCATGGACGGCTGAGGCTGGCTTCCCTGTGAGGCAGCCAAAGGAGCGGGGGAAAACCTATATAGAGAGGGTGAACACATGGAAAAGAGAAGAGGGGAAGACTCCTATTCTTATTCAGAGTATTCCTAGTGACGACATACTCCTGAAGCTAGATAGTAATGATACTGTGCTTGCTGCATTGGAAACCAAGCTCATCTCCGCTTCGGTGGTCGCAGAATCTCTCGGTAGCTCCCAGATAGCCGAGCTACTTCAGCGCGGCACACTTAAACACTACGACCAGATGCCGGTGCTCCAGTATATAGATGATATCTATGTATGCTATTATCTCATTACTACTAAGCCGGTAAGACAGTTCGATACTACCTATACTGATGCACGGACGGTTACCTTTGTGCCGGACTCCCAGCCTTATAAGAGCCTGAAGTCCTGGGAACATGGCTTGGGTAAGTGTCCTGTGGTGTTCATTCCTGGGGTTAAAACAGACGAAAAGGAATACGAATTCCGTTTCAAGCCTTTCCTTGCCGACGCTGAGGAAGACCTGGAAATGTATGACTTCCTCATGTCGCGTCTGGCTACAATGGTTAAAGCGTTTTACTTCCCCAGTTTCATCTGGCAGTATGGCAGGAACTCTAGTGAGTTTCTAGGCCAGGATAGGCCAGAGGAAGACGTAAACCTTGGGGGCACCACTGTTATATATTCTGATGAGAATATCTCAGTACCCCAACCTCCTCCGAACCTACCCGATGCCACTTTGCTTGCACAGCAACTAGAAGAGCTTATACAGCGCAACACATTGGAGGATGTGCTTTTTGGTAAAGTCCAGGGGAGTGCCCCTGCTTTTGCCATTCGGTTGAGAATAAATGTAGCCAAGAATAAACTTGTCCCCCAAGTAACCCATATGGCCCTTGGGCTAACAGAGTCATTCGACCTTGTAACCCGTGCAGTAGAACAGCTAGGAGAAGAAGTAGTAGTTAATGGAGAGTATATCACTCCTAAGATGGCTATCCTAGCTCGCGGGCGTATAGGAGTCAACGTTGACCCCAAACTTCCTGGTGAGGAAGGAATCGACCTCCAGAAGGCGGCGATGGCTCTTAATCTTAGACTCCCTGAGCCCTGGGTGTGGGAGCACATACTAGGGATTGCCGACCCCGCGACTCTTGCGCTGTTCAGAGATGTCCTAGAGCTTGAAGAAGACCCAGAAGTAAAGGCGCGGCTAATCCGCGACGGCCTGGAAGACCTACAGGCAAGGATAGAAGAAGAAGAGACCACTGGGATTCTTGAGGCGCTGGATAAGATTGGAGATAAGCTAGACCCAGAAGTAGTAATGTTGCTCCAACAGCTTGCAGGTGGAGGGGCCGGTGGAGTTATGCCAGCAGAGGCTGGTGCTCCTGGGTTGGGTCGAGGCCCATTCCCTCCAGGGGCAAGCAACCAAGCGGTAGGCGGGGGTAGAGGGCTAGGTACACAAAAAGCTCCGCGCCCAGGAATGGAAGCCGTAGAGCCCGCCGCGACAGGGAGCGAGCCGGAGTTCTAAGATGAAGAAAGAAACTAAAGCGCCACCCCCGCAGACTCTTAATGAAAGGCTGGCCGCTAAGGTCACACTGCTGACTGATAGGCTGTATGAACGGCGCAAGGCTCTGCTGGAGAATACAAGGGATTCTTTTCAGAGCACAGAGCTTTCCCCAGAGGAGCGTCGGGAGCACTACCGGGCTCTCAGAGCTTCTCCTGTTTTGATGCTAAAGAGTCTCGCAGCGGCTTCTATTATTGGCAGCGATGGCCGCTTGAGAATAAGCAATAAGATGCTAGATGCGCTTACGGAGATGGGTCATGGCGACTAAACCTACTGAGTTTAGTGCTATTATAGCTGCTATTCTTGGGAATAAAGGCTCCAAAGGCCCAGCGCCTCTTGCTTTCTCTCAGACTCAGGCAGGAGAGACACTAGCAGCCAATCTTAGGTTCAAGCTAGCTGGGCAGCGGGCTAACATTGACTTTGCACTACAACAGAAGCAAGCGCAGTCCGAGGCAGAGCTTCTACAAAAACAATATCTACAAGAACGAGAGTTAGAGCAAAAGGCACTAACTCAGGCACGGTCTAAGCTCTTTGTAGATACAATTGGGCGGGACATAGGCGCTTCTATTCTGTTTGCACTGACGGGGAAAATCTAATGGCCCTTGAAGGTATGTCCACTCAGCAGGTTATCAACCTGAGTAGGGCTTCCTTTCTCTTGGGGAAAGCTCCTGCCCCTCCTACCCCTGTTCCTACTCCTACTACAACCTTCGCTCCAGACCCATTCTCTACAACCCAGGCAGGTATTCTATTCGAGTACCAGCAGCAGCAGAACCTACTCGCCCAGCAGCAGGCTAACGCGCTCGAATTGCAGCGGCGAGAGCAAGTCGCCACAGCAGCGAGAGAAACCCAGAGGCTAGCTAGGGAGCGAGAGACAAACATAGCCCAGCTTCAGGTAGAACGAGAGACTACCTTTGCTGCCTTGCTCAGAGACGACCCCGTTCGCGCTACTCTCTTTGCTCTAGGCTATGGGCCGGATAAAGATGTGTTCGATGTACGAGCCCAGAGTCTCGGTATAACCCTAGGAGAACTCCGGGGAGCTAGAGAGCTTGAGGCTACTCAGGAGTCCGCGCTTAGTAAGGTACTTGGCCGTACTGTGGATATTGGAGTACAGGGTGTTCGTGGCCTAGGCTCTGCGGCACAGGCTGCGCGGGCATTCGTCCAAGGTGGGGTAGATATTCAGACGCTACTCAAATCTGCTTTTGGTGTAGGGTCTCTGGCTAGGGGAGAACAACCTGGACTTAGCGCGGCTCGTCTACAAGAATTAATCGCCGAGGTCGTGCCACAAGGGGTGCTCTAGGTGCGCCCTTATGATGGGACAAGCCCACGTCTCCCAGGTTTCGTAAGCGGTAGGGAGACTCCCGACCAGAAGCTCAGACGCTTACGAGACTACTCGGAGCGGGTTAACCAACTTCAAGACGAGGAACGTGAGCGGGACACTGCGCGGGAAGTAGCGCGGTTCAAGCAGCTTGAGGCGCGGGCACGGAGAGTAGCTGCGCCAGTCAACCTAAAGATTATTCAAGATGTTTCTAACCGTCTGCGCCCTGATGAGCCTACCTCTAGGTTACTCAAATACGTCCACGGGAGTAAGGTCGCAGAAGATGTAGTAACGAAGGGCGCTGCTGGGCTGCCAGAGAACTCACCATTTCACCGGCCAGCTATTAACCCTGAATCTCTCAAAATCCTGTCTAATGCCGCAGAGGGTTTTGTAAGTGTGGAACGCCGCACACCCGCCTCTCGCGTTCCTGGGGCTCCACCGACTTTAGAATCAATGGAATTTCCCGTAGAGTTCCCCGAAGCCCTTCATGTAAAGTCTATTGTGGAAAGAACCTACTTCCCTGAGGGTTTTCAGGGACTTCCTCGACAAGGAGGATTGGCGGGGCAGCTTATTGGAGGAGTCTTTGAACCCCTAGATGTGCCAAGACAGCGCATAAAGAGGACTATCATCGACCCCGCGCTTCCAGATTTCAGAGTTGATGTGCCTCTTGAAGTTTTGGCTCTTGGAGTTCCTGTACTCGGTCAGGTAGCTCTTGCAGACCTTGCGCTCAAGACAGTGCAGAAAATCTCTGGAGTGGATATACCAGAATTAAGTGATATAGTCCCCCTTCCAGATGTGCCTATCACAGATGAGTTGGTAGCCGACCTTCTTAGCTACACAGTAGGTGACCCCCTAAACTATGTTGGGCTAGGTATTGGTATGAAGGGGCTCGCTCTTATCAAAGCTGCCAAGGCTGGTAGCAAGCCTGCGGCGTTGGAAATAGCCCGTAACCCCAGCTTGCTAGAGAAAATGGGCAATGGCCTCCGTGCTCAACTAAAAGGACTGGGTAGGCTAGCTTCTCAAGACCTCAGCGGGCGCATAAGCAGGTCTGTAGAGATGTCCCCTACGGAGCTTCTCACCCGTAAAACTGTAGGTACGAGGCTCATACAATCCGTAGATGGTGTGCCTTCTGAGCTTCTTACACAGGAAAGGCTAATCGAACTAGCGAGTACCCAGCCCAACCCAGGGAGATTTTTCGATGACCTTATAGAAGAGGCCAGTCTAGAGTTTGGCCCTGAGTCTATAGTCCGTACTCCAGATGGCAAAGTAGGCATCGTCCGCACTCCAGAGATGGGGACTCCAGATGAGGCTGCCGATGCTCTCACAGACTTTGTCATGGGAAGAGACAGGCGGCTTACCTTTGAGCCTAGTGAAGCAGGAGGGGGGAGGTTTGGTGGCTTTGAGGCCGGTAAGGGAGGAGAAGCGATTGTTCCACCAAAGGCCCCACGGGAAGTTCCTACCGAGCGTCTGCCTGTCACTGGAGAAGTATCTACTGCCCGTCCTAAGCGTCCCCGTGTTACTGGACAAGCTGACATCGGGCTCCCTACAGAAGCCAAGCCCTTACCTGAGCCTAAGCCCGCTCCGACCGTGGAAAGCCTCAAGCGTGAGTTCGACCTCGCGGTAGGTAGAGCCCCCGGAGTGTCCAACCGTGAAGTGCTGGACAATATCCGGGCTGGAGTCTTCCACGGTGAGCCTATAGACTTCCGTGTGGCTAATCAGCTACTTAATGAGCTAGAAGGGCGCGGTGGCTTTATAGGCAACCGATTTAACCCTAGAACACATCAGCTAGCTGCCGCGATTAGACGGGGGTATCGTCAGGAAATTAGTCAAAGTATAGAAAATCTCAACAGCCTTGCAAATCGTGGCCCGAAGCTAGAACAAGCCCTAAAGGATTTCGGAGACCCTAGGAGCTATGAAACCTATGTTGACGAGTATGTAGATAATGCATTGACTCTTGCTGCTAGAGGAAGGGGGCCTAGTCCTTCTGTTAAGACTCTTCAAGAAGAGGCAGGTTGGAGGTTCATGCATGACCAGGGAGTACCTGGGTTTGAAGCCGACCTCGCAGACTTAGAGAAGGGTATTGCCGAGATAGTAGATAACATTCTCCCTCTTAGCCTCAAAGAGTCTCAGTCTGCACAGGAGGCTCTACGTAAACTTCTTTATGGAGCTAAACTACCCATAGCAGGTGAAATAAAAGCCTTTTCTACGAGCTTCGGCCCCAACAGCAATGAAATAATAAAGGCTGTTGTTTCTGCAAAGACTTCCCTTTCTCACAAGGTCTGGCAAGAGGTTGTGGATACTCTCAATGTCCCTAGGCTGATTAAGAGTGTCTATGACCATTCTATGCCTCTACGTCAGGCCGTTATTCCTACAATAGCCCATCCGTTTGAAGCGGCTAAGGCTTTTAGGAAATCCTTGAGAGCCGGACTAGGTGAAGTCGAAGCTAAGGGTGTGCTTAGTGAGGTCTATGAGACCAGGCAAGCCACGCGAGAGCTAGTAGTGGAAAGGTGGGGAGAAGAGGCCGGAAAGATATTTGATGAGTCCTTCTTCCAAGCCTCATTGTTCGAGCTTGTCCCTAATCTTACTACCACAGAAGAAGCCTATTTGGTTCGTCATACTGGAATCGTTGGAGGTCTAATACGCCGTGTACCAGGTGTCGGAGCAAGCGAACGCCTTGCTGTGACCTATCTTAATGAACTACGGGCAGGTATAGAACAAAGCACTCTACGTGGGTGGGCAGCAAGCCGAAATGAAGTATCTCTAAAAGCTATACAACAGCTTGGAGAGTTTATCTCTGTAACTACTGGCCGTGGTGTTGTTCCTAAATCAGCACAGGGTATTGCCACAATGCTTAACCCCGTGCTGTGGAGCACCAGGCTTTTTCTCAGCCGCATCGAGCACTTCACTATGCTTGCAGACCCTAGGACGGCCTTCATAGTACGACGACAAATAGCCCGTGATATGGGCCTCAGTTTTGGTGCAATAGCTTCTACGGTTGCCCTAGCTTCAGAGATTCCAGGGGTAGAAGTCCGTCTTGACCCCCTCAAGGCTGAGTTTGGAACAATCAAAATAGGTGACACCCGCCTTGACCCGTGGGGGGGATTTAAGCAATACGGAGTGCTAGCTGCCAGGCTAGTATCGGATATAGCTAATGGAAACTTGGAAGGAGCTAAAGACCATCTCTGGTATTTTGCCCGAAGTAAGTTTTCTCCTGTTCCTGGTAAGTTGGCCGATATTTATGAAGGTGAAACCTTTGTGGGGGAACCTGTCCCAACCGATGTATTAGGCAATATCAGAGATTTCTTCACCCCCCTAGTCGCTAATGACCTACTAGAAGGATTCAACAATGCCGGAGGTGGGATGAAGGGTATCATCCGCATGGTTGAGATTTCTCCTGCTTTCCTCGGAGTGGGAGCCAATACCTATATTAACTTCAATGATGAATTCAAGCGCCAGTTCGGACACGACTATGACTCCAACAATCCAGCGGATGTAACTAAGGTAGAAGAAGCAAGAAAGAAAGATGACCCAGAGAGTAAGAGGCTTGCTGGAGCTAAGAGGCAGTCAGATGACTCTCTACGTTCCAGAGAAGAGATTGGGGCAGAGGAAGCCAGGCTTCTCACTCCCCTTGCAGAGCGCATCTTAGCAGGTGACCCTACAGCTATCCAGGCTTGGAGGAATAACAAGAGCACATTTTTTGAATGGAAGCGGGGCCTACAGCAAGGTATCTTTGATGATTTTGAAATCGACGAGGACTCTGAGATTGGTAAGGCAGTAGAAGTCTATTATAACATAGATATTAATGAGTACCTTGACCCTACTGATAACTTTAATGTTGATTGGGATGCCGTAGAAAAGGCAAAAGAGGCCCAGCTAAAGAAGATTGACAAGTTGGCCCCAGGCGCGGCAGAGGCTATCAAGCAGCGTGATAAGTTTGTTAATCCCGACCTCAATGCTGTGGATGCTAGAGTTAAGGATGCAGGGGAGAAATACGACACATGGCAGGACATCGCGCCTTATCAGTATGGTGTGACCAAGGCTCAACTCAGGGCCGTAGAGGAACAGGTTGATGCAACTAAACTAGCTTGGTTCCAAGAAACAGGAGAACTATACACCAAGTCTGAAATCCTAGCTGCGCTCTACGACGCAACCCCAGAAGAAGGCAACTGGGAGCCTATATACATCGCGCTGCTGCGCTCCATCGATGTTCTCAGTCCTATGGCTGATAGCGACGAGGGCTATCAGTTCGTCCGCCAGAACCTAGCGCAATCCTATGGCACCACACTAGAGGACAATCGCAGCCTGAGTATGCTATTCTGGTATCCTAGTATATGGAGGAGTCTCACTATGGAGCAGATTAGTGAACTTCTAGTGGCCTTCCCAGATATAAGAGACCTCATTCCTGACGATATGCTGGCAGAATAGTTGACAATCTCGAAGCTATACTAATAAAATAGTAATGACAGTACATACTCTTCTTAGCCCTTCTGGAGTAATTCAGGAGGAAATGTGAAAGGACTGAAATGACTGACAAAGACACGACTGATGCTGAGGAAAAAGCAAGTGAGGAAGTACCAGCTTTCTCGCCTGACGCTCTTAGCCCAGAGGCCAAGGAATATATAAGGAGAACAGTTCAGTCTGAATCCGACCGCAAGGCCGCTCTTCAGACCCAAGCTGAACTCCGAAAGTTTCAGGCCGCTCAGGCTGACGCGATGCGGAAAAACTCAGAACAGGCCGACCAAACAGAATTAACAAGACTGGCAACAGAGCAGAACTACGAAGAGATAGGTAGAAGGGTGGCAGGTCGTTTGTCTACTCAAGGGATTAAAGAAGCTGCGGTACTAGAGACTGCCGAGATAATCGAGCGGCAGCTAGTTGAGCAGTTCTCTAAGACACTTGGGGCAGAGGCGGTAGAAGAAATCCGCGCTCAGGTAGCCTCCACTGGTGGGGCTCACGCTGAGTTCGCTGTGGCTCTAGCCGCCGCTACTGCTGGCAAGACACGGGCTGAGGAAATTCAGGCCGAAATCAAGGCCGCGCTTATAGAAGCAGGAGTAGTAAAACGCGAAGAGACCGCAGGAGCTAGTGTGGCCGCTAAAGGCGGGACTGGAGCAAAGACCTCTACCTTTGAAGAGATAGAAACCGCCTATGGGCGCGGAGAAGTCTCCGAAGAGACCTACTTAGCTGCTAAGGCTGCCAGAAAAACTGGAGTTTAGTACCTCCAGAGTGAGGTAGCAAAATGTCAATTCAAACAGCAACAACTGGGCAGCTTGAAAACGCCCAGAGAATCCTCATCGCCAATACTCTATATGCTGAGGAGCACATGAGGCCCACCACGCATTTGCTTGCTCAGTTTACACTTGCTCAGGGCGAAAAAACCATGACCGTACCCAAGGTCGCTCGGATGACAGGCGTTCGCCTTGCCGATGGCGTTGACCTCGTGAACTCCGAGGACATCGGTATGACCACGACTGATATTTCTCCCGTCGAGGCTGGCCTGAAGGTGATTATCACTGACAAGTTGGCCCGCCAGGAGAATGAGTCCGTGTTCGGTATGGTTGGACAGCAAATGGGGCAGGCTATGGGCCGATTGATGGAGCGAGATGCAATCGCTCTATTTACCGGACTCAATGGTGGCACCGCCCTTGGCGCGACAACCGAGCCTTTCAACATTACAAACCTCAGTGGTTGTATCGCCGTCGCCCGCGCCAACAGGTATGGGTCTAAACTCGTCATTGTCCACCACCCCAATGCGATTTATGATGTAGTGGCTGCCGCCTTGGTTGCCGCTGCTCCTTCTTGGTCGGGTGGGCCTGTTGGTGGGTTTAGTGAAGCCCTCCTCAAGGACTTCTTCAGCTTCAGTATTAGTGGTGTACCTGTATTCCAGACTGGAGAGATTGATGCTGGTGCAGGCGGCGTGGCAGGTGATGGTATCGGAGCCATCTTTGACCCAACCGCCGCGCTTGGTATGCTGACCTCTAAGGGACTCAGCACAGCACAGCAAAGAGATGAGTCCCTGCGGGCTACCGAGCAGATTGTCGTCGCGGACTACCAAGCCTTCGAGCTTGATGACGCCCGTGGCGCACCGCTGCTTTACGATATCACGGCTGTCAGCACAACCGCTGGATAAGCCTTAGCCTGATAGGGCTGGTCTGGCTTCGGAGAGCCAGAGGGTACAGGAGTCGGGCCAGCCCTGCCAGAGAAAGACATAGGTTATGGGAATAGACATTACGGACTACGAGCGAAGACAGTTAGAGGGTCAATCATATCTTATACGCCCTCTGCTTGGTGCAAATGGAGTCCAGAGGTCTACTTACCATGACCCCATAACAGGCCAAGAGTTTGAGAACCTGCCGATTGACCCCCGAAGCTATCAAGGTTACACAGTAGGTAGTGGTTGGAGGCTAGGCCCCGCGCCTGAAGAACTTAAAGCGAAGTGGGCAGCGGGAGAAGCAGAGCGCACGGCGGCATGGAAACAAAAGTTAGCTACTCATAAAGTAGTTACCCCGTCCCTGCCTTCCAACGTTCCAGGCTTCGCTGAGGCCGTCGCAGAGGCAGTCGCGCAGGTTCTCAAGACTCTTGGTATAGAGACTCCACCTGAAGTTCCGGTGGTGGAGGAAGTAGTAGAGGAACTGATGCCGTCCAACATCACCAATATGGACGAGTGGCTGAGCACTTTCTCAGATAAGACGGGCCTAACCAGCCTGTCGAAAACAGGGCTTCAACTGAACGTCCCCTGAAGAAAGGTATAGAATAATGAGTTTTCCTAGTTTCACTCGATTGTCTGAGGAGCAGATTTTTAGTACCTATACTACAGAGAGAGTCCCAGTCGGTGTGGCTGGTATGACTGAGGATGGTAGAGTATTCCGCTTCTGTGAAAATGGTGGTGTAGCTCAACTTGTGGCTAGGTTCTATCAGAGCGAAGTTCCGTCTGCTAACGGGCTGAATGAAGTTGTCGCTACTATGGCAGCGGGTGCTACCGTTATTACGGGAGTTGGTGCAACCACAGCAGACATTGCTATTGATGCTCTAAAAGAAGGCTATGTCTTTTCCCTGACGGCGGCTGATACCAACCCAGCGTATCGAATTAAGAGTAACACACTTCTTGATGCGGGCGCAGCCACCGGAACCATTACGCTCTACAGTCCACTTCAGGCGGCTATTGCCGCAGCCTCTACCATCTCTTACTTTAAGAATCCCTACAGAGATGTGGTTGTCGCCGTAGCTACTACACCAGATGCGTTTGTCTGTGGTGTGGCTGTCCAAGCTATTGCGCTTGACGAATTCGGTTGGCTTCAGACCCGTGGCCCTGCTCGTGTTCTAGCAGGCGGTACTACCTATGTCATTGGAGACCCCGTTGGGCCTGGTGGTGTAGCTGGTTCCGCGATTCCCATTGCGGCCACCGAGCTTACCGTGCCTCTCTACGGCCACGTTATAGTTGCTGCAACCAACGCAGAGATGGGCATGATATTCGTCCAGATAGACTAGAGGTTAAAACACCTTTAGCTTAATAACAAAATAGTAGCCTTTGGGGGTGGGTGGTTAAACCCCCTGTGTAATAGCGAGAGGAGAGCGAAAGCACATGAGTAAGTTTGTCACGTATGAAACGATGGCGGGCACCGGAGCAGCCCAATCCCTCGGTGCCACCATATTAACCTCTTCCACTGGCTTCGACGTAAGGATAGTTCGTATCTATGTTGAGACCGCCCCTATCAGGTTTACCCTTAATGGTACTGCGCCTGTGGCTGCTACTACCGGCGAGGTAGCTCAAGTAGGGGATGTACTACTGCTCTTCGGGGCTGAGTGCCGTACCTTCCAATTTATCAATGAGACAGGTACTGCGTCTTCGCTCAAGATGCATGGTGGACTCTGGCAGGCCAAGGAGGATTTTAGATAATGATAAAGATAGTTGGGCCGGATTCTCTCCGTTTTGTTAGTAAGAGTATAACCTTTACTGGTGCGGCCAACCTCGGTGCGGTAGGAAACGTCCCGTTGTTTACTACTACAGGCGAGGTGTGGCTGGTTACTATTACCCCATTCATTGTCCTGACTCTAAACCCAGCTATAGCGGGAGCAACAATTACCCTTGGCGTTACAAACGCTACAACCTTGTTCACGGGAGCCGCTACCACTGCTGCCAACTTGGTGACAGGAGAGTTCTGGACTGAGACTACAGGAGGTGGTGTAGCTAATGCTGGTATAGCACTTCCGGCGACTCTCAAGGATATAGTTATTAGTTCCAACATAGTAGGAACAGTAGCTACTCAAGCTATTGATGGTGGTACGTTGCGAGTAGATATTTACTACCGTCCGCTGTCGAGCGATGGTCTACTTAGTGCTGAATAGTTGAGGCTAAAGGAATAAGATAGTGGCGACCGAAGAGGAGAGGGCAGCCTTCCGAGAGGAACTGCTGAAGAAATATAATGAGCCCTTCAAGCCTTTTGAGAAGAAGGCTCCCTCTCTTCGTGGGGAAAAAGGCGACCAAGGCGAACAAGGGCCACCTGGAGAGGATGGTATAGATGGGCTGGATGGAGAAGACGGGCTAGACGGAGCAGATGGAGAACAGGGGCCACAGGGCGCGCCTGGGCCCCAAGGTGAGACAGGGCCTGAAGGTAAGGAAGGTAAGATAGGGCCTCGTGGCGACCCTGGCCCACAAGGGCCACGGGGCTTTGTTGGGACTAAAGGTGACAAGGGTGATAAAGGAGATAAAGGCGACAAGGGAGACCGAGGGCCAGAAGGTAAGCAGGGAAAGAAAGGGGAACCTGGAGAGACTAGAGAACTATTATTAGGTGGGGGTGGTGGAGGCGGGGGCACAGTCCCCACTGGCACAGGCTTTACTCATATTACAGCCGGAGTACAGGATGCCGCCGCGAAGGTTGTTGACCTCGCCTCTGCTGATGTAACTGGTGTTCTCCCTGATGCTAATATCGATGCTGCTATAGCTAGGGATGCTGAGGTAGCAGCGGAAATTGCTACCCATGCTGGTGGCGCTGACCCACATACGGGCTACCGCTTAGAGTCCGCCGACCACACACACCAATCAACAGGAGCACAGGCTGGCAAGCTAGACCACGGGTTGGCTTTAGATGGGCTTCTTGATGATGACCACACGCAATACCTTCTTGCTACGGGTGCTCGCGCTGGCTCCACCAGCCAAGCGCAGGACTTCGGTACGACTGGCCTTAAGACTGATGTTATCGCCGAAAGCACAGCCGCAACAGGCGTCACCATCGACGGAGTGCTCCTTAAGGATAATGGGATAGAGCTAAACAATACCTCAGTGCCGCTTACCGCGACGTTGGTCAGCAATATTTTCGCCCCCTTTATCTCTGTGAGGAGAGCCAAGGCTGGCCCCGCAACTGTGATTAGCAACGATGCACTAGGCACGTTCGGCTTCAGTGGCTATGACGGCACTGATTACGGGACAGGAGCCACCTTCACGGCTCAGGCGACCCAGACTTGGACTGTCACAGCCCACGGCGGCAAGTTTATTATCCAGACAACTCCAAACGACAACACCATACCCGTAACTCGTTGGACTGTTGGTCAGGACGGGACTCTGGCGGGGTCGGCGGGCTGCAACATCACCCTGGCCGCCTCAGCGACCGTGGACGGGGTAGACGTGGGAGCCCACGCAGCGGACGCAAATGGCCACCACGCCGAAGTTCACGACTATGACATACATTCAGGTGGGGTGCCCTACGCTGAAGTGGAGTATGACGATGCCACCAGCAATCCACTTATCGATGCCGACGCTGCCTCCGACGGTACAGAGAACTCAGCGGCAAGAAAAGACCACGTTCACCCAAAACACCATGTTGCATATGTAGCGGCTGACCACACGGCGGTAGGAGATTCTTCTCCTCACCACGCTGCACTCCACGCTGCATTACATGCTGAGAATGCCAGCGATGAGTTGGATGCCGCAAGTCTAGGCTCAGGCGCGAGTTCAGACGGACAGGTTCTCACTTCTGACGGACTGGGGGGCGCAGCTTGGGAGGCTGCGGCGGGCGGCGGTAATGTCACCAAAGTAGGAACTCCTGTTAACAACCAAATAGGCATCTGGACAGGTGATGGGACTATCGAGGGGGATGCGAATCTCACCTATGATGGTACGTCTCTAAATCTGGCTACGGCCAAGAACCTCCAGATAGCAGGGGCAACCGTCCTCGCTGATGCTTCAGGCACAACCACCCTGTCGAACATCGACGCCCTGGACGCTACGACGGAGGCCACGATTGAGGCGGCGATAGATACGCTGGCTAACCTTACCAGCATTCAGGGACGGACAGTTACCCTCGCTGACGCGGGGGCGAACGCAATTTTAGGGTGGGATGATGTAGCAGGTGCGTATGAAAATCTGACACAGGCAGAGGTACAGGCGGTTATCGGCACCTCGTCGCCAACTGCACAGGGTGTGGTCGAGCTTGCCATCGCCTCTGAGGTAGACACGGGCACATCAACATCTCTAGCCGTATCACCAGCAGCCTTGGCGGGCTCGAACTACGGTGAGCGCGTTATCGGCATCCTCATCTCAGACCCCGGAGGCGATGCCCTCACAGTAGGAGATACCAAGGCGATGGTGAGAATACCCTCGTCAATGACGGGGTTCTCGTTAGTAGAGGCCAACGCCTGTGTAACCACTGTTTCCTCGTCGGGGCCGGTGACAATCCAGGTGGCCAAATCTAGTAGGTCGTCGGCTACTGCAAGAGCGGCAAGTGTTGACATGCTGAGCACCCCGATAACCATTGACGTATCTGAGTTTGATAGCCTGGACGCCGCTGGAGAGGCCGTGAAAAGCGATGGCTCAGAGGACGTGGTGACGGGAGACCAAATTCGCATTGACGTTGACGCAGCAGGGACAGGCGTAAAGGGCTTGTTCGTCGAGCTTATCTTCAGGTTGCCATAACGTGAGGCAGGTAAACGGCATCGGCATCTCAGGCAAGACGGTGACGGTCTACTTCACCGACGGCACTACCCGCACGTTGACCTTCACCATCCCCAAGACGGGGAACAGGGCCACAATCGAAGCGGCGGCGAAGAACCTTATCGCCCAGCACCCCGAACTGTGGCCGGTGAGGATACACATCTACTCGCTGAACCCGCTGGACTTCAACATCGCGTTCGGAGAGAACATCACCGATAACTGGTGGTTGCGATGACGCTAATTTGTGCGCTGGGGTTTGAGAACAACTCCATTGAGGAGTTCACGTCTGTCGGGGCGTCTGTGGGGACGAGTCCGGTGAAGGAAGGCACGTACGGCCTTGGCACATCCATGTTCTTCGGGTCTTATCTATACTGGGAGCCGGTGCCGCAGGCGGCCTTTTCAGTCTCCGGCTGCTACGTCCATTGCTGGTACAGAGCGAGCGCTACCCCAACGACGACGGGCACAATGATTGCCATCAACGACGCCAACAATGCCAACCCTGTCGCGGAGCTTTACCACCGCTCGGACGGGAAGGTGGAGATACGCATTTACACGAACCCCACCAAGGCAGGCCAGGAGAGCGCGGTTGGCGCGACCTTCACCATCGCAGTAAACACCTGGTATCGCATCGAGTTCTGGGCCGATGTGAACAACGGCTCCGGCAAGGGCTACGCCGAGGTCAAGGTAAAGAACACCAGCGATACAGTGGTGGAGAACTTCTCCATCACACACACCACGACCACGCTCTACGCCGTTCTCAGCCGTGTCTGTTGGGGCAACCTCGCAGGGATGGGAAGTTTCAACAATCAATTCTTCGACACCCTCTGGGTCAACGACGACACAGGGACGAAAAACAACGGCTGGCCAGGGAACCTGTCGATGACCACCATCCGGCCCAACGCCGACTCTGCCACACATAACACCTGGCGGGGCAAGCCGGACAACACGACCAAGTACACCAACGTCGATGACGTGGCCGCCGACACGACGACAGACGTGCGCGGTGACCAGTCAGCGTCCTCCCACAAGCAGACCTTCGGGCTCACGGACGTAGCCACCGGCAAGACTATCCGCGCCGTCAAGCTGATGGTGCGGGCCAAGAGGACAGGCAGCCCCACAGACGCTGATTCCGTCGTAAGGGACAACGCCACAGACTACCACACGGAACTTCTCACACCCTACAACCTGAACGCCGTCGCGGCGGGAACCTACAAGGATGTGCCGGTCCAGACGGTCGTGAGCGATTTCGGGCCACAGTACTTCGACGTGCGCCCCTCCGGCGGGGACTGGACGAACGCGGCGGTCTCGGCGCTGGAGCTGGGCGGGAGCTGCTGGCCTGGGGTTAGCGCCGTCCAGCCCACCAACCCAAAGACGCCCGACATCCAGAAGCAGTGGACGACATCCTCAGGCACCGACCACTGGCCGCTCATCGACAACTACGACGCCCCCAACACGGCGGACTACATCGCGTCCTCAGTGCTGAACGACTTCGACATCTTCACGGTAACGCCGGTTGACCCCGTAGGTTACCTCTACGCTACGCCCGCCATCCAGGTCGCCATCTATGCAGCCAGAACCGGCGCGTCCAACGCCGTGATAGAGCCCTACATCCGCATCGGTGGGGTAGACTACGCGGGGGCGACGATGACGGTGAGTTCAGCCTCGCCTACCTACGCCTTTTACTTCGGCGGCTGGACGACCAACCCCGCCACGGGCAACCCCTGGAACTCCGAGGACTTCACCACCATCCAGGCGTTCGGGCTGAAGCACCTGGACGCCAACGGGGTCAGGGTGGCCGAAGCCCAGCTTCAAGCGCTCTACCAGCCCATCATCGTCATCACTCAGGCCTGGGGGATAGCAATCTATGACGACGTGGCCGAGGCGGGAGCGGCAGCAGCGTTCGTGTCGAGGGTGATGATGATATGAGCGCCGGAAGGTAAGATATGAGATGACCTCAACTTGGTTAGATTTTTGCATCCGACTAGACGGCCCGAAAGAGAAGCAGGGTTATCTTGGCGTTTCTTCTCGCACCCTTTCCGAGATTGAAGGCGAGGTAGACCACAGCACGGAAGGGCCGCTGTCTGCTGCGCTGGGGGAACTACAGAAGCTAGAACGGCAGGCTTCATGGCACTTCACGGTGCCCAAGTCCGGCCCACCACTCCAGCACTACCCCTTGGAAGCTATTACATGGCATGCGGGACTGCCTGGTGACCGTCGTGTAGATACTTCTCTCCTTGGTAATCTGACCCTTATTGGAGTTGAGCATGTAGACTGGCCTGATAATATTCTAAATGATAATCAACTAAACTGGAGCATAGAGCTAACAAAGGCTTTTCGCCAGCTTTGCCCCCGTATCGCGGCGCGTCCACCAACACTACGGGTGAACCTATGGGAGCACAACTGGCTTTCACCAACATCCTGTCCATCGGGGCTCATACCGTGGGCCAAGAAATTAGCAGCATTGGAGAATGACATGTCACTAACGGAAGCCGAGTTCGCAAAAATCCGCGCCATTATCAAGGAAGAAATCGCTGCCCGCCAAGGAGAGTTCATCCTCAACCAAGCGGCGCTCGATTTCATCGCCGTTAGACTTGCACAAGTCCTTGACGCAAGAGATAGAGCCCATAAAGGGGTAGTGAACTAGAAGGAAGGACAGATGCCCACTCAAGTATTCAACTGTCCCAAGCACGGGGAGTTTGATATAAACATTCCCTTCAGCCTGGATGTTCCACAGACCTATCCCTGTCCTAATTCTTGGTGTGGAGATAAGTCCTGCTGCGACCCCTGTGAGAGACCCAGCCTACATGTTATCAAACCGCCTGCGGGGATAATCGTAGTCGGAGGTACAGGAGCAGGGCGAGGCAATGGTGCCGCACGAGCCCAGCTATCCTGGGACACTAGGGCCAACGAGATGCAACATGACCCTTATACTCAAGCTAAGGTTCAATCGGAGCATGTGTACCATGAGCAGAAAGACATGGGGCGCTATCCAGAGAAGGTTACGGAAGCACAGGTTCAAGCAACGGCGGCTGCGATTGCATCAGATGAGGCGAGTGGAAATCGCGTGGGCAAGGCTTCTAGGGCCTTCCGTAGAGATTTGGCAGAGGGAAGGAAAGCTCAGAGCAGGAGGAAGAAGACCGATGGCTGAGTATGTTCAAACTATAAAGCAGAACCCCTTTCCTAACCCTCAGACAGAGCGTGAAGAGTTACTCTCTATCCTTTGGGGCCTGAAAGTCCTTGTGCCTGCTACCTGGCTCTTAGAGGTCTCTGAATTAAGAGATATAGTACAGTGGCAAATAGAGAAAGTACGCGAGGCCCCTGAGTTTAGTAAGGGGCATATGTCCGAGGAAGCTAAACTAGCATACAGGGAATACAATAACTGGCGAAATAAGCGTAATCAATAAAGAATGTGGTATATTTGAGTAGGAGTAGGCATAATGGATGTTGACATTATCCGGGAACTATCCGCTGTACCTCTTGCCTCTCTTGCTGTGTACCTGATGTACCGGCTCGCTACAAATCATATGAACAGCTTGGCGACCGCTGTTGATAAATTAGCTGAAGCAATAGATGAACTGAAAACTTGGATATCCCAGAGCCCACGGAGAAAGTAATGGCAGTCAGCGCAGAGAAAGCTAGGAAAATCCTCCGAGAAGGTAAAGCGAATGGAAAGGCCCTGACAGCTAAACAGAAGCGGTATTTTGGCTTTATAGTTGGAGGAGGGAAACCGAGGAAGAAATGAAACACGGGAAGCACAAGATGAAAGGCGATATGGATACCGCCGAACATAGGAAAATGATGAGGGAAGAAAAGAGAAAGAAAGATAGGAAGAAGAAAGGTGAGAGGTAGTGGCTCTACCCAGCAGGTCTAGAGCAAACCTGAGATTAGATGTCCTGAAGCGCCTGGATGCGCTCGCTGTCCCGCTATCTTCCTCGCTTACTTCTGATTCAGACTCACGGACACTGCTTAATGACACCATTCTTTCTCCTGTAGCTCAGGTAGAGGATTTCATAGGTGACTGGATTTACATTAGGAGCCAGCCTACAAAGATAGATTCTACTACAAATACAAACGAGGCTGTGGATGCTTCCGAGACAGACATAGACGTAGTAGATGGGACAGTCTTTACCGTAGGTGATGGGATTCAAATAGACAGCGAGATTATGCGCTTTGTATCTGCTGCTGTTAATACTATAACAGTAGTGCGAGCTATTCAAGGGACTACGGCAGCCACACACAATACAGCTACTGACATCTTTCTAATCGGGCCAGCAGTAGGCGAGATAGCTAGAGTAACCGATGTGACTTTCTCTAGCACTACGTCTCAACTAACTGTATCTCCGGCGTTCTCTTGCTCCCCTGTTAGCGGGCAAGCCTACGAGCGGCACCGCAAGGCGTATCCTAGCGTTCTGAACGATAGGCTAGACCTCATACTCGGACTGCTCCGGCGTAATGTGTTCATCCCTGCTACTCTTATCTCAGATGGAGATATGCAGACCTCAGGTGTGACTAGCTGGACAGCAGCCACCGCTACTCTTACTAAGGATACTACCGCAGCTTCCATCCGGCATGGAGCGCAGAGCCTAAAGATTGTAGCCACTGCTGCTAATGGGCAGGCCCAGAGTGCGAACGTTAACCTTCCTCCTGATACTCTATGTATAGTATCCGCTGACGTGTATATCACCTCTGGTGACTCGGCCAAGCTAACCTTCTATGATGTAACCAACAGCGCGGAGATTGACACCGCTACGGCTGTAGGTACAGGCTGGGTTCACCTAGAGTTCCTGGCTACCACGCCTGCTACCTGTGAGATAGTCCAACTTCGGCTAGAATCCCAGGCTAATACAGATGTAACCTTCTGGGACAATGCAATACTCTGGCCTGTTGAGGATATGGAAATCGAGCTTCCTTCCTTCCTCGAACAAGCGCGAGATATACAGGACATAGTCTACTTCCCTCTTGGTACGGGCTTCTCTGCTACTGGAGATTCTAATGCTTATCGAATCAATGAACAGTCCCCACAGATTTGGGCTCACTTTGACAAACAAAGAGACGATACAGGAGCGATGCCAGTCAGGTTCTATCTAAAGGAACGCAATCCAGAGCATCCCTTGTGGCTAGTAGCACGGAAGTCCTACCCGGCTTTTGCTGGAGCCACTGATGCGCTTAAAGATGCTGATACCACCGTGGCTGACCGCTACGTGGTAGCCAATATAACAGCCGCGAGTATTCTAGATGACTCGGCGCTGGAAGCTATAGAGCGCGAGAAGAAAGACCTCGCGGCGATGCTCGTAGCTAAGGCTGATAGGCTCCGTGCGGATATTACAGACCTCGCGGCGAACATGGCCCCACCGAAGAAGAAGGCAGTGACCACGCCGTTTACTCGTGGAGTGTCTTAGTGGCCGAGCAGCTTCTTAAAAGATGGAATAACTGGGAAGACGGTATAGGCTATGTCATCGACGACGGCGAGCATAACGGGCTATATAAGGCTTCAGGGCTGCTTGGACTGCGGGGAGAGCTTAGAGTAGCACCGTTTAAGAACACTGTTGCTGTTGGAATAGATGCTTCTCATCACTACCAGTATTTCCTTGAGGAGCCAGTAGCTAACGAGCTTCCTATCTATGATGCTAGCTCCTCTGGCTCTATAAACAATGGAACAGGTAGTGGTAATATTTCTCATACTGTCGCTAACCAGCCCAACCGCGCTCTTTTTGTCTGGGTTTTCGTGCAAAGAGCAGGGGCATCTCCAGGCACCCCTACTGTTACCTATAACAATGTGGCGGCTACTTTCTATAACTCAGCCATTAATGGTTCCTTCCTGACTGGTTTCTTATTTATTCTTCTGGCTCCAAGTGTAGGTGCGAACAACCTTGTCGTTACATTGGCGCAAACCGGAGACGCAGTAATAATAGCATCTAGTCTGTATCGAGTAAGCCAGAGCGCACCCCGTCATGCCGAGTGGGTTTCGGCTAGTAGTGGGACAGTTATAACTCGGACAGGAATTGATAGCTCTACTAATGAGATAATAATAGCAGGTTCAGCTACAGCACAAAATACTACAGATACTAAAGACGCGGCTGAAACTCTTGTGGCTACCGTACTTAACGCAGGCAGTGACTTACGAGGTACGGTAAGTCGCAAGACAGGTGCGGCTGCTGCTTCTATGACCCATACCCTTGGAAATTCTGGTTCTTGGGTTTTCGTCGGCTGCGCTATCACGGGTACTGCTCCTGGCCCCAGTCATCTTTACGCTATGAGAGGGAGTCGAGGAGGCAATACTCCTTCTTACTTGGATAAGGTAGACCTCTTTAATAACAACTTTGGAGTCCTTGAGTCAGGGAGCTATACTCTAACCAACCTTCTAAAGACGGGGCAACCCACACGCTACCAAGGTTTCTGGTGGCTTCCAGATGGAGACGAGTTTGACCCAAGAAAGCTCACACCAGCTTTAGGTGCACCATCTGGAGAGCTTGCTGCCTCTAGCGCGTGGGCAAGTGGTGGAGCAGACCATCTAAGCAACATGGGTGGGCAGATGATAGCTGCACTCAAAGATAATGGGTTTGCTATTCTTGCAGTGGATGGCACCCCCACTACTACAACCGATTGGGGCTCTTACTTCCAAGCTGGAGATAAGAACGAACGCGCAGCCGCCGTCGTAGGTACTCGTGGCCTATCCTTTGTGTTAACCGCAGAGGGTCTGTTCTCCTTTACCAAGACTGGCCGCTCTGGCCTGGTCTTCGAGGACTTCCGAAGCTGGCGCAATGTCTTTGACAACATTCCTATGGCTCCCTGGCGCGGAGGCTTTGTATTCCCTGGCCCTACAGGAGAGCTACTTTTCTATACTCCAGGGGAGCTTCCAGTCAATATAGGTATCAAGAGCCGGGGTTTCTCTCCTCTTGGAGTAACCGAACCTTCAGGCCGCTATATGGGAGTCCACGCTACAGGAGACTACGTATGGGTAGTCTACCAGCCTGACTTAAGCTCTACCTCTGTAGACATTCAATGTGGCTATCCCCGTGCAGGAGACCCAAGAGACCTTACTTGGCAGACTGTAGCTATCTCTACTCTCAACGATGCTCAACACCTTCTAGGGTGTTTTGTCTCTGCACAGAGCCAACCGCTCTCGTCTACTTACTATACTCCCTGCGCCTGGTTCGGGGACGGGACTGACTTAGCTTACCTCATACTAGACCCCCGCGCTGGGCCGTTCAGAGCCAGGGGGGATACCCATAGAGTCCTTACTTCTGCGGATGCCCATCACAGCGAGATAGAGTTTGCCGAGCCCCAAGACCTAACACGTATTGTAGTCTATACAGGCTCAGACAGAGTAGCAGGAGACGAATGGCAGATTTCTCTTATCACCGATGGGGGGAACGATGACGTTCCAGTAGGCGCACCGATAAGAGACAGCGGGATTCGCCACGAAAGGCTAATCAACCGCCATAGTGTTCAGAGGATAATGCTTCATGTCACATTCGTAGGCACTTCTACGGCCTCTCGTGTACCCCCAGCTATAAAGAGAATAGACCTATTTGGAGTTCCTTCGCGGGGGTAGCTTGACACCAGAAGAGCTAGAGAAAACTCTTGCCCGTATAGTAGCCAAGCAAGCAGACCTAGACCGGCGGGTACGGGCAATAAGAGACTACCGAATTCCTGCTCTAATTAACGAGTATGATATAGAAGATACCTTTTCCCCCCCTATGGTGCGAGTCTACAATGCTGGTGCCCTGACTATAGGAACAGGAGGAGTAGGATTAGCTCTCCCTTATGATAGTGAACGTTTTGATACGCATAACATGCATGACACTACTACCAATACGAGTAGGCTTACTTGCAAAACGGCAGGGCTTTATCTCCTTTGTGGTGGATTAACCTTTGCAGCTAATTCTACCGGCAGGCGGCGGGTATATATACGGCTCAACGGTTCAACTACCCTAGCTGCCCATGAACAAAATGCCTCTCCTATCTATGAGACCTTCTTAGACATAACTACCCTCTATAAGCTGGTTGTCGGGGACTATGTGGAGATAGTAGGCTATCAAGATTCAGGTTCAAGTCTCAGCGTCATCTTCGCTAACTACAGCCCTGAATTCATGGCCGTGTGGCTTGGCCTATAGGCTGCACTGAGGTTCTGCGTACTATCGTACTCTTAGGTATAGCACACATATCTATATAGCCGTCGTCATCAGACATATAAGATATTCTCACAAGCTAGAAACCTTCTTGAGTTTTAATACATTCTTCTTAGGAATAGCGAGGACATCCATCAGCCCCCCATCTTCGGCAACAAAATGGGCCACGACAAGGTCAGTCTCATTTTCTTCTAATATTGTGGTTACGCCTTTCAGTATAACGGAATGTACTTCCGCTGCCTGCTCCACCGTAGAATAACCAGGCTTACCTACCGTATCTCTCCATTCTATATACCGTAAGTTTTGCCTTTTCTCTAAATGCTTACGAATATGGTCTGCTTGTGAAAGTATTATGAGGTTATCAGGGTGATTATCAAGGGGGTCTTCATTAAGGTGATGAACAACCTCTGTAGTTACCAATGGGCGTCCTATAGTCTGTTCCATAACATATCTATGTTCCCAAACCCACGTCCCATTTACCTTAATCTGCCACCTTTTTCTCTCTCCCCCAGAACTTACTCTTAAGCGTCTAGCCCCATTTGACAAAGCCATTTTGAAATGCCAACAGCTTTTTTCCTGATGCTCTTTTGTTAGCTTGTGGTCAGCTTGGGATTTGCGTATAGCCCTCACAAACTTAGAGTCTGTGCCCCTGTCGAATTGGCCCTTAGGCATCAGTCATTCACCTGTACTCACCACAGTACCTACACCACGGCTGACCCCGCTTACCCTGTACTGGATAGACCCACCAGTGAGCAGTAGTAGGGGAGGAACCACAGGGGTCAGCAACCATAGGGACTAAGAACTTCTCCCGCTTTCTTGCTTTCTTGACCTCCACTTCCTCTCTAATAATATCAACTACTACTTCATGGAGGCTCGTAATAGTTTCGGGGTCATTTATCCTCTCGTGCAAAGCCCTTCCATGCCGGAAGGTAGAGCGGGATTCTCTATAGGGATGAGTAGGCATGACTTACCTCACAGTTCAATACTTAGGTCTAGGTGATACTTACCCTTGCTTGCTCGTGGCCGGACATAGATAACAACCCCACCAAGCGAAGTAGGGTTCATCATTGCTTGCTCTACGTAGGTTCCCTGCGCCCGTCCTGCCCGCTGGTGGCCCTGCATATAGCCTCTCAGGAACCCCCCTGTACAGGCCATAATGATGCGCCGGTGCTGGACTCTAGGTGGGTCGGCTTCCCACTGGACGAATATCCTATCAAGAGGCCCCGCGACCTTCTTATGCTGGTGGCCTATCAGATAGATGTCCGCTGAGAAAGCCTTGACAACATGCTCCAGCGTATTCAAAGGAGCACTCAGTAGCTTCCCTCCTCCTACGCCGTGGTGAGCCCAGATAGTACAGGATGCTCGCTGTACCGTGGCCGTGTCTTTGAATCCCAGTCGGAGCATCGCACAGTCCCCCAGGAATGGAGCCTTGAGGAACTGACATAGCCTGGTGTCCGTCGTAGTGCCATCAGGGAAGTCAGCATAGTGGTGTCCCTCTAGCAGCCCTAGCCAGCGCCCCTCTGTGCCTTTGACTAGACTCTGGAACTTCTCAAGCCGCTGCCCAAGTATCTCCTCTATCATATCCTCAGTGGAATCGTATAGCTCTAGCTTCTTGAGCGCAACACGCTGCGAGGGACTGATAGTATCTAGATAATCTCCCATTCCTAGGAAGTATGCGCCCCGTTTCATACCCCAGTCGATGTGACGCTGAAACCTGTCTACATCACAGGGGTCGTTCTTATCTCCACCGGAGTATTGCACATCTCCGATAGGCATGATGATTGCTTCTTGATAGGGTAAGTAAAGGGACTTGGCTGTCTTGACTTCTATGCTCTGTATTTCCATACTCTATCTACTTCCAACTATACCTAGCCCCTACAGCAACCACAAGAGCTATAAGAGCCACCAAATTACCCCGACCTAGCGCTCCCTCATCCATAAGGAAATGACTAGCTACCCCCCGTGCGACAATGTTAGTCATGGCAAAGAACACAAAGGCCCAGAGCCAGGTGTCCGAGGTAGTAACTAGCTTATAGACAAAGAAGTTTATAGCTATAGCTAGAGGAATGAAAAGCCAGAGGTGAGTCTCCCAACCAACACCCCTACGAAATAGGTACTCTGTGGTGATTGCTGTTAGACTTGCCAGAGCCGACCACAGGACTATCACTTTCCACCTCTCCATAAAGCTCGGCGGGCTGCTCGAACAACAACACCCAAGGGCAGAGCACGACTACAAGACACTCTAGGTAACGCAGAGCATACTTATGCAGCCGCTCCAAGAGAAGTTGCTCTAGCTCAGGGGGCAAACGTCGAAGCATCGTCTTTGTCTTTATCTTCCTCTTCAAACCAAGGGCAATGGCACCCCTCTACCTCGCAGTAGGCTATATCGTCACTATACCTAGCGTGAACGTCCTTCTCATGCCCACATCTGCACATCTTACTCTCCATTCCCTATTAGCTCGTGCTTGCTCTTCTGGCTCCAGATATAGAGGCTACCTATTGCCTCATAGACCTCATTCTCCCCACACTCCGTCACTCTCACCCCTCCGTTCTGCATACTCAGTTTAGCACTACGGATGGCCTTGTCGCTCCACCTACGGCGGCTGTCGGAGTCCCACTTATACTCCACCATTACTACAAAGTACGTCTTATCCCCCGCATTCTCCCTAACTACCAACCCTCTAGCTCTAGCAAGCTGGTCGGCCAGCCGAGGAACATCTCTGAGGTCTGCGAGTGTCTTTCTTTCGACTATGAACCTACTATATCCTAGATGAGTTTGCAGATAGGCTTGCTCACGGATGTCCCAGGCATAGTCTCCTACCAAGAGCGGCCTGCGCTCTACTGTGAAGCCTGCACCACGTAGCATAGTAACTGTCACACCGTCAGGCTCACGTACATCCTGTTCGATGAGCCGAGGCTTGCGCTGGCGGGCAAGTCTCTCTGCGCTGGGGAGACTAGCTGTGTAGGTCATGGCTAAGTGCAAGCGCTTCCTTTATAGGATTGCGATACCTATGAGAACCAGTGCAGACTATACAGTCAGGGTCGAATCCCACAGGTACTGTATGACTATGCTGTAGGAAGGCGACCGTAAGCACCACTAGCCAGACAAACATAATAGACACTAAGACTGCTAAAGCCATTAGTTTATCCTCCTAATAGCAATTCCAGGGCCAGAACCCACCCGACTCTTCATATATCGCATAAGCCATAGCTATGTTCCTCTCTGGTATCATCCAGTCCTTCATGAAGTTGAAACCTATTAGGTTCAGCCACCAGTCCCAGGTGACGGCGTTGATTTGGGTAATACCGTAGTCCCCTGTCTCGGAGATAACAGCGGGTCTCCAGTACCCGTAGCCATTGTATCCGTTCTCACATTGGAATACTCGGAGAGCCGAGGCTCTATCCCAGTCATAGGATAGGATAATCTCCTCGATACTTCTCTCTGTTGGAAAAGGAGGCTCTGACACAACGGGCACCGGCGTCGGTGTAACCAGCGGAGTAGGTGTCGGAGTAGGCGTTGCATCTAGTTCTTCCCTCCTAGTACGCCACATGCTGTCCACAGGGGCAGCCCCCCGACCCAGAATTGCCAATCCGGCAGGCCGAACCCAATTACGAACAGTGCTAGCCCTTGGGCTGCCCCCAGCAAGAAAACTACTAGCATTTTCTCCTTCCCTTACTGCCCCGCCTGCCCACAATCCAACCACCAAGCACAACGAAAGCAGGGGGGTAGCTAACCATTTTATCCTTTTATCCTTTGCATGTTAATCTATCTCCTTCATACTCTGCAACTTGACGCTATACGGGCTGCATTGCTTTACCAATTCACGAACATCGTTAGTACGTTGAACAACCCATAACCAACAAGGAATAAAGTGGGGATTTTGTTGGACGTATTGGCTCGTTTGTAAGTAAACGCGTCCGACGCCTGTTGCGCGTAGAAGAGCAGAAATAAGTTCTAACTCGGTGTTAGCCACGCGGACATTGCGGACATTTCGCCGCCTCTTGACTATTTGCACACAACCTTCCCCAGCTATCATAGCGCCGACATATGCTCGTTCGGCTGCGGACATCCTTCTTAATTCAGAGGGGCGAGGGTCGGGGCCTCGTATTCCAGATTGACTACCCATTTACTCCACTTCCCGCATCAACTTGAGCACATTATAAAGTGTAGGGTTCTTTAGTATGACGCCCTCCACAGCGGGCCTCTTTTTACTCAAGGTTATTTTACCATGGAACTCCAACGACTGTTGAATCGCTGGCAAGTAAGCACCCAGGCTCTCATCCAACACCTGTCCTGCTATTGGATTAGGCTCGGCTCCCATTTTACGGTTAGTATAGAGCCACACCTCGCCTACCATGTGGTAGTCTCCCTTACCGCTGCCAAACCAACCATCAGGGTCATATGTACCTGTAGCTTGCCCCGTTCGGTTGCCTGTATTGGGGTTAACTATGCTTATCCATATCTCTTTAGATGGAGCAGTGAGCAGGCACCAGATACCTGACCGCTCAAGCCCCAACATGAAGTCCCTGAGCCATAGATTGACCGGCCCATATGACATAGGGCCTAACTTAGAGGCATCAAACTTCGCAAGAGTAGCTAGCTCGTAACATGCAAGGAAGTTATCCAATACGAACACTCCCTTACCGCTACTCATAGCGGCGTTCTTCATCCCCGTGAGTCTGTCAAGGCAGGACAGAGCTTGTGAGGGAGTCAACGCCATGAAATCATCATAGTACACTCCACCTGTGCCTTGATACTGAGAGAGCAGGTGGGACGCATCCCTATCGAAGTTAGCGAAGTAGAGCGGAGTATCCACATCCCAGGTGTTGATACAGAACCTAGATTTTCCGACTGAAGGGTGTCCGTAAATAACCAGTATTCCTCCTCCTCGACGGGGAGGAGCCTCACCTGGCTTAAAGTGCTGAGGCTGATATGCTACGTCTGCCATGCTGTCTTTCCTTTAACTAGCTCGCCTTGAAGTAACCGGCCTCTAATCCCAGGGCTCTTTCCAGGCAGCTTCTCCCACATACAAGAGGTACAGACTACGGCCCAGCACCAACCCCAAGAGTTGTCCGCACGGACGGCCACAACCCAAGCTGTAGTGACTGGCCCACCACACTCTACACAGGACTCCACAATCGATTTCGGCATATCTACGAGCCTGCGTTCAGAACGATATTCGCCCGTGGCCCTAGTGCAGCGGCCTTATCTCCTATCAGTAGGCCCTCTAGGGGTTCGTAGCAATGAGGACAGCGAAGGATGTGCCGCTCCAACCAAGCTGCTTTCCTGCAAGTCGTGCTGCAATACTCGCGGCGAGCGAAGTTACGGCAGCCCTCGCGCTTACAGGGATTCACATAAACCCCTCGAAAGGCATCTCGACACGACCACACTTAACACATGTAGCATCAGGAGTGTGGGCAATATCCTCCCCTTTGAATATCCGCCTAGCATCTGCCTTTACAAAGCGTCTACACTTCGGGCAGACTGGAATAAATGTAGCGCCTTCTCCATAGACCACTCTACGTACCCCCTCATATAGAAAGTCGGTCATTTTCATTTCTGCATCTCTCCAGGCAACACCAGTCCTACCTTCTTCCGCCTCATAGCACTAAGACTCATAGCCTGTGCCGCAGCCATGCTTCTTTCAAACTCCACTAGCTGCTCCGGTAACATAACCGCAGCCTGTAGTATCTTAACCAAGACCTTGCTCTTACAATCCTGACATACATACTGTATAGCTTCAGCGGCTACCTTAGCATATCTCTCCAGTACATCTAGGTGCTGGCATTCCTTTACTGCCCCCTCAGGGATAGCTACCCCATGCTCAGTCAAGGCCATGCGGAGTGTAGGGTCATACTCAGGCTTGTCTTCACTCACGGGGTACTCCTAGCGCATCTGCTTGAGCGCACCACTGACGCACAGGACAGTAAGCCGCGCATCTAACATTCTCCCCTGGCCGGTAAACCACATCATACCCAGACAGTTGAGAGTGAAGCTCATTGGCCTTAAACTTGCTTTCAAACACCCTGTAGGCTCGTTTGGCCCCCCTCTTCACCACTGCCCAGGTGTCTGGCTTGGCCCAACGTTCTTCTGCTGTACAATCAGAATATATACCTTCCCGCGCGGCTTGGTGGAGTGTCACCCGTTCCTCAAGGAAGCTTTGAGTAAAGTCAGACGGCCACTTCTCCACCTCAATCTCAGCAAAGGGGTGGTCAGGCCAGCTAGGGTTCTCTTTGGCCTGCCGCTTGTTCCAATCCCTGAGAAGCAAAACTATCTTGAGTTTATCCACAGGATACCTATTTAGCTCTGCTAGGTAAGCATAAAGATTAAGCTGGGCCTGCCAATCCACCCTGCCTCCAAAGATGTAAGCCCAAACAGAAGTCACCTTAAAATCCACTATGGTATTAGTATCATAGTAGCGGTCGAATTGTCCGCTCACTACCCAACCTAATACCTCAGTACTCAGACGATGTTCAGCAATGGAGCCTGCTATCTCAGCCCTGGAGACTATATAGTGCATGGCCTGGCCAAGCAATCTCCAAAGCCCCTCGCTCACATCCTGAGTTATCTCGTCTGCATGGGCTAGCTCTAGCGCAGCCATCTGTGGAGGGCGTAGCAATCCCGTGACACTAATATCTCCCACTAGCTCATAGTTATCCTGCTTGATAGCCTCAGCTATGGCAGCGTCTATCCCATGAATGTTCGTCCAAGAACTAGGCATGTCTAGTCCTCTTCACTGCCTGTATCAAATCGTGAGCTACCTCTAATGCACAAGGAGGGCAGAATACGTAGGACACCACGTGGGCAAGGATTATTTTAGGAAGCTCAAGGTCTTTACAAAGGGTGCAAGGCTCTTCAGCTTCAATACCCAATGGGGCGCGGACTTCAAGCTGGGGCATTGGTGACTTCCTTTAACCAACTAGGCAGCGGATTCTTCTTCCTATCCTGATACATATCATGGTCAGAGTGAGGCCGGTAGTACCTGAATGCTACCATAGCTTCTCTCTGTGGAGCCTTGCGTATCTCACTCCAAGCATAGGCATGAGCCTTCCTGCACTTCCCGCCACACCTATAAGGCCCCAGTTTTACCTCTGTCTCCGGCCAGCCAAAAGCCTGGATGTACAGAGAGACAGCCTGCGTTATATCTGGTGTAGCCATTATTCCTCCTGCACTATCTCCTTTTTCTCCGGCCAGGCGGGGCATCTTCATGTTGGTTCTACCCCTGAGTTTGAACCTGAAAACTCTGCCTGGTGGCTGGCTTTCTGGCAAATCTCAAGCCCCGTCGGTCTTTTTGACTGCCTTCTTACCTTAAGGATGCCCTTCCTGGCCGAAGCTGGAGCAGGGCCGAAAGGAGGTGAAAAACCCTGCTCCAGACCCGACTGTTACTATCTAACTAGCTTCTTCCTTTCCATTCAGACTAACAATCCCATTAATAATAGTGACTAACCCTTCGCCTTCTAGCCTAGCCGCGAGCTTCCCACTAACCGCACTAGCCATCACTGACTCGCCTCCTATCTGGATATTATGAGAAATCCCAGCGGCCATCAAAGCCTCATCAAGCGCCTGCATGGGCTTACCTTCAATGGCCTTGAGTACGCTGGCCTGCGCCTCTTCGTCCTGCATAATATCCCTGAAGTTGGCTGGGCTCGGTGCCTGCTGTCCCTCTTCATTGACCTGACTTGCTGGCGGGAGAATCCTCACATCTCCAGTAAAGATATAATCAGTCCCCAACACAGCAGTAGGCAAGGGCGCAGCGAAATTCACTGGGTCACGGTCGTTCTCCCTGTTACGCGGAGGCTTCTCCACAATAAAGTGGTTGTTCACTATCTTGGTAGCATCAAACCCTGGGTTATCCCCGATAGTGTCTACTCCATGAGCAACACACCAGGAGTCGAATCGCCCACTAGAATCACCAGGGAACGCAGTAATCCCTAGCCCAGCAAACGCCTTGCTAATCTTGGCGGGCCTCTGGTTCTTATCAGCCATATGGTATGTTCCGTCCTGCCGCTTGGAGAATAGCCTGCAACCAGACGAAACGTTGACTGCCCCTCCATCAGCCTGCTTTGCGTCTAGAGCTATGTACTGAATGTCCCAGTATGGCTGGTCGGGGTCTAGCCCCTCTGGTAGCTGGCGCATCCGGCCACGAGTCACGGCCTCTGCGACTGTGATAATCTCGTCAACCACACACCGCACGTGATTCTTAAAGGTAAGCGGCTCACGCTCTGGTGCGTCGTTAGGGTTATACGGCATCTAATGTTCCTCCTGTACTGAAT
>Ga0209431_10000244_pt1 | contig 43057 bp, 56 predicted proteins | sample RifCSP13_3_FD_184021 | JGI IMG/M metagenome (GOLD analysis project Ga0209431, IMG submission 184021) | Soil microbial communities from Rifle, Colorado - Rifle CSP2_sed 13_3 (SPAdes) (version 2) | ecosystem: Environmental > Terrestrial > Deep subsurface > Rock core/Sediment | place: Rifle... | reverse complement strand
GGTCACTCGGTAGTTGAAGTCGTCTCCTGCGACTAAGGAATCGGTGTTGGAGGTATCTTCCATCGCTCCTGTTTGACCTGCGGTGAAGGTTACGGACTGGTTTCCATTTACCCCGTTCTTCCTAGTTCCGAAAGTAGTGTCAGTTGTCCTTGCGTTGGTTAGGACATAGACATAGAAATCGGAGGAAGTGAATGACCCCCTTACTCTGTATTTAGTATATGCCTCGTTTGCTGTGGAGACGTCACCTATAGCTCCTGTGGGAAGGATAACTCTTGTGGTGCTAGGAGATGCAGCACTCTGGTTTCCAGATGAGCCCAAGAATGAGACACAACCTGATGCTGATGGCTCGAAGTTTATCCCCGTGATTGAGACAGAAACTGACTTTCCTCCCCCATCACTAGGGACAGTAACTTTGTAGTCCACCTCATCAGTATTGGCGAAGGAAGCGGTATTGGAAGTATCCTCGAAAATCCCTGTCGCTCCCGCAGGAATAGAAGCCACTACCGAAGTATCGGCTTGGCTCTTGCGGAGGGTTACGGTTGAGGTAACGGTTGTGGTGGTGTTGGCGGAGACCCGAACAAAGAGTTTGCTAAAAGTTCCAGCATCCCGTACGGGAAACTCCCTGTCAACCTCCGTGGACGATGCGACTACGTTCCCAGCAATCGAGAGATAATTCGTTGCCCCATCCGCAGTGCCCGCACCCCCACTGTTCACAATCCAAGATTTTGCCATTTTAGATTACCTCAACCTTCCCAGCCCCGAAAGTCGTGTCCGCATAATCCTGAACCTGGTCTTTCTGGTCTTGGGTCAGATTTCCTCCAACCACTTCCACCGAAAGGACTCGGTCTGCCCCCGTCCCGCTAAATGACCAGACATATTCAATCGTCTCCCCGAACTCAATTCCCAACTCGTTCACCAGGTAGGCGTGAATCAGGTTCTTCCGCTTGTTCTCCCCGTCTGGGTTCCCAATCAGAACTCCGTACAGGTCTCCGTCCGCCACACCAGAGTGGGCAGAGCATTTGGAGATAACATCCCCAGGAGTGATTTCTCCGTCCACTACTTCCTCCTCAATAACGCACTCGCAAGTATCAGGTCGCCATGTTTGTGTGCTCATCAAATAGCCACCCCCTCTCCAGTAAATATCAAGTTTTCTCGTGAGATTGCTAGATTATCGTCCCCCATAATCGTGAACAGGCACTTCTCGCTTCCCTTCTCATACCCGAAGACGTAGTTCTTGAACCGCTTGGTCTTCGGGGTGTCTTTATTCGGTTCGAGGATGTTGGCGTTAAGGACGTAGTAATCGTAGAAGTGGATGAGCTTCATTCCTGGCTCAAACAAAAGGGAAAAGAAACGGCTACCTGAGAACATCCTGAACTCCTTGAGCTTGCTCTGGTCAATCTCCTTGAACTGGTGAAAGACCTCGTCAGTATCGAACTGACGCAGACTCGTATCATCGGAGTAGATGGCAAGCCATTGCCACCTCTCCTCAGGAACATTCTCAAGAACCCCGTCTCGGTTAAACTTGTGCATCTGTAATGCTTAACTAATGACCGTCATTGCATTGACGTGGGCTCAACCTTACGCTACAACAGTGAACTTGTAGTTTTGGGTTGTGCTCGCACCCGCAGTGGTTCCAGAATCTACGACCAACTGGTGTCCCAGGTAGTCTGAAGAACCCGCAACGGTAATTTCTCCCGCCAAGCTCCCCGCAATCCCAAGGTTCGCAGAACCTGGTTCTGAGGTGGGCATGGTCTGGTCAACGGTAGCAACCGAAGACTGAGTCGGAGTAGCGTAAGCCAGTGCTCCAGCGTAGCTTGCAGTTCGGGCGTTGGTCACGTGGGTGTCAGAACCCGACAGTGCTCCAGTTCGCCAGACCTTCAAGGTGAAGACTTTAGAAGCTCCTTCCAAGTCAGTCACGTGAAACTTCTGATACTTGATGTAGCTCCGAGTCGCAGGAGTGATGGGATAGGTCGCAGCAACCAAGTTGGCAGCGTCCGTGCTTCCCATGTTTGTGTTGGTGATGGAGTGGGTTAAAGTTTCCCCCGCTCCGTTCGCCTCGTCAATTTCAACAATAGCCATTTAGTTAAGTTCACCCCCTCTCAAATGATTACAACTTCGCCTAAACATATTGTTCCGTACCTTGCGTCCTCCCCAGCGCCAACTTATCTTTTTCGAATTCATCGAGGAATTGGGCAGCCGTGACCCGTAGATTCTCAAATGATACCCCAGTACCTTTCTGAATCTGGGAGAATGCCTCAAATCGCGGGTAGCGAGCACTCATCCACCGATACGAGCTCCCCTGCATGTGGAGAAGCAGAGCCGGGTCATACATTTCGGGGACTTCTCCAGTCTTCCTATACTTCTTGAAGGTTACCAATCTGATAACATCCCCATCCTGGAACTTCCGAAGATTGGAAAATCTGATCTTATCTTCCTGGATCTCCCAACCGCTTGTACTCACGATTTCAAATTGGCCATCCGGATCATCAGCGTCCCCTACTCCCACCTGGTTGACTTCTGAAATGCCCCTAGGCAACGTGTAAATCAGGTTATCCTCATCCACTCCCAAAGATTCGTCCACCGATTGCCTCTGAATCTCGGGATAGAGGGCTTCGATCGCATCCTCCTCGAACTGAATAACGGCTTCGTGAGGAAAGACGCCATTAGTCGTATCTCCCATCAAACCCTGGAACTTGCGGTAGAGTCGGCTTCTTCCCCCCTGCATCCAACTCCCGTAATCCGACTGGAGAGAGGAGATGGAGTTGAAGTAGGCAGCGGAGTAGAACTTATTTAGGTCTCCCGTTTCATGAATGAAGGAGGTGAACCCAGCATCAGCGATATCGGAAGTGGTCAGGTCAATGTCCACTGTAGTCAACAGAACAGCCCCACCACCCTCGGCATCATCGGCTTCAAAGAACTTGACCTGGTCAAAGGTCTCAATTCCATCTTCAGGATTTGGGGCAAACAGGGTCAAAACAGACATTTTACTTCTTCATTATCGCATCTTTCAGTTCAGTCAACGCCTTTGTTAGCCCCTTTTGTGAAGCAATCTCGTGCTCCAGATGGTTGCTAATCAACTTGGCGAAGTCACGAATCACAAAGAGAGCGTAAATCGCCACCCCGATTCCCCCTGCTTGGACCACCAACTGCACTACATCCATCGTTATTTGAGCTTAACCTCCGAACTGGACACCATTCTCAGGGCTCCAAATACGACCCCCATCACGGAGACCAGCAACTCTTCCAGCGATTGTTCTCCCGTGAAGAATAGTCCCAATCCTGTTACGACAGCCGTTAGAGCTGCCCACATTGTTTTTGACTCCCATACTTTCTTGCTTTCCACCTCAACATCACCCTCTTTCGTAATTTGGTAACTCGTCTCATTTAGCACAACTGGCTCGGAAATTGATGAAATGGGTTTCCCCTCTGGTTCGGCTTTTGTAATTTTGGGTGTTTTGGCGAGTTTCTCAATCCTCTTTAGGTCGTAGGTGCCTGGGCAAGTGGTATTCCCAAACTTCTTGTGGGGGTAGATGGGCAGATTTCCCCTCCGCTTCCTGATGTCCCGCACCAACTCGGCAATCGTCTTGTAATCTCCTGCAGATTGGCGGGGATTGCACTCAATTCCGATGGAGAGGTGGTTCTCGCCTGAAGAGTGCCAAGCAATGTCTTTCTCTTTCACCAACTGGTAGACCCTACCCGCCTCCGCCACGTAATGGGCAGATACCCTTGTTTTCGGGTTGCAGAGCCAAGCCACCGTGCCACCAAGGGTTGGTTTCTTCTCAGGTTTGTCCCACCAGTGGATAATGATGTATTTGAAACTCCTTTTGGCGTTCTCCCCAGGAGTGTAATTTGGACTTTGTTTGTAAGTTAGTTTGTAACTCATTTTCTCCACCTCAAATCGGGATTCTTCTCCCGATAAGCCAATCTGTCTGCCTTGTTCTGACCTCGGTTCTCAGCCAATTCCTTGGCGAGTGCGTTCCGATCCATCGAACTATTCTTATCTCTCCTCTTTTTAGTAGCCACGTCTCTTCGTCACTTTCCTCTTCTTATTTTTTTTCTCGGACTTGACAATCCGGCTTCCGTACTTCGTAGACCACCGCTTTGCGATCTTGGGGTGGCGGGCATACATGAACTTCCTTTGTTTCTCGCTCCTAAATGGCATTACTTTGTTACTTCCTCCCCTGCTTTCTCCCAAATCTCCTGCTCGGAGAGAGGGACTCCTTTTCTTTCCTTACTCTGGTTAATCGACTTGAACTTGATGACCCACCTCCGTACCTCAGGATCCCATAGTTCGTATCGCAATGTCACCCTTCTAATTGTAACTTTAATCATAACGGTTGAGTAGGGGTGGTTTCCGTCACCACTCTAAAACTAACTATCAAGCAACTTCTTAGACGATCTCGAGGGACCGGAAGTCCACCATGAAGGTTGGGCGCATGGTCTTAACACCGAAGACGGTGTCTACGACGTACAACCATCCTAGGAACTCCAGCATGTAATCGCTCTGAGTTCGGGGCGGCTGAGGCGTAACGTGACCAATGGCTTCCTCCTGAATTACCAGGTTGTGGACAGTGTTCGGAGTGCCAGCTTCTACCGGAACGTTCGTGGAAACGTAGATGGGTAGACCTAGAACTTCTCCAATCATTCCCGTAGTGATCGCTGGACGACCCTCTCCCGTGTTGATGTAGAGAGTAAATTCGTCAATATTGCGAATATCGGACATCGCGTCAGGGGAAGCAATGAAAGCTCTCCCCTCCTGCGGTGCATCTGCCTCGTCTAGTTTGAATAGAGCGGCAACGATGTTCTCCCTGGTTACCGGGGTTGCATTATCCCCAACGAAGGACGCAGCGTTCGCGTACTCCGCCAAAATCTCGGTGTCCTTTGACTTCGCAATTGCAAATCCTGCCTTTCTCGAATAGTGCTCCAAGTAGCTCTTGAGAGCGACAGTTCGAAGGCGATCCTCGATCAGGTAGGAAGTTTCCTTGTGCTTGTTGACGAGCAACGTATTATCGGTCTCGTTAGGCGCTTGGAGAGTTACCTCAACATCTTCGGCCTTGTCGTTGGCGACGAGGTTCGAGATATTAGGAACGTGAACAGTGTCGCCAAAACCCTCATCTCCACCCGCGAACTCGGAGTAGTTGGTAATAAGCGGCTCCGCGACCAAACGCGATTCAACAGCCAGCAAAACTTTGCCTGACCAGATTTCAGGAATGAAGTCAGTGCCAATAGTTAGGTTAATGTGATCTGTACCTAGTGGCATTTTATATTGTCAGATTAAAAATCTTTTCACCTCCCCTCGGTTGTTTACAACTTTTTCCCTTCAAGTAAGGGTCTACTTTGACCTGACGACTTTGAGCTCTCCGGAGTCGATCTTCTTCATCATCTCCTTTAGCTCAGTTCGAGCAGCCGGGTTCCGTTGCAAACGTCCGAGTTCATCTGAACTGACTGTGTTGGCTGTGCCTGTCGACCCACCAGGTGGTGGGGGGGAACCAGCTCCGCCAGTCAACGCCGTTGCCTCAACCTTGGCCACTTCTGCTTTAGCCGTCTCTTTATTCACACCTAATTCTGATTCGAGGGATTCCAAGTAAGTTGGAAGTTTCTCCTCAACTTCAAATCCGATCGTGTATTCGTCAGTCGAGTCCGAGATGGAAATGTGGGCTAGCGGATTTCTAGCGATGCTTTCCCTTAATGCCTGTGGCAACTTGCTTCCAGCTAACAATTTGCTAGCGGCAGCTTGGGCCTTGGCGTCGAAAGCGACTTTGCGGGCTCTTGCGAGCTCGGCTAGAACCAGAGGATTTGTACCGTCCTCTGTATCTCCTGCATCCCCCATCCCCGTATTGGAAAGCTGATCTCGGTAGATCTTCGCTTCCTCTCGTGACCGATCTCTTTCAGTGATGGCTCTTTGAAGGGCTGGTTGGAAACCTTTTACCGCTTTCCTAAGATCTTCAACCTCTTTCTTCAAATCTGCCTCACCCGTCGGACTTGCTTCTTGGGTTGTGGTTGGCGTTCCTGTTGTGTCATCCGGCTTGGTTCCTTCGGGAGCTTCGGGCTTACCCTCTGGATTACCAGTCTCGGAAGACTTGGTTACGTCTTCTATGTTATTCACCTCCTTTCGGAGTAGACACTATGCGTGTCCTCAGATACCCATCTCCCTCACGGTAGAACTACCCGGAGGCGTTATTTCCGTGCAAAAGACAGGCATCTGGTGACACACATGTCCTATATTTATTATAAAGCATGGCTATGGGGTGATGTCAAGGGGATGGTTGAGTCTTAATCCTTATCAGGAGTTCTTGCAAGCGACGGAGGATACGCTCCCGGGTCGCTGGGTCAATAGTCTCGTTCCCCTTGTAAAATCGGATCGACTTTTGGATGTTCTGAATCGTCTTGGCCCGACCTGTAGGTTCCGCTAACGCTCCCCGGGCGAATTGGGCTACTTGGCTGATACCAGGGATACCTCCACCAAATGCGGATGCGAGAGACTCTGCTAACGTAACTGCCTGTTTCCCTACAGCCCTGGGTTTGACCTCCTTGGCACCTAGAGTGGACACCAAACCACCTGCTCCCCCAATTCCCTTGGAAAATGCCTCGAGAACTGGGATTGGCATCGCTCCTCCCGCCCCGTATGAGGAGTAGAGAACGGATGAGATGGTGGGTCCGAGGAAAGGAACTGTTTGCAATGATTCCGTTATGATCCTGGTCATAAGTCTTTTCTTCTCCTCCTCGCTCGTCTCTCTCTCTTTTCCACTCAGTGCGTTTATCAGGGATGAGGAAGCGTAGCCAGTCACCCCGGCCCCTAGGATACCAGCGAGTACGAAGGAAAGCTTACGTGCCGCCTCCACTTGGTTTCCTGGCTCCTGGAAGCCAAGGCGGACGATATCATGGTGGAAGTAACTCCAACGGTTCAGCAAGAAGTTCTGGAACTGGAGCATCATCCTCGCTACCGAGCGGTTGTTCACATCCCCGAGAATTGGCAACCGGAGTGTCCCGGACGAAAGAGCAATGGGAATCTCATGAAATCTGGTGGCATTCTGGGTTCTGGTCATAATCCTTTCCGCTTCCATTAGAGCATCCGGCACTACTTCCTTAGGATTGAATTCGAGACCCCGTCTTTTAAGCTCTCTCAGGTACGCTCCCATTTCCACGGAAGAGGCGGAGAAAGAATCCATAAACTGGAGGGGGGCGAGGGAAGTCTTTGCTAGCTTGCTGGTACTCCCCATTTCCATTAGTTCAGACCAAGTGGCATCCGGCCCGTTCCTTTGAATCAAAGCTTGGGAATTGCGGAGGAATTCTCTCGCTCTGGGATTGAACATGACCTGAAGCATTCCCTCTACCACATTCCCAAATCCCACCTCCGCCATTCCTTCCGCCAAGGAGGTGGGTTGGACTAGGATAGAGGAAAGACGGGCCCCGAGGATAGAAATACCAACGTTCTTTCGCAACTCGTCAAGAAAAGGAGATATGCGACCAGCAGGAGTACCTCCGTTCCTGGCCAATAGGCCGAACCACTCATTCAGGATCTTAAATCCCACATCGCCTACCTGAGAATCATCCGTCATGTTTTTCGTGAATCTCCCAACGACCTTCTCAGCCACGCTCAACGGCCCAGATACCTCAGCGAAGTAGGAAGCTTGTCGTACATAATCCTCAAATACCGACATTGCGTCAGCATCCTTACGGATTTTGGATGATAGTCCTCGTTCCCGGAGTAGTCCAGGTTTATTCTCCTTTGCATACTTGACAAACCTGTCAGATCCAAGGATCATCTCCAGTATGTAGGGATCTTTGCCCTTTTCTTCAAGTTTAAATAGTATGGGGAAGTAATTCTTAACTTTACCTACGCTTAACCCAAAGACCTTACTCGAGACGCCTGAAACATCGGGGTACAAATCATCAAAGACCTTTCGCATGTGGTTATAGACTTTCATTTCCCCTCTTGTAAGCTTTATCCCCGCAATTTCCTCTGCCGTGGCGTAATTGGACTCGATCATTCTCTTTGCGACCCCCGGCTGTCGCTTGTAGGCATAGATGAGAATTTTACGTGATCCCTCCTTTGTCAAGCCAACACCATCAGCCAACTCCCGGATTTCGTTGACGAGGACATCCTTTCTCTTGGTGTATTTGTTTAGTGCCCCCACTATGGGTTTGTAGACGTTACGGTACAGAGCTCCTTTGTATCCTTTATCTCCATCCAATCGGTCAATAAAGACAGCAATGGGATCAAGGTAAACCTGCAATTCCTTAATCTGGTTGCCCATGTTTGCTAACTTATCCCCAAGACTTCCGGTAGGCCCCGTAGGTTCCCCGGCTTCTACCCTAGCTTCCGCTTGAGCTTTGGCAGACAGGATCTTAGTAATTCCCTGTTCCTGTACTTCTCTTGCGCCCAATGATGCCTTACGTTCAATGGTTAACTTCGCCAGTGACCTGTTTATCTCTCCCAAGCTCCTGAGGAGACGGGTTTCGGTCACCAAACTCATCAGTTCCCCAGGATTCACATCGACCAGTGGCTTCTGGGACAGAATCGCCAGTTCACGGAGTACCCTACCTGGCAACTGGGGGAAGTCTCCCTTGTCCATCTCTCTGGTCAGCCACAGGGCTGTTTCACTGACCCTCTTCATCGTTTTCTCGGTAGGATTGCGGAAGGTGAAATCAGCGATTAACTTATTGACTCGCTCTTTGTATTCTGGAGCAACTTTTGAACTCTTCATTATCCGGTTGATGTCGATCCTCAACCTGGAGATCATATCTCTCGTCCAAGTCTGCTCCGCCCTAGCCACCATCTCGTTGACGATTTTGTCCAGGTTGGCATCCGTCTTAGCCCTCTTAATCCTGCCGATGAACCTATAGTAGTCCTTCTTCTGGAGTAGGTTCCTCATGGCACCTAGGGCTTCCTCCTTGGTGGTAATCTCGGTGTCCCTCATTTTCAGCATTCTCTCCAGTTGCTTAACCATGGGATCGTTAGCCAGTTTCTTCATCACCCCCAAGATTGATCTCTGTATCGATCTAGGTGCTTCTTTAACAATGGATTGAAGTTGTTCGGGGAGAAGTTCCATCAGACTATCAGTCGAGGTGTACTTCGGGGCTTTCATGGTAGTACCAATATCCATAGCTTTCTCAATAATCTCCCCAGTTGTCTCCAATGCCGCGCCAGTCTCCCTGCTCCTATTCCTCGAACTCATCTCTCCAACGCCGAACTTACGATCGAGGAACTCAGTTAAATCCTGAGTCTTGGCGTTCTTCGGCAACCGCCCCCCAGTCCTGCTGAACCACTTAACCATATCGGTAAATCCTCCCCCGTACTGAGCATCAAGTGATTCCAGACTTTCTTTCCTTGCCTCTGCAGAGAGCATTTCACTTTCTACCGCCTCGACACCTGGTGGAACCGTCTCACCTTTCAGTGCCGCCCTAGCAGCCCTTATCCCACCTTTCGCAGTAACTGCGTTGTAGAGATCAGTCATTACCTTCCGGCTGGCTTGGACAGGAGACAGTTCCGGCTTAGACTCGGCTAACTTCGCTGCGTGTCCCATCACCAAATCAAATCCCTCCTTTATCCCTGGCGACTCTTGTACCAAGCGAGCTTTATCGTACTTGAGGAATTCGGTTACGTTCCTAAATTTCTTCAACCGTTCTGCTAGTGCTTCAAATTCTCTCGAGATGATCAGAGGTCCTGGCTCTCCCTCTTTCACCCTCCCGCCTAATAGGACAAGGGGTACGGTGAACAGCCCAGTCATCAAAGCATCCCCGGGGGTTAACTCCTCCCCGGCTAGTTTTCGTTCGACCGCCTGCGTACCCAACATTCCACCAGTTACCGCCGCCGCCTTTGCGATCTTCGAGGTGAATGGGGCTCCAAGTCCGAATGGAGCGAATCCCGCAGCCGTTTGAAAGACATTCCTGGGGAGTTGGGATAAGGGTTCTTGTTCCTTAACTGTTTCAATAGCCCCCAGTGCTCCCCCGACCAAAGCACTTCTACCCAGTGCGCTGGCTGTCACCCCAACTTTTCTTAGGGCGCTACCTTTAGCCCCCACCGTTCCAATAGCTTTGGCGACATTTACCAACCTAGATAGGCCAATGGTTTCGGCTGCAGGAGCAATTCCGGCTGTCATGGCTTCCGCAGCGTAAATCCACGGAATGCTTCCAACCAAACCCCCAACACTAGATGCAATCGCTTGCTCCTGAGTAGTAGGGACTGGGTAATTCTGCTTGAAAGGGAGAAACGACTCAATTGCACCTCTAAGGGCAAAAGGCCACTGTTTCAGTGCACCACCTAATATGTTCCAAATATTCCTTCTTGGTTCTTGAAATGGTGAGATTCCTATAGTTCTGGAGCCGAATGGAAGAGAGGATCGGGTGGAAAGAGGAGTCGTATTCCGGCTAGAACTGAGGATCTCGTCTGCGATGCGACCCATAGATCGTTACCTCCCAAACAACCCGAATAGCCAATCTAAGAAGCTTCTGCCTTTAGGAGCCGGAGTCGGGGTGAACGCTGGGCCAATCTTAGCTCCCCCTACCGCCTTCTTGAGTGCACCCGCTTTAGCAGGACCAGGAGTTGGGCCATAGGTGAAAGGAGTAGCTGGGGGAATATTCGCCCCCGCTATCCCGAACTGGGTCGGTTGTGCACCAATACCGCCAAGTTGGGGGATATTGGCCTGGAATAGTTCTGGTTGGGGGCCACCGGTTGGGGTAATCTGCCCTCTGAACGGCTCTTTTGAGACCATCGCTTCCGTAGGTACCTGGGGAATACTGGGACCAAATATGTCTTTAGGTCCAGGGGTCACTCCTGGCTTTGTGGGACCCGGAAAGGTCTGGAGTCCGCCGACTGCTCCAGAGACAAGACCCCCTAAACCAAATGGCAAACCTGCTCCAGGTCCAGTAGTTGTAGTTAGGTCTGGTCGGGCCCCAGCCACTCCTAAACCTGGGGATTGACCGTAGATGATGCCTGCGCCCGTAGCTGCGCCCACCGCCCCCCCTGCTACCCCTTCCCCACCTACATTAGTTGCAAACTGTTGTCCCTCAGGTCTGTCTTGTTCCCAGTTTCCTGTCCTCACCACCCCACCCTGGTCCTTGAATGAGAAATCACCGCCTTGGAGTTCCTCCACGTAAGCTACGGCAGCCGCTTCCTCCTCAGGTTTGAACGTCTTTACAATCCTGGGCTGGCCAGTGGTCTTGCTGATTACTATCTGATCGATAACTATGGGATTACCAAGTGCATCGTGGTCCAGTTTGTACCGATTGCCCATCAAAATACTGTTGTGGACTTGCTTGACAAACTCGAGGCCTGTATCGGGATCAATTCCCACGAAGTCCGTGACTTCCTTCCTTTTTCGATAAGCCATGATTAACTCAAGTTCATTCATGGCCGTCTGATCGGCCGGGGTTAACAACCCATCCCGTTGCAGATCTTGGTAGAGGTCAATCACTGCTCTATCGTGCTGATCCCCAGTTATAGGATTTAGGCCACCAAACGGGATAGTCGCCTGGTATTGGGAGTCCAACTGGGCAATCTTGTTTCGGATATCGGACTCTGTCTTAACCTTGCTCGCGGAACTAATTCGATCTTGGATAGTTGCCCAATCGGTCAGGAGGGAATTCCAACTCTCCGGGTCCCACTTCTGGGCATTGTGCCCGCGCATGTTGGAGATCCTCTGCAATAACATGGAGCTACTCTCCGAATCTGTCAGCCCACCCCCTCCCATTTTTTCAAGAAGTTCATTGGATAAGCGCAGGTCGGAAAGACGGATATCGGTAACACGGGCTTTGGAAACGGTCTCCATAATGTCTACGTATCTGCTCGAATCTTTGGGGTAGTTTGTGGCTAATCTGTCCAGAAATTTCTTCAGATCCTTGAAAGTGAGATCGCCTTGATTGAAGGCATTGACTTTCTTAGTGATTAGGGCGTTCTCTTCTTCCCTCAGCGCCACCCTTATTTCCGATGAATAACGGGAGATGACCCCATCGTAGTTCTCGGCGGGTTTAACGGAGATGACCCCAGTTGTTGGTCTCAGTATTCTAAATGCCATATTATCCTATAGGCAACGGCAGGTTGCCAGTTCCTAGAGAACTGGGAGCTAACCTCTCTCTTGCGCCTGGCGGCACTTGCCTCTGTTGTTCTGGCATCTGCCCACCCAACCCCCGCAACGCGTTAGTTTGGTTCTGCATGTTCGCCATCATTTGCATCTCTTCCCCTTCTCCCCCGCCACCCTTAGCTTGAGCCATTCTCGCTTGCATTTCCGGAGTTAACCCCTGGACTTGCCCGCCTAGCTCCTGGATGCCTGACATCGTTTGTTGTGCAAACTGCTTGAGGGCTGACTTTGCTTGGGCTACCGCCACCGATTTCTGAGGTGAGAGTTCAGGATCATTGGCCTCCTGCTTCATAATGTCCAATGTGTCGAAAGGATTGTCATCACCCAATTCCTCAAGCGCCTGGTATGCGGATATCAAGTTGTTCTGAAGACGGAGAATCATCGTCTGTGTCTTCCGAACTTCATCGATTGGCGTGATCTCGGGGTAATTGACAATCACATCGTAGTTCTCAATCCCCTCCAATATCGTTTTCTTCCCATTCTCCATCTCAACCTCGAAGGCCGATGGGTTCTCCTTCCGGATGATCTTGAGCATCTTGGGTAGCATATCTTGGAGACAGGCAGTCCATTGGACTCCCCAGGACATCTCCTTTGCAGTTGCGGGTTGCATGTAGACCTGAGCTTGGAAACCAGAAGTAACCTGACTTCTTGCCATGCCCAGAGCAGAAGGGGGAAGTTGCATGGTGATATAGGTCAGGTCAATCAACTGCCTGATCTCCTCGAGGAGCATGGTGGGATTAGCGGCGGGGGCGAGATACTGTAAGCTTTCCCCCTTGTCGCTCTTCCGAACCTTGATCTTCTGACGGCGCCACTTGGGAATCTTCATCCCCCCTAACGCGTTGTTGTACTCCAGGAGGGGAGGATAGGCAAGATCGAGGGACAACTCCAAGGCAGCCGAAAAGAGCAAGTTCAGTTGTTTCTGGATACCATCGGTGTTGAACAGAAGGGGGAGGGAACCGACGGAGTCGGGGACGAAGGTCTGGCGGATCTGGTATACAGGAAGGAAACCCCAGTTGTGAACCTTATAGGCCAGCTCCTGGCCTCCAGCGAACACCATCCACCCCATATCATCGATAATCGTAAAGACGGTAATCTTGTCGTCCTCAGTAATGCTCACGTTCAGAGTCTTAACCCAGTCGTAGTTCTTGTCAATCATTAACCCAGTCTTGCCGTAGGTCTTCTCCACCTCTTCCGGTCTTAACCGCTCCCAGAATGCGACGGCGGTGGGATGGAAACGGAAACCGTTGCCGTGGACGATGCGGGTAGTCGTGGGAGTTAGGTAGGTCATTTTGACTGTTCCTTTAGGGCTTCTCCGCTTGTCCTGGGCATCAACCCAGAGGTAGATGTAAACATCACCCATTTGCGCAAAAGTCATCGTTGACTCCTGGAACATCTTCGGGAAGCTGGAGTCGTACAGCCCTGCGTTAATGACATCCTCCCCAATCTGGGCTTTGACGCGGTCGAAAGGCGAGGAACTGGGTGGCTTTAATCCAATCTTTGGGGGTTTATTGGTGAATAGGAACACGTGCTGGTCGAGCATGACGGAGGGAAGGGGAATCACAACTTTCAGATCCCCCTCGGGCTTGATGCCGTCCCAGTGATTATCACCAAGGTAAAACTTCTTCCACTCTTCCGGATCGATGCGCTGGGAGTGGTAGGTGGTGTCTGCCTCAGAAATCAAGGCCTGGGCTCTTTCAACTCTCTCTTTCTCGTCTTTTATGTCGGTGAAATGGGGCATCCTACTATTATAAGTTTAGCATCTCACATCTTGATGGGGGTAGGTGGCTCAGTAACTCCGAAGTACTCGGCACCGTAAGCCGCAAGAGCCATCGCAATCACACTATCGGTCACGATTGTTTTATCATCCAGGTTGGCAGGGTAGTTCCTCATCTCGCTTTTTAACTGGTCCCACTCATCTGGTAACTTGATCTCCTCTTTCTCTACCACCCTCTGTAACAAGTTTATCAGATTCACCTTCCTGGCTGGTGAGGCAGAGAAATTCATGGGTATAAACGGTATTTCAAGCTCTGTCAACCACTCAGATTGGATATCTCCGGAGGAAGCCGTGGTATCAGCCGTAAATTCTCCCCCGTAATCATGGTAAATGCTCTTGATATCGTTGAAAATTTCCTCCCAAGTCCCATATCCCCCTCCCTTTCGATAAAAGTGGATACCACGCCATGGTTTCTTGGATATGTCGAGGGTGATGCAGACCGTGTAGTCCCCTTTCCTACCGAAGTCGACCCCATGCACTATCTGCATCCTGCCGGATCTCTTGGATTCGAAAGGAAGTTTGGGGGTAAAGATGTTATTTAGGTGGAGCATGGAGAAAGCGGCCCCCTCCACATCCGTAAAGTACCCTTTTACCCTCTCCTCAATGATCCTATCGTTCTGTGATCCCACGAACAAAGCGATTTTATCCTGAGAAGCGAAAGGATTGTCCCGGGAGTCACCAAAAGTTGAGAACACCTGGGCATTATAGGCCGGATTCGGAGTATCGGTACCGGGTAACTGGGGTAATCCCCTCTTGAATATATCCCAATATTCCCCGGATTTACCTCGGGGCGTACCGGATCCCACGATTATACCACCCCGCCTCCAAGTCCTCTGCGTTAACACGTTCTCCATGATGTATTTGAGTTCCCGGACCTCCGCAATCTCATTAACTAGAACCAAGGAATAGTCCCCCGTCACAACATGCTTCCCTTTTTCATGGAGTCCAATGGAGTCGATGAAGGTGCCGTTTGTCAAGGTGATCCGAGGATGGGGGTGGAGACGGCCGGAGGTAACCGACTTCTTCACTTGCCCCGCGAGCGCCGGGGATCTCCGAATCATGTCTAGCACACCCTCCCACACTTCGTTGCTGTGCTTCTGCTCTGCACCCGTAATCAGCACCCCGTAGGGCCGCTTCATGAAGTCGTCGTAGGAGGTATACGGGTCGGAGGATTGGGGATTGAACTTGTAGAAGGCACCAAAAGACGCAAGCATCTCCAACAACGCACTCTTACCCGCCGAGTTGCCTCCAGACATGTAGATCTCCGTGAAAGCACCCGTGGCGTAAGCTTTGACCACCTCTTCTTGTGCCGGAATGGTATGGGGGTTCAATGGTCTATTCTTCTTGTCCCTTAGGAAGGTATAGGAGAAGAGGACGGGATCCTTGGCACACCGGATCCAGAGACTCTTGAACGCCTTGATCGCCTTTTCATTCGGCATCCTTGATTTCTCCCTCACTTTCCTTTTTTTCTCCTTCTTTCTCTTCTTTCTCCTCGGTAAACATCTCCTGTCCCGCTTCCGTTATCGCCAGGTTCATGTCCCCTTCCACTTCCAATGCATTCAAAGCTTTGACCGCGTCCATCAAGATCTTAGGGCTGATGAGCCCAGGGTTGTTCCGGTACCGCTCGACCCCCAGGATCACAATCTCGGTCAAGATGCCCCGGGCATCTGTCTTCTCGGCTAAGGAAGAATAGGGATGGACAATGGCCACATCGAACTTGTTGTTGGTGACGACGAAAGGCAGGTTCTTGAACTCCTTCCCGATGCGGTGTTGGAGCTCCGTGATGCTCACCCGCCTGTATGCCTCCCGAACTTCCTCCATGTACTTCTTGAGGACCATAGGGTTTAACGATACACTACCCGACAACCACAGGAATAGTAGGTGGAATCCTTAGCGTTACGGTGATGGATGGGACACAGGGATACCATCATCTTTTTTCCCAGTCCCCTTCTCTTAATCCTCTCACCTTCCCCCTCTGGTGGGACAGGGGGGGCACTCGGGGCCCTCGGGACCTCTCCTTTCATGTCTTTCTGGTGCCACATGACCTTGTGACTCGGCTTGCAGAACACCAACCGATTATCGATACCCACCCCACAGTAACTACATTTAACCTTTGGATAACCCATGCTTCTCAACTTAAGATTAACATCCCATTAACCAAAGGTCAAGGTACCCTACTTCCGTGCAACAGGGTACTTCTCCCTCCCTCCCCGGCTTCAGTCTAATCTGCCCCACCACTTCTAATTCCTTTTCCTCTTTTTTATGCTTCTTTATTCCTTTTTACAGGATTAGGAGGGTTGAAGTTGAGTTGGAAGGGTTGATGGGCCGGGGGGGGGGCTTGATCCTGATGGGAGGAGGTTCGATCCTGATACATCACTCCCGGACAGGATAGACCCGGTCCTTCTCCCTTATCCTCCGATCCTCCTTCTTTTACCTATTCTTCCTCCTTCCATCAATGGGCCTAAGTGGGGCCGGGGCGTGGCGTGGGAGGCCGGGGCCGGGGGCCTGTTTGATGGCCTTCTTACTCCAGTTGCTTGACATATCGTGCTATGCTGGTAATGAGGAGGATCGCGGAACTCAAAGGATGGTGATGTAAATGAAAAAACAGGACAAAAGAAAACTAAAGGAGGTGCGGAGGACCGGGCAGGACTTTTGCCCGGCTTGTGGCCTTATGAACCTAGAGAGGCCCCTAGCCCTAAACTCTGTATCCCGGTATGTCCCCGTGTATATCTGTAACGGGTGTGGGAACCGAGAGGCGTTTGAGGGGGATTTTTGGCACGGATCCGAGGCCCGGAGAGCCGATGAAAGAGCAAAAACTAACATCCGGATCTTGCGACTAATGGACCAATAATCCGGTGCTTCTGATACCCTTCCGGTTCTCGCAGAAGCGGAACCGGGGGGGTCCAGAGGTATGGGCAAAAAACAATCCTTCCGTGGCCTTCTTAATCCTAAGTTTCACGATCTAACGGGCCTCCGGTCCGGCCATCTTCAAGTCCTCCAACTATCCGGGTTTCGGGGGGGCCGGAGTTGGTGGGTTTGCCAGTGCGATTGCGGACAGCAAGCGATCTACCGCGCTGATCGTTTGGCCGGGGGCCGGGTGATCTCCTGCGGTTGCCTGTTGTCTAGGTGGCGTGGTAAAGAAGGAATAGGCCGGGTAAACTGGATACACGGGGGCCGATACACCCGGCTCTACCGGATACAGCAAGGGATCATCCGGAGGTGCTACGCCCCGGCCCATCCTGCCTTCCCAAGATACGGAGGGAAAGGGATCAAGATGTTAGGGAGATGGCACGACTTCCGGAACTTCCGGACCGACCTCCAGTTCAGTTACCGGGTCCACTCCTTCCTATTTGGCGAGGCCCGAACCTCTTTGGACCGGATAGACAATAGCCGGGGCTACTACCCGGATAATGTGCGGTGGGCCACTCCGGAGGTTCAAGCAAACAATCCCGGCCCCGGCTCTTATATGCGTTGGAGTTTGGGCCAACTAGGTAGATTAAAGGGCCTCCTAAGTCAATTTAGGGGGCCGTTTTTGAAGAAGGGAGGAGGTGAGGAAATTGCTAACTAGAAAACACTTTCGAGATATTGCTATGGTGGTGAAGGAGTGCCGGGACTTTGCTAGTGATCCGGAAAATCAGGCCGGGTTAGAAGGCGCGGTGGACATCTTTGACGAAACCCTGATCCCCGGCCTTGCCGATTGCCTAGCGCGGTCTAACCCTCGGTTCAACCGGGACCTCTTTTTTACCGCTTGCGGACTTCTTAGCGAGCCGATCCGCGTTCCCCTATAACCTTTGACATCCTCCCGGTCCTCTTTGGGCCGGGAGGAGTTCCCCCCTCTTGACTATTGCTTCTCGTTCTTGCTAATTTTGGGAGTGCCTACCATACCGCAAACAATCAACCCCGTAGTTTTGAGGAAGCGGAAACGGGCCGGGTTTTATTCTCCGGCCATCTGCTCTAAGTGTGGTCAGGTCCACTACTATCGCACTTCGGACTTCCCGGCCCATCCTTCGGTCCCAGTAATCTTCGGTTGCCCTCCCATTTATCAAACATCAATGCTACCCGGTGATCGGATCCGGCAAACCCGACTATTATAACCCCGTTTTCGGGTTCTTTTTTGGTCTTTTTTTGAAAGAATAGGGAGGGTATAGCAAAAAGTTTCCTCAATCCCTTTTTCCAGTTTATTGCGGTCATATTGCTTCTTCAGGCAAACTAGGAGGCGATTTAAGGCGCGAGATCCAAGCGATTTGGCCTAATCCCCGGCCTCCTCCAATTCCTGCTTTTTTCCCAAAACTATCGTGTAGCACGGGATACCTGACGAAATAGGAAAGGCCCGGCAAGTTGAGCAAACCTCCGGGCCTCCTAATTCAATTTTGGGATCGGATCAACAATCGTGGTCGTTCTTCTCCATCTCCTCCAGTTCTTCTGCTCTTTCCAGAAGTTGAGGTTTGATGAGTTCAAGAATTGCGTCTTGGACCGAAACATTATCCCATTTCAGGGTTTCGTTATCGGTCATAAACCACTTGCGGATCAGTTGGAGGTCCCGGCCCAGTAACCGGAAAAGCAATCCCCGGCCTCCTTCCACGATCCCAGACAAGCCATCTTTCTTTGCCATTTAATCTTCACCCCCTCTCCTACCACGAAGGGTTAAACCAATGCCTCCTACGCCCCCAGAATAAGTCATCTGATAGTCCTTCCCCCCACCATCTTCTCCCCTGAAACTCCCAAACTTTCCAATCTCATCCATCCCGGTGTCTTGATGATGGTGCTGAACTCCGCGCTGTCATCAGCAGTTAGGAACTTCCGGTCCTTCCGATCATTTAAGGCGTTCCAAATCCGCTTATATTCTATCCCTATGGCTATAAAATCCTTCGTTTCCACTTTCCACGCGGTTTCATTGATTTTGTGAAGCCGGAGGATCAGGTTCCGAGCAGTAAAGGCCCCCGGCTTTTTGATTGGTAAATCAAGACTTTGGAAAATCCCCCGGTTTGCCTTGTGAGTGTAGAAGCCATTGTCTTTCTCCGGGCCTTCTCTGCCCATTACACCGGGAACAACAACTACATTAAGAGCCGAAATCCTGTCGTGTTCCTCCACAATCTTCTTCTCCGCTTCTTCAAACAAATCGCAAGAGAGCCATTGAAACTTCTCCCCCGGCCTAAAGGTAAGTCGGTAGCCCGTGTTCTTCGGAACCTCCGCCTCCGCATATTCCTTGACATCATCTCCCATAAACCCGTTAAGGTAAGTGGCGCGAGTGGTAAGAGTATCCGCAAAAAATGCGTCATCAGAAGCGAAAAATAGGGTTCCGGTGGGTTTGTGGTAGGCCAAATCAATCGGATTATCCCTTCGGAACAGATAAAGGAAGTGCGGTTGCTTTTCCGAGATTAAGGCGCAAGCAAAATCCCCAATCAGTTTTCGGGAAACTTTGGTAAAATGCGCCAGTTTCAACCCCCCATCCCCTTTCCTTCCCCCCTCCGAGTAATACTCCAAGAGCCGGATAATGGCTTGCGTGTCCACCTCCCCCTCAAAATCAAGTTTGAACATCCCTTTCAAATCCTCCGAGTTCTGAATAGTCCCGTTGTGAACAATCGCGTTTCCGCTTTTCGTAAAGACCGGGTGATTATTCTGATTATCGTTAGGAGTTCCGGTAGTGCTTTGGCGTGTGTGGCCGATCAGGATGGCCGGGAAGTAGTCGGCCTTCATAAACTTTTTGAAAGGTTGTGTTCCGAGAAACTTGCTTGCCTCCGTTGCCCGTTTTATCACTTCCAGTTCTCCTCCCTGATCCAAGAAAGCAATCCCGGTGGCCTCCGACCCCCTTGTTTGTGAGTTCAAGATCAGGCCCGGCAAAACATACTTTGCGTATTTTTTACCTTCTTCCGTTGTCGCCAAATAACCTAGTATTCCGCACATCTCAATTATGTTCCTCCCCAATCCCCCCAACAAGATCAGAGGAGAAGTTAGGATAAGTTACCCCCCCCAGTTGAGTATCCAAACAATCGACAAGAGTTTCAATATCTGATCTCAATAGAGGATCAGTAACCCTATTCCAGAGGACTTCCAAAGCAACTTTCGCCTCCAAGATTGAACTTCGGGTAGGTGTGAAGTGTTCAAGCATTGTTCCCTCAAAATCGGTGTTCCCGTCAGCGATTATCTCCAAATAACTCCGAAGGTTGAGGTTTGGTGTCCTCCGCCTACTTCCTTCTAGTCCGTTTGGTAACAGGGTAAGGGAAAACGAACCAAGCAGTTCGGTAAGGAGTTCCACATCACCACCACCACCACTACGAGGAGAGGTAGCGGACAAGTCCACCCCAAACACCGCTTCGCCTCCGCTTGTCTTTCCCTTATCCTTTCCTTTTGTTCCCTTCTCCAATTCCCTCAAATCCTTTCCTTCTTTCAAAAGCCGGGAGGATACTTCTTTTGAGAAGTGCGTATCCAAGACTTCCCGAAAGTCGGAGGTTAGGGGCATAATGGGAAGGAGAGTTAAGAGGACCAAGAGGGGCGAGGAGTTCTTAGGCACAATCAGGCGGTAATGAGGGTAATCCGGGGCAATCCTAACGCTAATCTTGCCCCCCTCCTCCCACAACTTCTTGACGAACCCCCCATATTGTTTCAGGTCAAGGTCTTTCAACCCCGGAAAGGCCTCAACCGCACTTTCGGGAATTATCACTCCCACAGACCCCTTTTCTCTTGAAACCATTAACTCACAATTTCCCACAGATTTGCTGTAGTCCCTAGCCCTAAAAATCCGTTGTTTGCCCTCACCATTACCCGTTGCCCCGTAGAAGCGTGAGGTGGCTATCTCCGTGATAACTGGGACAATCATAAGGGATAGTGGCTCGGTGATCTTGGCCCGGTGATCCGAAGAACCATAGAAGAAACTATCTCCATCTCCACTCCTCCCCAAAAAGCCAGTGTCATCAGGTAGAGGGAAGGAGGGTCGTTGCTTCTTTACTTCCTTGAAGGCCCCAGTAAGTTCTTTTAGGGAGGGAAGCAAGGAAAGAGGATCAGGCCCGGAGATACCCCACCCCTCCTTCATTTCGGTAATCGTTTGGGTTTCCCGAACTTTTGCCTTATCCAGTAGCCAATCAATCTCCGTAGCCCAAATAGGGTAGAGGGTCAATCCCTTAATCTCTTTTTCCAACCGATCCAAGAGCAGAGAAAGGAGGGAGGAATAATGTCCCTGAAACCCACCTGATAGTTCCTCCGGGTCTATCCCATCAAGTGCGTGGGAAGCAAACCCGTGGAATAATACATCAAAAGCGATAGCGTAAGCGAGGCAGAGGGTCCCAGAGGCCAGTTGAGGAGAGGCGAGGAAAGAAGGTGGTGTCCTATACTCAAACCCGTAATCCTGAACCCTAATATCCCTTCGCCCCCCATAACTACCTTGTTTGCGCCATCTTGCCCGTTCCGGGGCCTCCACCATCATCACCACAATGGAGAGGAGGTCGTCTAACGCCCCTGTAATCGCGAGAATTGGCCCCTCATCCGTTTCGCAATCCTCTAGGAGTTTATGGCCGAAGTGTATGTGGCCTCCCACCGCCTCAAAGCGATTATCCGCATACCAGTTTAGGTAGAAGGCGCGTTTGCCGGAGGATTGGCCCTTAACCCCGGTGGCTAGAACCTTCCCAATCTCCCTAACCAAATCAAGAGGATTGGTGGAAGGAAGAACCCGAACTTCCGCAGTTTCGGAGTGGGTATCAGTTCCAAAGTCCCTATCCAGTATCGGCCCCCGGTTCTTCCGGTTTGACAGGACTTGCCAAGCCGGGATCGCCATAACATTTAACGGATCGGTAAAGATAAACTCCGGGTCGCAACCAATCGTCAGCCCTTTCGCTTTAATTTCCTTTTCAAGAAGTGATTTCTGTGGGTTCATTTATATTTCCAATGGTCAAGACCACTTTTGTTTTCAAGTCAATTCGCAAAGCAGGTTCCGGGTCCTCCTCCCAACAATCGGGGCAAAGAAACACCATATCCCGAAGAAGATAGGCCCGTTGTCCAACAAAGAGGTCCGGTTTCCTTCCGCAAGAAAAGCAAGGCATACGCAAATACTCCTCAAAATACTCTATCCCCTCCTCCGCATCTTTCTTCATTTCCGCGAGGGTCGGGTATTCGCCATCATCATAATCTTCATAACCCATCTCCCTTTCGTATCGCCTGTCAATTCTAGGGTTCTCCCCCGGTTCCGCGTGGTCTAAGGAGGAGGCAAACGAGTTGTCCTCCGGCAGTTCCAAGTCCTTTCGCTTAATATCCAGTTCTTCTCCTTCATAGTTGAAAGTGTAAAGCCGATCCTCTTTCAAGGTGAAGAAGTCATCATACTTAACACCCGGAAACCCGGCAGAAACAATAGTGATGAGAGGAAGGGAGGTAGAGGCAAAAAAGACCACTCCGGCTTCCGCAACCCTAACAGCACAGAGGGGCGATAAATGACGGAGGAGGTTCAAGTTCCTAATCCCTTCTTGCTTTTGATCTAGGAAAGCGATTGCGTAGGTCCCGTGGACCCTCCCAATTCCTTCCTCCACCCCGAACTGGCCCAGTTGTTCAAAGAGAACCCGGCTATCTAATTCTTCTTTAGGGTTGAGAGTTACAGAGTTGAAGATAACCCCGTTGTGTATCCCGGTTAGCGATCCCACTTTCAAGGGATGGGCGTTCCTGATTGAGATAGCCCCGGAGGTTCGTTGGCGCGTGTGGGCGATTGCGACTACTGGACTTGGCCCCATTAACTTCCTATAAGCCGGAGAGGTAAGAAAGGAGTGGGCCGGGTGGAGGGAACGAACCATTTTAACCTCTTTCCCGGTAGCATAGCGGACCGCAATCCCAGTGCTGTCGGTCCCCCGTTCCTCCATAGCAAGAAGAAGGGAATTAAAAACCCGGTTGATCCGTTCATCCGACTTATTTTTGGCAATATATCCCGTAATTCCGCACATTAAAGTAACTTCCGCACCCTTTCAAAATTATTAAACTTCCTAATTCTGGTCCAAAGGTAATCCCGGTTTTCCTGATCGTTGCCAATCAGGTCAAATAACCCGTCAATCCTCTTTTCCAAAGGAAGGGACCCATAGGCCCGGACTTGTCCATCACTAATTTTCTTCGTGCTGTCAAGGATAGATTGCCAAAGGATTGACCACTCAATAATCTTGCGCGGATCAAGGGTTCCGTTATGGTATCGGACCTCCAGAGTTCCCCGGAAGTAGATGGAGTGGAGATTGGACCCACAATACCGGAAGGCGAACCCGTGGCTTTTCTTTCTCCCAACTTCATTATTATAAAAAGAGGTATCAAAGGATTTCTGCCCCTCCCCGTAACCCGGCAAACGGGCCATATGGCCGGACTTCCTACCATACCAGTTTCTTGCTTGCTTTTTCATAGACCGGATCGGGAAGCAAAAGTTATTATCAAGCCGGGAAGGAGAAACCATCAAATAAATGACAGGTTCAAAGAGCCGGGCAAATCTCCAAAGCCGGACCACCAGTTTTCCATTTCTCCGATAATCCGGGGCGTTCAGGTGGATGTGTAGTCCGCACCTCCTTCCCACTCCATAATGGGCCTCCTTGAGGCCCTTACAAGTATTCCCAATCAATTCCTCAAATCTAATACCGGAGGCCGGAGGGGTCCGCACTTCCACCCCATTTTGTAAGGACCCATCCCCCCCTATCCCCACACACGAGGGCAATAAGGAATTAAGGTTAAGGGTATCGGCTTTTGCTTCTGCTTCAATCTCAGCCCCGACCCATCTTTTACTCCTAACCCGTTCCCCCTCCTGATACTTTTTCAAATCACCTTGATCTCTAGGGTTCCGGCCCTCAAAGTCCAAGACAAAGCCCCCTTCCTCACTTTCTCCTTCATCATCATCTTCGTGGTAGTGGTCATCCCAACAATTATCGCAATAATCCTCATCACAAGTATCGCAATAGTGGAAATCATCCTGTAAAAAGTTGTTAGAGCAGGAATTACAGGAGGAGGAGTTATCGCGGAAGCAATCCGCGTGAAAGATGTTTTCTTCATAGTAATAGGGAGAAACCCTTTCCTCCTCATCCTCAATCGGTTTAGAGCAAATAAGACAAACCGGGAGTTGTTCCTCCGGGGCCTCCGCAACTTTAGTTTTAAGACTTTCCGCGTTCTTTTCCATCTCTTGCCTAACATAGCAGTTAGAAAAGGACTTGTCAAGTAACGGGAGTAGGAGGCCTCAAATTGACTTCCGCGTTTCAAAGTGCTATGGTGGCCTAGTTGAACTTTTTTCTGCCCCCAAAAATCCGTTCCAAAAACTGAATAATGGGAAACGAGGTTCCGGGCCTCAAACACACTCCCCAAAGCCGGGCAATACCTATAGTATCCTAAAAACACACCACTTTTCTAAAAATTCGCAAAATCTATTTCGAGGTATCCTGAAAAATTGAGGTTGATCCCGAAACTAAGTTTATTGCTGTCTAGCCCATTATTTGGAAGGAAAAGAAGCTTGAAGTCATTGCGGTGGGAGAAATGAGAAGGGAGGTAAAAGGAAAAGGGACCCGGGGACCTTGCTTCTTTCAATTCAACCGTCCCCTACCTCTATTCTAGTACTGGTTAGGTATATATTATGTTTATTTATAGCTGAAGGATTCATACTACCCCCCCTAACCCCCAGAGGATAAAAAAAAGAAAGGAAGCGGGTCCTGGGGATTAGGGGTGGTGTGAATCGTTCTGAAGTCCGTCCCTTCCTGTAGCCGGGTCGTAGGCATCAACCGTCCAACCATTTATTTTTGGAAAGACGCTTTTGGACTAAACCCCTACGTCTTCACGGACTTGCACCGCCTTGGCTAGTAATTCATTAAAGCAGACTTGAATAAAGAAGTCAAGGGGTGTAGAGTATGAAGTGAGGGGGAGGGAAATATTCTCCTACGCCGATCACGGAACTTAAAATCTGGGATCTTCCAAAGGTTCCTCTCCCCCTCTCTACTCCAGATAACCCCCCCTAACTATCGGTCTTGACTTACCCCATTATGTTTGATATGTTGGTAGGTAGGAAGATGTCAGTCACCAAAGCCACAATCAATTTCCAAGTGTTTCGAGGAAAAGAGGACAAAGATCCTACGACCCTAAGTTGGGAGGTCACAAATGGGATCCTTTGGGAAGTCCTGCACGATGTAGAGGGCTGGTTGAGGGAGGGAGATGTGACCAAGATCGAGATCAGTAAGGAGAATCTGCTTTAATGCCTAACTTCAAGGACGAGATTGCCAAGAAAATCTACGATGATCTTCAGGTCTGGTACCTGAAGGACAAGAATATGTCCCGGCTTAACGCCCTGAATGTGGCGGGGGTCATCCTCCAGGTTTCGAAGGAACTGGGACAGGAGGAGAAAGGGACGGATTTGGTCAAGAGGACATTGGAGATTGCAAAAGAAGTATTCGAGTGGGGCTTCCAAGATTACAGGGGAAGTGGGGTTGAGAAGATTGCGGACAAGAATTACGACCCAGTTACGCCGAGTCCACAAGGGGAGATACCATTCTGATGTCTTTATCTGAAGAACTGTACCGGAGAATTGAACAGGCAGGTAACTCCAGAAACGAGGTTGAATTAAAGGAGCTCGCTCCCGAGATCTTTAACTATGCCTCCGAACGTTCCTGGCTTATCGCTTCTTACGCGGACGCATGGGAGAGAGTCAAAGGTCCCGAGGGGATTATTATCGTTTCCAATGTTCTCAAGATGAGCCGGAGAGTCCTTCGCAACTACGTTACGGTGGTCCGGAGATACGGGCATTTGAAGAAAAGGTATCCTGGGGTCACTTTCTCCTACTTCGCTTACCTTTACTTTTACGGAGTACCCAATGAGGTGGTGGATGAGATTATGAAGATAGCTTCCGAGGAGCACAGTTCCCTAGCCGAATTCCAATCGTTCCTCCGCGACATGTTTAGTAAAGGGAAGAAAGGACCTAAAAAATGATTAGGAAAGAGGAAACAGTGGTCTTCAAGGAAATGAAATACAAGAATGGGATCAAGAATGGGAAAGAGTGGACCCTTTACACCCTCATTGACGAGGATGGACGAAAGTTCAAAACCTTTGATCCCGAGATGGCGAAGGTTGGGGTTCCCCTTGAACTTTCGTTCACGGAGGAAGAAAGGAGTTTCCAAGATGAGGAAACAGGCCGAACGGTCATCTACACGGCCCGAGACATCATCAAACCCCCTGTGCTTCGTCCCGGGGCTGAGAAAGAGCCCGAGATGACCAAAGCATCAGCTCCGACCCAAAAAACGATGAAAGAGGTCTCAGACCCCTTTCAGTCAGCACCAGAATGGGCGGTAGTATTGGACGACAAGCTCAATCGGCTGATTAAGGGTCTGGCGATGGTTTTTGATGTCTTACCGGAGCATCCTGAAGTAGATAGGGATGAGGAGGCCAAGGGATGACAGGAGAACAGATTTTCCTCGTAGGAGTATTGGTGGCTCTGATCCTGTTGCTCGTGGCTGAACTTCTTCTTCTCCGAGATATGGGGGAGATGGGAAAGAAGATTAGAGGAAAAAGATGACCGATTTTATTCCGCCTAAATACCAGGACATCAAAACCCTGGAAAAGATGACCAGCTTGTACTTAGCCCGCCTCCCTTATCGTGGAATCCTGAAAGAAACAAAGATGATCCCGGCTGAGGTCGAAAGAATTATCGGGAAGCTAGTAGGGGCAGTTCCGAGCTACGATCCGGAGATTTCGGTCGTGAGAAATCTGGTTGGGTTGGGAGGGCTACGGCTATTAAAGGCAGAATTTGGAAGACGGAACAAATTCATTGGAGAGGGGGTGAGAACAAGTATGCCAAGAAATAGAAAATATTGGTCTACTCCTCCAGAACTTCTGGTTGAGGCAACTGTCGTGGCGGTAAACGGGGATGGTGAATTGACTCGGGGATCTATTGCCCGAGCTTCAAGAAAGACGGGTCTGAACTCATTGACTCTTACCTCCCCAATCCACTACATCCTCACGGGCAAGTCGGTAGGCAGGTATGCTACGAATGGCGTTCCCAAGAACGCCAGGATTGCGCGCAAACTCTACATCAGCAGAATGGGAGTTAGTCACGAGCCTACTCCAGCGACTATTCCCGCGGTGGAAACTCCTAAGACTCCTCAGGGATCATTGACCGAGTTGATTACTCAACTAATAAATCAAGGTCAGGAGATTTCGATCCATGGGGACGGGTATGAGGTATCAGTCCGCAAGAGTGGGTAACTTTTCCCTTTTCTCTACCTACCCATTGGCCCTCAAAAAGTCGGTGGGTAGACGAGAGATGAGGAAATGTCTCTTTTGCAGGAAGCCCACAAATAATGTCTTCATCGTCTGGTCGTATTTTACTGTGCCCGAAAGGATGTTCGGCAAGTACGATAGGGGTACGGCCCAGGGACAGGAGGAAGCGGGGAAATTTAGTTGCTGTATCCCCTGTGAACTAAGAACAAGATCGGAGATTGATGCTCTCAGGATTAAAAGATGAGTTACAAGGACCTAAGGAAGCAAAGAAAATGCGAGGGTTGTGGAATCAAATTTGAGGCCAAGATGACGGGGGCCGGGATATGGCAACGCTACCATAACCGGGAATGTTCCTTGAGAAACAACTACTTTGCGAGATCAAACACTGTCTACCGCGCTCCTAAGCAACTGAAGTAAATGCCTAAAAACAAACCCCAGAACTTAGAGGAGTTGGTTGATAAAATATCTAGAAGGACTGGTTTTGAATTCGCTGATGTTGCCGACATTGCTGATGTAGTCGTCAAAGCCACGCTGGATGCGGTGAGGGTTGGGAAGATAAGACAGAAACGCTATGGAAAGTATGAACTCCCGATGGAAGGAGCATATGAAGCTGTCGAGGGACATAATGAGGCAGTAGCCAAGTATCAGCGTAAGGCAGAGGACTGGCTAGGGGAAGGGGGTAAGGGATGATTGAAGAAACCGTAAAAATCCTTCTGATTATGTGGTGGGGGATTGTTGCTTGGGAGTTCGGTAAATGGCTAGGAAAGAAAATCTATGAAAGAACCAACCGTGAGTAAAACTAAGGTGAGAACACTCGTAGGAATAAGACCAACAGGGAGATTGCACCTCGGACATTACTTCAGTGTGATTAAGCCCGCTTTGGAGTATGGGGCGGATGTATTGATTGCTGACCTCCACGCCCCAAATGTTCCAGTTGATGGTGTTTTTAACTTTGAGAGTGGGTTGGTAAGATTCGGTGTCGGGGGCGAGAGTCTAATTAGACAATCGGAGATGGTTGCCAGTATGGGAATCCCTTTTATTAAATCCTTTTTCTCAATCTTGGAAGATACGGGAATAGGGGAGTTGGAAAGGATGACTCAATTCAAATCAGCCCAGAGGAAAACCGTCCACCTATTAATTTACCCCGTGCTGATGGCAATGGATGTTGGTGGATACGACAGGGTGGTGGTGGGTGATGACCAGAAACAGCACGCCGAGTTCATCAAGAGGGCATTGGGTGGGAAACAAGAGTTCATTTTCACGGGCAAGATAATGTCCCTTTCTGACCCTACCAAAAAGATGAGCAAGTCCGAACCGAAAGGATGTCTGTTCCTTGATGATATTCCAGAGGAAATCCGCAGGAAGATTCGCAAGGCAGTTACCGATAAAGCTGGGAGGAAGAATCTGGAGTTCCTTTATCGGGAGTTTGTGGGTAAAGAGCCGCCGAGACTAAATGAGCCGTTGAAGGAGGGGTTAGCGGAAGCGTTAATCTTAAAGTTCAATGCCTAAACTAACACCAACAACGGAGAGGGAGTGGGGGGAAAGAATAAAAGAGATTCTGGCTACTACTGAAAGAGAGTATCAAGGATTGAAGATTTACCACGAGCCGACCTATGATGCCCTAGTCGTTTTCATTCGCACTCTCCTAAAGAAAACCGCCACCGAAGCAAGGGCAGAGGCGATTGAGAAAGCTATTGAGGCGATTGGGGAGGATGCCAAATATATAGCGGAAGGGGATTTGGGTTATCCAGAAGAGAATAGGTGGGTTGACGGATTCAATCTCGCTAATGACGAAATCCGCCAGCGTCTTAACCAGTTGAAGGAGGGGAAATGAGATTGAACTTACTAGACATTGACATCAACCGACACTCGCAAAGTTACTTTTCCATTATGAATGTTGGGAGTTGGTATCTATTTTATCTTGAGTGGGACTACGAATTACGATTAGCCCATTTTGTATTTCTGGGTTTCTCTTGGAGAAGAAGATGAACACCACCACCAAGGTTGAAAGAAAAGAACTAGGGAAATGGCTCAACGTTCTAATCGCAAAGCACGCCAAGAGGAGTGGGGTAAAAAACATTCAGGCTTGGGTTCTGGACAACTTCTTCTGGGAGATTGTGGATTTTATCTTGAAAGACAGGGCAAAGCACGCCACTGCCGTCAGGAAGCAGGTGGCGGAGGAGATTTTGGATGAGATCGGTAAGTTGCCTCACGGACACACGCCTGATGGCAAAACCCATTGGGTAAGTATTCACGATGAGGAATTAGAGACACTTCGCCAGCGTTATCTCGGTGGTGGGGAGGTTGAAAATAGCAAGGTAGGTGGCACTAAGGTATAATTGAGATAGGTTGGAGGTAGCTTGAAGTTGCTGGTAAAAAGGGGGCTTCGGCAGGGGCTCCTGAATCCGCCAGCGACTTCAAACCTGCTCCTAACATTTGGAGGTAAGTTGGTGGGTGAGGGATTGAGTCTCGTCCTAGGCAAACGGTAATCTTGGGCTCAATCACCCCCACTAACCTACCCCTAAGCTGGGCTTGAAATTGAGAGGGTGGGTTTATGCCTAGGAAGCTACACAGGTGGCTCAAAAGGTTAAGGGTGCTCCCCCGATTGAAGCGAGCAGTTTTACCCATATTAAATAAGGTCGTTACCTTTGTGCGTTACCTCCTACTCCGATGGCTCCCTCTCCGGCTCTACCAGTTCTCAGAGTGGCTTCAAGTTCCCGTTAAATTCCCCAAGAAACTACCAAGGTGGTTCTGGATATTTGTGGGATTGGCGGTAGCGTCCATTCTGGCTACCCTGTTCGCCCCCCGTCCCATCGCCCACAGTTACTACAACCAGTTCAGGGCGTTGCCGAAACCTCCTGCCGTGGAAGCGTTTGAGATCGAGGAGGAGGGTGTGCCGAGGACAAGCGGATACTACTATGGCTACTGCACCTACGGAGTGTCCCTTCAGATTGATGTTCCCCAAGACTGGGGCAACGCTGAAACTTGGGATGACAGGGCTAGGGAGGATGGGTGGGATGTGGACAGGACACCGGAGATCGGGGGAGTTGCCCAAGACGAATATGGGAGTGAAGGGAATGGACACGTGGCGGTAATCATTGACATCCAAGGCAAAGAGATTCTGGTTCGAGAGATGAATTTCGAGGGCTGGAACATAATGTCGGAGAGATGGACAGTGTCTTCTGATTGGGATTGGTTTATTTCACGATGATTAGCGAAAGGGCTAGGACAATTAGGGAAATGGATAAGAAATATAATCCCCTTTGTGGGAAGAAGGTTCGGGAGGCGAGGATAGTTGCCCTCCAAGAAGTATTGGATACAATCGCAGAGTTCAGGGAACGGGGTTGGGAGAAGGGGAGTATTCTGGATGCTATCATCGGCAGACTGTTTGGAGAAATCCAGAGAGGGGGCGATTAGTCTGCTCAAAGACTTGCCCAAAAGAATTGACTGGGACTTCGTGGTTTGCTGGTCAATCCTGATTGCCCTGACAGTGATGTTCTACGGGGGGATTTACTTCTTGGTTCGTTGGCTGGTAGAATGAAAAGCGATGGCTAAGAAAACAGTGGCATTAACCTATGATGATAGATTGCGAACCGGACAAGCCATCTACAACGCTCTCGCTTACCGCCTGAAGAAGATAGGAGAACCCGTAACCAACGAGAGCGTGGGTATGCTCCTCCACGGAGCGAAGGCGGAGGACTTGAAAGATTTATTGGAGAAGTCAGGGAAAGAGATTGGGGGTTCCTAGCTTGGGTGGTCGGTAATCTCGTTAGCTCCAGTCCGACCCAATTTGCCGTCTAACAAAATACGAGCTAACTTCTGACGGCACTCGACAGGGTGAAAAGCCCTGACCCCAAGCTAAAAGCCCCCAATTTGACATAATAGGGTGATGAGTCAGAAGTTAAGTCATTTGGTTGTCATCAGGATGCACTATCCCAGGGGAGACCCCAAGTTTGAGTGGCGGTTCGACTACTTCAAGTTGATGGTTCTTCCCCGTCTCCTCAACCAAACTTTCCAAGACTTCGACATTGGGATTCGCTGCAATCCCGTCCACTATCGGCGATTTCTGGAACTTTCTCCCAAGATTATCCCCTTTACCGTTACCAAGGAAGCCGAGGGTTATATCCGACCTGAAGACCGAGAAAGGGCGAAGCCGTACGGTGGGGAATACTTCATTGACTTCGTGGAATGGAAGGACGTTATCGGGTTAGACAAATACGACATTCAAACAGGGCTAGATTCGGATGACCTAATCCTGCGAGATGATTACTTGGAATTTATCCAGAAGAAATGCCAGCACGCCCACCACCACTCCCTCCACCTCAACTTCATCCCTTACTGCTTTAATCTAGAATCCCTGGCTCTTCATCATTCCGCTACCAAGTACACCCCAACCCACGCTTCGCCATTCATGTCTCTTTACCAGCCAAGCAAAGATGACAATTTCAAGTTTGTTTACCATGACTCCCATTACAAGATGGGACAGTACGCCCAAAAGTCAATCACGGTTCCTGAAGGTTACGTGGCTTTTACAGTTCACCATCACAATGAGTCCTCAAACATGTGGATGGCAGGAAGGAAACTCCCGTGAGAGCATTTTGGTGGAACGCCAATCCCCCCAACTTCGGGGATGAGATATCCCCCGTCATCCTTGATGCCTTTATCCATGAAAGGATTGAATGGGTGCCGAGAGAGACCGAGGGGAAGGTGCTGGCGGTTGGTAGTCTAATCCATTGCATCCAACCGAGGGATATTGTTTGGGGGACGGGAACTCAGGTTCTTCAGGTGACGGAAGCTCCGCCTTTCGCCCGTTTTCTTGCGGTGCGAGGGCCGATAACCAGGGCGATGATTAAGGGAGGGAATGTGCCGAGAGTGTTCGGAGACCCCGGGCTTCTTCTTCCCCTCGTTTATCACCCCAAGGTTGAGAAGAAATACGAGGTCGGTGTCCTGCCCCACTACAATGACAAGAAGTTTGTGAAGTTGGAACCAGGACAGCATTTGATTGATGTCCAATCAGGATGGCAGCACGTAGTCAAGGAAGTCCTTTCCTGCGAACGGATTATCGCCTCCGCTCTCCACGGACTCATCTGTGCTGAAGCATACGGGATTCCCGTGACCTGGTGGCGGTACGGGGAGCGCATTCAGAACCAGGAGATGAAGGGGGATGATTATTTCTTGGGAACGGGTAGGCAAGAGCAGGAGTCCTTCAAAGAGACCGCGCCGATACCTGACCTAGCTAGTATCCAAGCCCGTTTGCTCGGGGCTATCCGTAAATACGGCCATTGAACAATAGGCGGTGCTTGACAATGGGAACGAGGGAGAGGAAGAACCGATTGCCATCGGGCTCGAAGTAGGCAACCGCTAGGCCTTGTTGCCAGTTCGGGAAGTGCGTCCATTCGGGATCGAGGTCGCAGAGGCATCCGGCCTCATACCACACTTTCGCGCCAGCTTGGTCTCTCTTGAAGTAGGAGGCAAGGCGGTGGGTATGGCCACTGATTCCACTGATCCCCACTCTCTCTAGCTCCTCCTTCGCACTCCATCCTGAATGTTTCCGGACTACATCCCCATGCTTCACGATGAATCCATGGTGGGAATAGGACTCCCCATAATCGTAACTCTCAAAACCGATCTCCTCCAGGTTGAGGAGATGACGAATCTCGAGGGAACGGAGGGAAGCGATGTCGGGATTACGCCACATCCATTTTCTCAGGCGGTCCTCGTGATTCCCCAGCATGAATATCCCCCGGCTCTTTGGGCACAATCGCCTGATTTCCGCCAACTCATTGGAGGCGAGGTCAAAGTCTTTTTGCAGCCGAAAACGACGTTCTGGATCTTTGTCGTACTTGGAGATGTCATAGCAGTCGATCCAATCGCCAAGGATGAAAATGTTATCGGGCTGAAAGTCTTTAAGAAAGCTAAAGACGGTTTCCAAGGTGTCATCGTCGTGGTAGGGGATATGAGCGTCAGGAAGGAATACGGCAGTCTCGTACTTCCCCGGGTCCCTTCCCCTCAGATCGAAGTGGATTAAGGACATTAGAATATCTTCATCTCAAGGAATTCTTTCGCCCTCCCACTGAAGTACCAGCGCTTATGGACTTTGCCATCCGTTATCCAGATGAATTCTAGGGTCAGATAGTTGGTGGGGAACTCCTTCTCCTTGAGAAGACGAACATAATGGGCGAGGGAAAAACTCTGGGACTTGGTATTCTTGACCTCCGAGAAACCCAGCTCATCTTTGTTCCAAAACATAAGGTCACCAAAAGGAAGCTTCTCACCGAAGCGTGTCTCGGGCGGGTTGCAAGTCTGGTATCCTAACTCGTGGTAGAAGTCTGAGGCAACCCGCTCACCTTGGCTACCCTTACTTCTTGTACTCACACCCTAAAATAACATTTCTATAGGGCTTGTTTCAAGCTTGTCAATTTGGTATGGTGAATGTAGTCCCATGGATTCACCTGACATCAATGGTTTCCCACCCTTAGGATCAATGCGTCGCCTTCCTCCCCCCTCCCGTCAGACCCGCCCTTTCATGCTTCCCCAACAACTGTTCCCAGATTTCTTTGGGGAAGGTGGAGATCGGGAAACTCTCCTAGTCGCTATCCCGACCCGGGGAACAGTCTTTACTGGAACGCTGGAAAGCGTGTTCCGCAACATTGACGAGGCAAGCATCGATTTTGACTTCGAGTTTACTACCAAGCCCATACCCATTGGGTTCAATGAGTTATTCGAGATTGGCAGGAGGAAGGGCTCGACCTACATTTGGTTGGTGGAAGACGATATGGTCATGCCCCCTAAGTGCCTCTCCTTGCTTCTCAACCTAGTCCGTGATATCGGCTTTGATCTTTCTGTCCCCCATTACCCCCTAGACACGAAGTCATGTCACCTGGAAACTAAGGACGACGAGGTGTTGTGGGGAGGAACAGGATGTCTCCTGGTTAAGACCGAAAGCTTGGAAAGGATGTCTCAGCCATTCTTCTCCACTGAGTTCAGCTTTGACAAGGACTTGAGAAAGAACAAGTCTGCTGCATCCAAAAAATGGGGTGGGCAGGACGTTTACTTCTACCGAAATGCAATCGATTCTGGTCTGCACATCGGGGTAGCCCCAATTCGTTGCTCCCAACTCCGTTTGGAGGCCTTAGGAGACCACGCTGACAACCACGGCTTACATAAGATTAGGAAGATTACCTAATGTTTAAAAAGAAGTCCATCATCGGAACAGAAGAGACGGTAAAAGCGTTGGAGCAGGCAGGTTACAAGGTCACCAAGAAAAAGAAAATAGGGAAAAAGGAGGGAGAGCTTCAGATCGAAGTGGAGTATGAGGTCGCCGACAAGATTCCAGGTCCCGTTCCCCAGTCCTCATCGGCGGATGAGGTGGAACTTGAGGGAGTACCAGAAGCAGTGCTCCGGCGGTATACCCTATCCGGATTCAAGATTATTACTATGAGGCGGGAGGGTGGGGGGAAGGTTTCCGCGATTCTGAGAAAAGGATGACGAGGAAAGACAGTTACTGTGGACATTGCGACAGTCCCTTTCCTCCTGAACTCCTCTTCTTCGTGAAAGGGGCAGGTAAGTGGCTCTGCCCTACCTGTCGCCATTCTTTCAGCATAAAGAAGGATGAGAAGTTGCTGGACAGTGGGGGTGTGCCCAAGATTCTCAGGAGAAGACTTGCGGAGGACATGCGTACGGTTGTGGAGCTAGGTAAGGATGTGCCGCCAGGTTATCAGGACGATCCCCACGTTATCGAGAAGAAACTGGAGGCACAGAGGATAATGAGGGAGAAGCAGGTGGCCGAGAAGACTGGGAGGAGCAAGGAGTGGTGGGGGAAGTTCCGGGCGTTACTGAGAAGAAAGGGGGTAGAATACCTCAAGGAGCAAGGTTGGAGCGAGGGAGACATTAGGGGATTCCAGAAAATGGTGGAACGATTGAAGAGGGAAGGGGGTGTTTAAAATGGTTAAGAGAGAAGAGAAACAGAAAAAAGGTAACGTTACCAAGGTTACGATCACAGAACCCCACAGGTCATCCCTGTTAAACACCGAACGTGTGGCCCAAGATCACATCGCTGTAGCGAATGCCCTGATTGCAGTTTACCAGAGCACACTGGTAAGGAGATTGGTGGATGCGGGATATGAGGAATTTAACTTTGGGGATAATACGCGGACATTCCAGATGGGACTGGATGGGGTAGTCTCGCTAGTCCCAAGAATCGAGGTAGTCAAGAAGTAGGATGGTTAAGAAGGAGGTGAGGAAGGTTTTGTTGAAATCCTGGGTGACGAAACAGGCAGGACACTACACTGGCGATACCTTCGAACATGGGGGGTGGGTAGTGTATCGCTACGTTCCGACCAAAGAACGCATGAATCACGGAAACTCCTTCCGTAAGCTTTTCAAGGATTTGACAAAATACGATGGTGAGGGCTACTTCTTCTACGGGAAGGTGTCCTACGGTTGGTTGGAGGACAACTATGGTAGAAATAGTGAATCTTACAATGACGGGGAATACGGTAGTTCAAAGGAACTGTTGGAGTGCCTTAGAATCTGGGCCGACCCCCAGGAAGTGAAGAATATCCTTAAATGAATTTATTAAGGAAGTTGCTGAGTAAACCCGAGCTGAAGCTAGAACCAGTGGTTGAGAATGCCCTGGACGGGGTAATGGCAGAGATTTACAATGAGTTGGGATTGGGAGTCTACTCACCCACTCTCGGTTCTCCTGACAAAATCCTCGAGCACCTCGGGGCTATTAAGGCAGGAATCAGACGTTACAAGAATTCGTACGTGGCGACCCGAGTGATGGAGCTGGTGCGGGAGGGGAAGAAGGTTCCCTCTTGGCTCCAGCGAGCGCTGGATAAGGAAATCGAGTTGGGAAAGTCCACTGGGGAGCCCGAGGACATTAAGCCCTAACTGGGCATCAAGTCATCCCTCGGAACTGGCTGTTCGGGGTCTTCCGTAGAAGTCTCTTCAGTGGTTCGGATCTCATTAACATAGGTAAGGTAGTTTCCAAGGATCTCCTGAGTGCTCAACCCCTTTTCGGTCTCAAGATTGGTGATGGATTCAATCGGGATATTAACTGCCCATCCCAGATAATCCTTTTCTTCCGTCTCTTCATCGTATTTGACGAGGACAATGTAGTTCCCGTTCTCCTGGTCTTCCGAGATACTGAGAATATGCATCTCAGGGACCTCCACGGAGAGAATTCTGCTCTCCCACCCGTCTTCCCCAAATTTTTCTAGAGCGTAAGCGTGATAATCCATTAGTAAGACTTTGTCACATCATTTATATGCCCTACCACCAGGAGACGAACCCTAATCGTGTGGGAGCCACCCAACGGACGAAGTCTGTGGCAAACTTGGACTTGACACGAACTCTGGGTGAGACTCTCGATTCCCACGTTCCAGTCGGATGGGGTGTAACTCCCTGACCCGCTCCTAACTGCCGTACCCACGATGTGAATTTTATCTTTATCCCAGAATTTAGCTCCCAAACTCACGGTACCTGTCTGACCAAAACCGAGAACCGCCCCGACATTCACATGGAGGGTACTCATTCTTATTGGACGGTTGGCATTTCCCCCGCCTGAGCCGACAAGAGGGTCACTCTCGACATAAGGAAGCCAAAAGTAATTTCCTATGGCGTCAGTAGTCCTAATTCTTCCTAGTCCCCCAACCCGCATGGTGATTTTGTCGTTCTCGGCATTACTTCGGAAGCTAATGATGTTGGAGGAAGGAGCAGCGACCGCCCCAGTCACTGAGCTTCCAGATACGGCACAGTAAAACTTGAAGAAGTCAGTCAGGGCACTATTTGAAGCAGAGAGGAAACCTTGGTTTGGAGCAACGATGTAATTTCCAATCTCTTGGACGATTCCGCCTTTAACCGCCGAGTTCCCTCGGAGTTGGGCTCGGATCGTCCCACCCCTATAAAACTGGAGATAATCTCCATTGTTCAAGATTATTTTATTTCCAGAGTTCGAACTTACAACCGTTCTACCTGTCAGGGTGCCAGTGGTGATGTTATTGGCATTGAGCTCCGTAACATTGATGAAATCAGCGTTGATGCTCCTGAATCTCTCCACCCCCCCGATGCCTGTCACCCCCCGGAAAGTCCGATGTTGATCCTCGGTGGGGGTTAAGATTGGTTTTGGATACGAGGCGTTAGGCATTTTAGGTTCGTTTCTTCCTCAGAATCGGTACAGTTAATTCTACCCCAGCTTCATACCCAACTCGCATTCCAATAACCCGGTAATAGTCGTCTATTACAACACGACCACGGTTCACGAGGAGTTTGACAGCGTCCCCCATCGCATACCCGTCGAATGGAGCTATTCCAGAGGCGAACTCGGCTGCGACCTCAGGCATCACATCCTTGTGCTCCTTGAGGTAATCCTTTGTTTGTTCAGCCAGGGAACTCGGCTTGTCGGCGGCCGAAAAGAACTGGCTGATTTCCCGCAAGTAGTAGGCGGAGTTGGAGGCGGCATCATTCTGAGTGTTGGAGAGGACCTCGGGGTTGTCCGTGACGGTCATACCCCGGACATTGTTCCTGATGTTCGAGGCATCCTCTGTCAAAGTGAAGTTGGTGATCTCGGAATCCAACTCTAGTCTTACTTCGGGTTTGTCCTCACCCACATTCCGCAGGAAAGTAAACGTTGGGCCGGTCTCTGATATGGAAATATCAAAGACAGTATCTTGTTTCCACGATCCTGCCCCCGGGCTGTCGGCCCGCGAAAGAGCGGTCATGTAAGTGAGAAAGGTGAAGAAATCTTGATCTTCCCTCGAGAATTTGACTGTCTTGGGAGTGGTGGTGTTTATATTGTAGGGGTTCTGGATGGTTCCCTTCGACACTACACCGCCGAGGAAAGGATTGACTTTGGCAGGATAGGGGGAGGCACCAACAATAAAGTCCCAGATTGGGGAAATGATTTGGGATCCAATCCTCCTATCGTCAAATAGGTTTCCATCTGGGAAGTCTTTCTCGGGGGTATTCTTGTTGAACCCGATCCGATACCACTTCAGCGTTTCCTTAAAATCGAAGCCGTAAATTGTCGATCCATCCTTGGTGTTCTCAACGACTGAGATTATTCCTTGCCATACTAATATCCCTTGGCGGTAGATTCGAACAATGCCCTTGCCCCCTTCCACGTTCCCAGGGGTCAATTTGGAGTCGGAGTAGGGAAGCAGGAACTTACAAATGCCCACTTCATTCTCATAGAGTTCGTAGGAAAGACTGGAAATCTTTTCAAATTCAGTGATGTCTCCAGAGCTGTTCTCAATGATCACGCTGTAGGATACCCGAGATGGGGCGACAGAAGGAGGAAGACGATAACCCAGTTCCTTCATCTGTGTTCCTGTTGCGGCAGTCAGGTAGTCCAGACTCCTGGCTTCGGTGGGAGAAGTCTCAACCGCATATTCAATACCAAGAGGAATGACATCTGGAGACCCGACCACGTATTCAGCGTCCTTACCAATGGTTTCCTCACTAATTACCTCTGGGTAGATGGCAACGGTAACGGCTGTCCAGTCATCCCCGAGACCTGAGATTGTCCAAGAACCTGGGTCTTCGGTGGCGGCGTTCAGTTGCCGTGAAGCACTTGCTACTCGGCAGTTTGTGCTAACCCCACCAGTTGACCCCGTATCCGCCCCAACGACATTTGAAGTATAGTTGGTTGGGTTTCCAACGGGAGGTGAAGTTTGAGTCCCTTCCCATCCTCCCATCCAGAGCCAGAGGTAATCTTGGGCTCCGCCTGAGGGGGTGAGGGAGCCAGGATTAGGATTCGTACTATTGCCAGTGGTGATGTTTGAAATCTCAGGAGGGCTAAGTTCGGGGTTCCTTGCTCCTGCAACTAGCCAGGAAATTGCCGAAAATTTGCTGGAAGTTCCTAGAGTGACGGTGATGCTTGCTCCCTCAGTTCCATCTGCTCTCCGCCACGCAAGGGAGGTCGTATCATCAGAGCCGTCCGAGCTGTCCTCAAATATCTCTGTCCAACCTGCGGGGAAGGTGTGAGTTCCTCCAAGAGCACATCGAATAAGGACTAAGAGAGTCTGACCTGCAACTATGCTCCCTGGCAGGGATACGACAGCCGAGGTAGTGGCGGTAGAACCGTTAGTTGTGGCGGTAGATGCGGAAGGAAATGCCATCGTTAAATGCTCCAGCAATCATACCAATCGAAGGTGACGGTGTAGTTGCCATCATAAAGACTATTAACCAAGGCATTATCACCTGGGGCAAGGTGCATCCAATCCGATGAGGTGGATAGCAAGCTTCGCTGTTCAACCCCATTCAATTCCACCGTCTGTCGCCTGGTATCAATTACCAGAACGTCTCCCTCCACCAAAGAAGTCGTCAGGGTTATGCTGTCCCCAGTCGTAGTGTTGGAGATGGTGGGAGAAGGTGGGGGAACGTCAGGAGGGGAGTTGGCTATCTTCTCAATCGTAATCTTCATTGGGGTACGGAAGTTTCCTCCATTGTTGGCTGTCCCCGAATCTACCATGGTACTTAGGTCTTGGGAGTATTTGCGAGGGTCTTCGATGCTCAACTTTAGTTTCCCTGCTCTCACTCTTCCCTCCGTTGAGTCAATGACTACGGGCAATACTTCTAGAGGTTTGACGAAGACCTGAACACCACGTGGTGGGTTGGGGGAAGATACCTCCTCATCCCATTTCATTGGCATGAACCCATCACCACCTGGGAATACAGCTTTTCCCTTCCCCCAGGTCGGGTCATCATTCACGAGTTGGGGGTTGAACGCCTCCTTCAATTCGTCAATCAAGACATTCATATCTCCCATTGTCTTGCCGAAGAGGATGATGGGAATGTTGAACTCCCCACCTGAAATCTTGCTGGTGAAATCAATCATCCCCTCAGCCACTGGACGGTCAGTCTGGATGGTATTGGTGGTCGTTTCGGCTAACGCCTCCTCCCCCACCAACACATAGCGGTTGGGGCTAGTCTCCTGGTCATTCAGGGAGAATCTCCCGTTGTAGTCGTAGATTGTTCTTTCAAATGCCATAATTTATTCTACGCCGATACGCTCGGTCTCACCACTCTCACGTCAAGGACAGGGTTTATCAAGGGCATTGGTTCTCCAGGCAACATATACCGCAATCCCAGCCCAATCACGGGAGCCACTTCGTACTGGAGTCCCTTAGTCTTAGTCAGGGCGATAGCGTAGTCCAAGTCCTTAGCTTGGGTCTGGGTGGTTGGTACTCGGTAGGTGAGTCCCTTGGTCTGGGTAAAGCTCGGTCTGACCTTGTAGGCGAGGGTTTTGCTCTTGGTCTGGGTAGTTCGGACTTTGTAACCCAATGCCTTGGTCTTGGTCTGGACGGTGGGGATGCGGTAAGCCAGTCCCTTCGTCTTGGTCTGGGTAGTCTTGACCTCGTAAGCCAACGCCTTCATCACATTGGTTGGGGAAGTTACCCCGTAGAGCAGAGTCTTGGTCTTTGTATCCGTGGTAGCGACCTCGTAGTCCAGTGATTTGGTCTTCTCAGGAGCTACGGCATACTCCAGTGTCTTCTGTTCGGTGAGGGTGACAGCATAGTCCAGCCCCTTGCTGACTTCGGGAGCTATCTCGTAGTCCAAGCCCTTGGTTTCCGTATCAGTGGTCTCAACTCGGTAGTTTAGGTCGAGTTGCTTTGTTCCCACGACCTGGTAAACCAATCCGAGGTCAATTTCGGGGGCTATTTCGTAATCTAGTCCACTAGTCTGTTCTGGGGCGACAGCATAGTCTAATCCTTTGGAGTCGGTGGTAGTGGTGGTAATCTCGTAATCCAAGTTCTTGGTGGCGGTAGCAGACGTGACTACCTCATAATCCAAACTCTTGGTTGAGACAGGTGATACTTCATAGTTCAGCGTTTTCAGGACGGATGGGGCAACTGCGTAACTTAAACCCTTGGTCTCAGTCTCGGAGATGGATGAAGTATCCCCCAGTATTCCTACCCACCTGACGACCAAGGAATCATTTGCCCCTGCCTGAATCTTATAATCTATCTCGTCTGTCCCACTGGAGATAATGTCAGAATTGACAGAATCGCTCATAAGCCCAGTCTGCAAAGATGCGTAGGTGACAGTCAGGGTTCCATCTGCCCCGTTGTCCCTGAGGGTGATATTGGAGTTGGAGTCGGTGGTGTTTTCAGAAACGTATACTCCAAGCTCCGTTGCCCTAAAATCAAACCTGGGATAGATTTGGGAAGCACTCTCGGTGGACGATGGGGCTGCGAGTAATCTTCCAGACGGAGGGGCGTAAACAGTAGTTCCCCCAGTGATGGAGGTGGGGCTTCCTTGAGAGGAGTTACCGACCAACATCGGGAAATATACGGTTGAATTGGTAAGGGTTGAGGAGATGACACGGAAGAAAAGGTCTTCGGTTCCCGTACCAGTTGTTACTCGATAATTGAAATCATCCCCAGCTACGAGAGAATCGGTGTTGGAGGTATCTTCCATTGCTCCAGTCTGACCTGCGGTGAAGGTTACGGACTGGTTTCCATTTACCCCGTTCTTCCTAGTTCCGAAAGTAGTATCAGTTGTCCTTGCGTTTGTAAGGACGTAGATATAGAAGTCAGAGGAGGTGAATGACCCTCTTACTCTGTATTTAGTATATGCCTCGTTTGCTGTGGAAACGTCACCTATAGCTCCTGTGGGAAGGATAACCCTTGTGGTACTAGGAGATGCAGTACTCTGGTTTCCAGAAGAACCCAAGAATGAGACACAGCCCGATGCTGATGGTTCGAAGTTTATCCCCGTGATTTGGATAGTGACTGACTTTCCCCCACCGTCACTAGGAACAGTAACCTCATAATCTGCCTCGTCAGTATTGGCGAAAGAAGCGGTATTGGAGGTGTCCTCGAATATCCCAGTTGCTCCCGCAGTAATAGAAGCCACCACCGAAGTGTCAGCTTGGCTCTTGCGAAGGGTTACGGTGGAGGTAACGGTAGTGGTGGTGTTGGTGGAAACTCGAACAAAAAGTTTGCTAAAAGTCCCCGCATCCCTAATGGGAAACTCCCTGTCAACCTCCGTGGATGAGTTATTTACGTTCCCAGCAATCGAGAGATAGTTTGTTGCTCCATCAACAGTGGCGGCACTACCGCTATTAACAATCCAAGATTTTGCCATTTTAAGCTACCTCCACCTTCCCCGACCCGAAGGTCGTATCGGCATAATCCTGAACTTGGTCTTTCTGGTCTTGGGTCAGGTTTGCTCCTACCGCTTCTGCCGAAAGCACTCGGTCTGCTCCGCTTCCGCTAAATGACCAAATATATTCGACTGTCTCCCCGAACTCGATTCCCATTTCGTTCACCAAGTAGGCATAGATTAAGTTCTTCCGCTTGTTCTCCCCATCCGTATTCCCAATAAGAACACCGTAAAGGTCACCATCCGCCACACCAGAGTGGGCAGAGCATTTGGAGATAACGTCACCAGGAGTAATCTCTCCGTCCACTACCTCCTCCTCGATAACGCACTCGCAGGTATCGGGTCGCCATGTTTGTGTGCTCATCAAATAGCCACCCCCTCTCCAGTAAATATCAAATTCTCTCGTGAGATTGCCAGGTTATCGTCCTCCATAATCGTAAACAGGCACTTCTCGTTCCCCTTCTCGTACCCGAAGACGTAGTTCTTGAACCGCTTGGTCTTCGGGGTGTCTTTATTCGGTTCGAGGATGTTGGCGTTAAGGACGTAGTAGTCGTAGAAGTGGATGAGCTTCATTCCTGGCTGAAACATCAGGGAAAAGAAACGGCTACCCGAAAACATCCTGAACTCTCTGAGCTTGCTCTGGTCAATCTCCTTGAACTGGTGAAAGACCTCGTCAGTACCAAACTGACGCAGACTCGTATCATCGGAGTAGATGGCAAGCCATTGCCACCTCTCCTCAGGAACATTCTCAAGAACCCCGTCTCGGTTAAACTTGTGCATTGTATAGCTTAACTAATGACCGTTGTTGTATCAACGTGGGCTCAACCTTACGCTACGACAGTGAACTTGTAGTTTTGGGTTGTGCTCGCACCTGCTGTGGTTCCGGAATCTACGA
>Ga0209431_10000243_pt1 | contig 43078 bp, 35 predicted proteins | sample RifCSP13_3_FD_184021 | JGI IMG/M metagenome (GOLD analysis project Ga0209431, IMG submission 184021) | Soil microbial communities from Rifle, Colorado - Rifle CSP2_sed 13_3 (SPAdes) (version 2) | ecosystem: Environmental > Terrestrial > Deep subsurface > Rock core/Sediment | place: Rifle... | reverse complement strand
AAAAGAGGAAGGTCTGTATGGAGCTGGCCAGGATCTTTTAAAAGATTCTTTTTCAGGCAATGTAAAGGGTATGGGACCTGGTGTTGCAGAAATTGAATTTGAAGAAAGGCCAAATGAAGCCTTCACGGTTTTTGCAGCTGACAAGACGGAACCTGGCGCATTTAACTATCCTTTTTACAGAATGTTTGTCGATGCTCTAAGTAATACTGGGCTAATTGTAAATCAAACCCTCGCAAGAGGAGTTAAGATAAATGTCATGGATGTAGAAAAGGGCAAGGTCGCTCAGCTTAACATGTGGGAAGACAAGCCCACACTTGAGGCCGCTTTGATGTATCCAGGAAGATATGTCATTTCGTCCGTGTATACAAAAGACAACATTCCTATCCTTGCAGCTTCTACAGACAGATTACATAACATTGCAGGAAAATATGTTGGAAAGGACGATCCAATTTGCATTGTAAGAACACAGAAAGATTTTCCAGCGACTGAGGAAGTCGGCAGTGCCTTTAACAACCCACACTATGTTGCAGGAAATACTAGAGGCAGTCATCATCTAACGCTAATGCCAGTAAAAATAAATTCTCCAGCAAGCATCAATTTTGCAATACCCATAGTCAGCAGTCTTGTTTTCAGTATGCACAATGGCAGACTCATTGGACCAGTAGATGGTTTTGGAACAGATGATTGGGACTATATCAGAACCATTGCAACAAAACGTGCTTTGGCTATGCGAAGTCAAGGGTTTGTGCATCCTGCAACATTGGTTCCCTCAGAGCTGGAATATGCCGAAGGCTATAGAGCAAGAATGAATGTTCTTTGGAGTAAGATGAAACCATTGGGTTCAAGTCATGCATCACATACACACCATCAACAAAAACCAAAAACGAAAGCTCGCAAGAAGAAATAATGATTTGTTTATTATCAATTTCAAAAACTATGATGAGGTATCAGGTTTAAGAGCGGCAAAGCTAGCAAAAATAGCGGAAAAAGTTTCTAAAAAATATAGAGTTAGAATAGCAATAGCTCCTCCACAACATACACTATCTGAAATAGCCAAATACTCCATACCTGTTCTTGCACAGCATCTTGATGGTGCAAATGTAGGAAGTACCACAGGATTTATGGTTCCTGAAATTATAAAAAAATCCAAAGTTCAAGGTTCGCTAATAAATCACAGTGAACACAGAATACCAGAAAAACAGATCAAAAGTGTGGTTTCAAGACTCAAAAAACTCAAAATGATCTCAGTAGTGTGCGTTAAAAATGTAAATGAGGCAAGAAAATATGCAAAGCTTAACCCCACCTATATAGCGATAGAACCACCTGAGCTTATAGGAACTGGAAAGGCAGTCTCAAAAGAGAGACCCCAAGTCATAACAAAATCAGTCGTTGCAGTCAAACATGCAAAAAACTCTACAAAACTTCTTTGTGGAGCGGGGATTGTTTCAGGAAAAGATGTATCAAAAGCCATGCAACTAGGCGCAAATGGAATTCTTGTAGCAAGTGGTATAGTAAAAGCAAGAAACTGGAGTGCCATAGTAGAAGAGTTTGCTAAAGCAATTTCAAAAAACCAGAAAGGTTGATAACCCAATCGTAATAATGGGCGTTAAGTCAATATCTTTTATAACATTTCATTATCGAACATAGCATAAAGATGCTAATTTACGAAGAGCATGACGATCTTTGTCAGTGTAGTGAGTGTATGATTGAATCTAATATGGAAGATTTTGCATCATAAAACAAGTCAAGTAGAGAATCAATGTCGTGCATCTTATTGGGATTGTGGCGATAATCTCAGCTTATTTTCTTATGGAAATGAAACTAAACATGGTGTTTCTTGAACAAAGCTAGTATCATTGTTTGCCATATCCAAGGCATTCTTTAACGCTTCTTGGTAAGCCCTACTAGGATCACCAGCAGGAGTGTCTCCATCAAGTCCAAGAGAGTCATCTGCCGCACTCATCAGATCATCGATACTAATGAAACCCAAACTGTTAAGACCTGTAATGGGTGCAAATGGCAATAACCCTGGTGCATATACAAGAGCAGTCCCGTCAACGTATCCACCCAAGACATTAAGTTTCATTGCTGCCAGCTGAGCTGATAGCATATAGGCCATGTTTTTTGAAGTGGCTTTAGAAAGCCAGGTTTTTAGTTCCGAATATGATAATGGGTCGAAGACACCGCCGCTGGCATCAAACAGATTTAAGGAACTCAGCTCACCAAGCGGATCGGTAAGAGTGCCGAATGCTGCTTCACCGTTCATGTTGGTCCAGAATCCTTTAGAATGTCCTCCTCCCTCTCCTGTGCAGACATTACCAAACTCTACTGTTTTATCACCAGTTGCAAGATCAGCTGTTACTGGATTTGTGGTAGTACTAATCCAATTTGGTTCATTTGGAGTAGACTCGGTTACTGTGTAACTAATGGCAGGAAGAATCGTAGGTGGAATGGTAGTAAAACCAAGAATATTAACCAAACCTCCAACAATACTAACTTCCCAGCCTGTGATCAACGCCTCGAAATCGTTTACTCCGTTAGCGTTAGCATCGTAAAACTTTTCGACGCCAAGATTAGCGCTGCATTTTCCATCAATACCTGCGTCATAGATAGCAAGGATATCACTAGCAGAAAGGGATACGTTATAAAACTCAAGTTCATCTATTTCTCCAACCAAATTAAAGGGCGCGCCTTCTATATGTTGACCAATCAAAAAGTCGGCAGTATTATCTAGACTGCCTGGTCTATCTGTTGGATTGAAAGTATTTACAAGTACGCCATCAACATAGAGCTTAATTCCAGTAGACGAGTCTCTATCGACCGTTACCGCAACATGACGAAGCACCCCATTATTTACGATTGCAGTGCCAAAATAATTAGTAAATCCTGGGCCATCAGCCAATTGTAGGCTTAACGCGCCATCAAGCAAGAAGAAAGCATATCCATTAATCGGTCCGGTTTCACCAGGAGGTCGGTCGTCAACTCTTTTATCCACAATAATCTGAACAACCGCAATAGATGTGGTACTAATCCAAGCATCCATAGAAAAATCTCCTGTGCCAACATTAAGTGACACAGAGTCTGGTACCGTCACACCATTATCTCCATTAAGCGAAAATGCCTGCCCAACCTTACCAGCTATGTAAGATACACCACTACCGGCTACGCCAGGATTATTATAGGTAATATCATCTGCGTTACCTTCAGCCGGCCACCAACTTACTAGACCCGATGGCGGTGGAGTGCAATCAGGTTGTGCGATAGCATTGTTTGCAGATTGCGAAGGTATGAAGACAAGTAGGCATGTTAATGCTATTGCTATGCCCAAGATTCTCATTACTCGAGCATTCCCACCTAATGTCTTATATTTGTTACAAATATATTTTATTGATCCATCGCCATCTTTTTGTTCATTTCATCTTTTTCTCAAAACATCTAAATTTTTTCTTAGGAAATTCTTAGATCGCAGATGAGATATTTCGGATCGCTGTGGGCGTTAAGTCAATATCTTTTATGTTGTTTTATTATTACTTGTTTGCCTGACAGGTGCAAGAGTCACGATCAATGAAGTGCTTGAATAGTGCTTGATATGTAGTTGAATTGTAGTTGATAGTGTGCGCTTAATGTGTGTGATTTGTGTGTGATTTTAGTAGTAAAAAGTTACAATAATTTTACAAAAAACGTGCAGTAAGCTCATCGGAGTAGCTACAAAACACCTACCCAATTTTTTATTTTTCTTTCTTATCGTTCTTAGCCTGTCTTTCTTCTTTCATTTGTTCTTTCGTAGCTTGTCTTTCTTCTTTCATCTTCTCTTTCGTTGCTTTAATTTCATTAATATCCTTCATTGCCTTTTGTTTTTCTTCCGCACTAACTCCGTGTCCCTTTGCTTCTTTTATCAGGATCTTCATGCTATCTCTATGCTCTTTGAAGAGTTGCCTGTACTCTTTTCTTTCGGCCTTGTACTTTTCTCTAATCGCCTTTAGTTTTTCCTTACAAGCTTCTTGTATCTCCTTTCCATCTTCCTCGTTATCGGCGTTTCTTACATCCTTACGACAATCTTTGATTGCGCCAATTGTTTCTGCTCTTTGTTGTTTAAACATTGCCTTACGTTCGTGGACAAATTCTGAAACATACTGATCAAGATTACCTATGATTGCTGTCGCATTACCTGTTGGACCAATATCACCGGTACCACCCGTGCCACCTATTACACCGTCACAGGGGCCTATAGTATCTCCATGAGCTATATGGGCTGGAAGTGCTGAAATACCAATCGTAATTGTATGAGCGTTACTTGGGTTGCCTGGTGGGAAATGGCAAATCGTTTCTTTTTTGTCTTGAGTAGAGCCTGTTGATACTGTTGAACTAGTAGAGTTTGTTGATCCTGTGGAACCAGTAGAGTTTGTTGATCCTGTGGAACCAGTAGAGTTTGTTGATCCTGTGGAACCAGTAGAGTTTGTTGATCCTGTGGAACCAGTAGAGTTTGTTGATCCTGTGGAATCAGTAGAGTTTGTTGATCCTGTGGAATCAGTTTGAGCAACTACAAATCCAGTAGAATTGATAAGCGCACCTGCTAGAAGAACAGTAAGAAGCAAAATGCCTTTTTCCTTCATGGAAGCGATCGCACTTTGATCGCATTTAAGAATTAAGAAGTATTGATTAGGAGTAACTCTTTATGACATACACGAAGGCTTCCAATGGGTAATACAGTTACACGAATTTCATACCAATTTGATCAAGTTTTTCTCAATTAAATCAAAATATTTTCTTAGGAAATTCTTAGATTTGTTTTTTTGAAAAATGGTTTAGCGAAATAGGCATAGATCCATTCATAATTTTAGAATCAATACTTTCAATTCTTTCAAGACAGACTCTCACAGATCTGAACCCAAAAGACTCAGTCCAAAATTAAGTTACACTCGATGTAAAAATAAGGGATTAAGCACAAGTGACACTTGATACATGTGGTGGATGTGGAGTATCTACAAGATCAACGATGAACCAGTGATTGGCCTGCATTACGCCTTCTATATCACAGACAGTGATCATATTTCCTCCTCCCTGAACTGTTGTTGACATCAAGTCGCCATCAAAGTCAGCATGTCCAAGACCTAAAGCATGTCCTAGCTCATGCTTTGTTATTTGTGTTATGGTAGCAGCATTGTTTGGATCACCAAATGCTTTGCCTGATATTGTAAGTTTTACTGATTTAATAAAACCAGCAGTATCAAACTGCCTTAGTGCCTGTCCGGCAATCATGCCTCCTCCAATCTTGAATTTGATGTCGATATCAGGTTTGTCTTTGTTTGATGTCGATGTGAATGCAACGAGAGTAATTCCAGTGTTTTCCGCACTCCAGTCATCTATTGCGGCCTGAACTGCAGCTTGCGCAGCTGATCCGCCGCCACTGATGCGATAAGACAAGCCGTCGACTACCTTTGTATTCCATGCGCAACAAACGCCCAACGTATTTTCTTGAGCGTAAATCTGATTTTGTGAAAACACTAGGGCAAGTGCTGCCAGAACGCCTGCGATCGTCATAGCAAGCATCTTTGGTTTCATGATTGGCGTTGAGGTTTCTATTTATTATGTATTAGTCAGTATGAAAATAATACATCTAATATGAAATCGATTTATTTTTTTGACCAAGGCGATGGCAAAAATAAAAAATTACTTGGAGGAAAGGGGGCAGGACTTTGCGAGATGACAAGACTTGGGTTATCTGTACCGCCAGGTTTTACAATTACTACTGAGGTTTGCAACAAGTATTACCAAAATAACAAAAAGTTACCCAGTAATCTTATGAGCGAAGTCAGAAAAAACGTTGCAAAAATAGAAAAAAGAACTGGTAAAAAATTTGGTTCTGCTGAGAATCCTCTTCTTGTGTCAGTTAGATCCGGAGCAGCAATCTCCATGCCTGGCATGATGGACACGATTCTAAATCTTGGATTAAATGACCAGACAGTTATTGGCCTTGCAAAAAAAAGCAACACCCCAAGATTCGCTTGGGATTCTTACAGACGGTTTATACAGCTTTTTGCCAAAGTCGTTTTTGGCATAGATGACAGAAGGTTTGAAGAAGTTTTAGAAAAAGCCAAGCAAGCACAAAATGTTCATGTTGATAGCGACCTTAGCGAACAGTCTCTTAAAAACATCGTATCAGAATACAAGCAAATATGTGAAAAACAACTTGGGAGGTTGTTTCCTACAGATCCTTACAAACAACTAGAGCTTGCTATCGAGGCAGTCTTTAGGAGTTGGATGGGTGAAAGAGCTGTCGTATATCGAGATAAGTACAAAATAACAAAAGACATTGCAAACGGAACAGCGGTAAATGTAGTTACTATGGCATTTGGCAACATGGGAAATGACAGTGCCACGGGCGTGGTGTTTACTAGAAATCCCGCGGATGGAACAAAAAAGATCTTTGGGGATTATCTTGTCAATGCACAAGGCGAGGATGTTGTGGCAGGAACTAGAACACCGCAGCCAATAGATAACTTGGCTAAAGAGCTGCCAGCCACTTATTCACAGCTTGTTAAAACATGTGAGAAGCTAGAAAAACACTACTGCGAACCACAGGACTTGGAGTTTACTGTAGAGCAAGGAAAATTCTACATGCTACAAACACGTTCGGCAAAGATGAATGCGATTGGAATGGTTAGAACCTCAGTCGAAATGGTAAAAGAAAAGTTGATCTCAAAAGAAAGGGCTCTTCTTAGATTACAAGCCGAACAATTAGAACAGCTTTTGCACAAAACAATAGACCCACAAGCAACAAAAAACCATACAGCGTTAGTAAGAGGAATTGCAGCTTCACCAGGTGCTGCAACGGGTGTGGTAGTTTTTGATACAAAAAAAGCTGTAAAGATGGGAGAGGATGGAGTTAAAGTAGTACTTGTAAGAGAAGAAACGAAACCTGAAGACGTGCCTGCCTTTTTTTCTTCAGTTGGCATACTGACAAGCAGAGGCGGAAAAACATCTCATGCTGCAGTAGTTGCCAGGGGCATGGGAAAACCTTGTGTTGTGGGTTGCTCTGATATGAAGATAGATTATGCCACAAAAAAATTTCAAGTAGATAGCAAAACAGTGTTTGAAGGAGAAGTAATTACACTGGATGGTAGTAATGGAAGTGTCTTTTTAGGTGAGATGCCAACAATAGAACCTCAGCTAACTGACGAGTTTAAGATTATTCTTAAATGGGCAGAAGAAGCCAAGAGACTTGGCATAAGAGCAAATGCAGATACGCCAGAAGCTGCAAGGCTTGCAAGAGACTATGGGGCAAAAGGAATAGGTCTTTGTCGAACCGAGAGGATGTTTAATGCACGTGACAGACTCGGGCTCTTTGTTGATATGATAATGTCTCGAACCGTAGAGGAAAGAAAGCAAGTATTAGAAAAATTGAGAGAACTACAAAAAAGCGATTTTAAAGAAATTTTAAAGGTCATGGAAGGACATCCTGTAACAATACGACTACTCGATCCTCCTTTACATGAATTTTTGCCAAACATAGAAGAGTTGATTAATAGAATACATGGCCTAGAAAAACAAAACGCGACAGAGGAGCTTGCAAATACGAAAACGATTCTTGCACGGGCAAGAGAGCTGGCTGAAATCAATCCCATGATGGGACACAGGGGCGTACGTCTTGGTGTAACGTTCCCAGAGATTTATGAGGTGCAGATAAGAGCCATTTGTGAGGCTGCAGGAGAACTAGCAAAGGCGAAAATAGATGCACGTACTCAAATTATGGTTCCACAGGTAAGCAGCAATGAAGAGCTAAACCAGATAAAGAAAATCTATGACTCCATAAAGTCTACTACTGAATCAAATCTTGGGATAAAGCTAAAAATTAACTTTGGAACTATGCTTGAAGTTGTCAGATCCTGTCTTACTGCAGATGAGATTGCCAAAACCGCCGAGTTCTTTAGTTTTGGCACAAACGACTTGACTCAGGCAGTATTTAGCTTTAGTAGAGAAGATGCAGAAGGAAAATTTCTTTCTGAATATATGGAAAAGGAGATCCTAACAGAAAATCCCTTCCAGTCTCTTGATGTAAATGGCGTTGGTTCTCTCATGGAAATTGCCATAGAAAAGGGAAGAACGGTGAAACCAAACCTTGAGATTGGCATATGTGGAGAACATGGAGGAGATCCAAACTCGATAAAGTTCTGCCATAAAGCACGTCTTAGCTATGTGAGTGCATCACCACACAGAATTCCAATAGCAATTCTTGCTGCTGCTCAAGCTGCACTTTTAGAAAAATCAAATAAAAAACTTCGCAGAACTAAAACAAAATCAAAAAAGAGATAGCTCTAATTAGAACTGTTTACAAAAATACTTGTTAACAAACGACTTAGGATAGCTTTGCGGATGCAAAATCAACGTGAAATGGCTGACAATAAATCACTACAGTGTTGTAGATATCAGTGTCAATTCCTCCTATTGCATAATTCTGGTTTCCTTTACTTCCTTTGAGCTTACCTAGATCTATTCCACTATCCACATCACCATTTTTTGTCATGTAGACATGCAAGTCGGGACCATTCGTAACCTCAAAGTCCTCAAACCTAAGAAAAGAAATATCACCTACAGAGATTACTTCTGCTTTGCCTTTTGCTTCATGCCCTTTTAATCCTTGAAATGTGCCGAGTTTTGAAGATTTTGGATTTTCTTGTGAATTTGGTGCAACTTTTGCTATCATCTCTTGCATATCCTCTGAGACAGTAGTAGTGAATTTCTTTCCTTCAGCCATGATAAGGTCTATTGTTTCGGGGGACATTTTCTCAACAAGTACTTTTCTCTGGTCGTCTACCATGTTCACAAATTTATCATATGTCAAATCTTTTTGTAATTCACTCAGAGCTGCAGGCAGTGGCTCGTTAACTACTCTATCATAAAATAACGGCCCTGCAAAGTAGTATATTCCAATTACTGCTGCACCAATAATTACAGCTATTGCAACAGCCTTAAGCACATCTAAATTTAGAAAATGTGGCTATTAAGGATTGAAGAAAATTGAAATATCGACCCAAGATAATTAGCTTATAGTGCTACCAAGACTTGATTCCATAAAACCTGCAAGACTGAAACTTGGTCTTACCCAACAAAAACTTGCATTACTGACTGGGGTTAGTACATCGATGATAAATCAGATAGAATCAGGAAGATGCCAGCCAAGCTATGCAACCGCAAAAAAAATCTTTGAGATCCTAGGATCACTTGAAGGCCAGTCTTCAATGAAGGCAGGCGACATTTGTAGCAAAGACATTACAAAGCTAAAGACAACAGATTCTCTTCATGACGCAATAAAAAAGATGCAGGAGTTTTCAATAAGTCAGATTCCAGTCTTTGACGGTAGTGATGTTGTCGGTCTGATAACTGAAGATGGACTTGTCAAACATATGATAGATAGCGACGAAACCCAACGCAAAAAAATAAGGCTTTCAGAAGTCATGGAACCAAGACCACCAATTGTAGACTATAGCACACCTGTAAAGACATTAGTTCCCCTGCTAAGATTTTCAAAATGTATCCTCATTTCCAAGCATAGCAAGATAATTGGAATAATTACTGCGTCAGACACTCTAAGGATGATGGAATAGCTGAAAATGTCTCAAGTTATTTTGTATGAGAACACAGTTCAGCTAACACTCCATGCAATGATTTTGGATGGATAAACGTAACCTTTGTGCCCCGCGAACCTGGTCTTATTTCGCCAAGAAATCTTATACCACATCCTTTCATGCGTTCCACCTCACTTTCAATGCCATCTGTTTCTAGTGCAATGTGATGTAGTCCTTCGCCCTTTGCTGTAAGAAACTTTCTGATGGGACTGTCATCTCTTGTTGGTTCCATAAGCTCAATTCTTGAATCTTTTAAATGTAAAATTGCAACTCGCACACCTTCAGTCTCTACAGTCTCAAACTCGACTTCGTTTATACCAAAAGCTTGTTTGTATTCTTTTACTGCCTCATCTACATTGTTGACTGCAATAGCAACGTGATCTATTTTCATTTTAGAACATTTCCTTAGGACGGTAAATTCCAAAAACTTCTCTAAAGGTGTTGCTTATCTCACCAAGGGTTGCATAGCTTTTTACGGCGTCTATTATATGCGGCATGAGGTTTTCATCTTTTTCGGCTACATCTTTCATTTTGGAAAGAATATTTCCAACTTTTTTGTTGTCGCGTGTACTTCTTAGTTTCTTGAGGTTTTCTGCTTGCTGGATTTCAATTGTGTTATCTATTCTTAGAAGTTCCTGTTTTTCTTCGACAGTGTCTGTAAATTTGTTAACACCAACTATTATTCTCTCACCTCGGTCAATTTCTTGTTTGAGACGATAGGCGTTCTGTCTAATTTCTGATTGGAAGAATCCCCTCTCTATTCCTGCAAGCGAGCCTCCCATTCTATCTATTTTTTTCAGATATTTGTTAACCTCATCCTCTATTCTGTCACAAAGATATTCTACGTAGTAAGAACCTCCTAGTGGATCTACAGTTTTTGTAATTCCACTTTCGTGTGCAACGATTTGTTGTGTTCTTAGTGCTATTTTGACAGCGGCCTCTGTCGGAAGTGCAAGCGCTTCATCTTTTGAATTGGTGTGAAGTGATTGAGCCCCACCAAGGATTGCTGCCATAGCTTGGATTGCAACACGCACTATGTTATTGTCAGGCTGTTGCGCTGTAAGTGATTCTCCGCTAGTCTGCACATGGAATCTTAAATGCATCGATTTTGGATCACGTGCATGAAATCTCTCTTTTAAGATCTTTGCGTATATTCTACGTGCGACCCTGAACTTTGCAATCTCTTCAAGAAATTCGTTTGTGCAACAAAAAAAGAATGACAGTCTAGGGGCAAAGGCATCTATTTTTAGTCCACGCTCAAGACATGTCTCAATGTATTCTATGGCGTTTGCAATTGTAAATGCGACTTCTTGAATTGCATTACACCCAGCTTCTCGCATGTGATAACCTGAAATTGAGATTGGATACCATTGTGGTACTTTTTTAGAGCAGTACTCTATCATGTCACCAATTAGTCTCATAGACGGCCTTGGTGGATAGATGTAGGTATTTCTTGCAATGTATTCTTTTAAAATATCATTTTGTGTGGTACCCCTAAGTGCAGTGCTTGGAACCCCCTGTGATTCGCCAACAGCAATATACAATGAAAGCAACGTTGACGCTGTCGAGTTTATTGTCATCGAAGTACTTACTTTGCCAAGAGGTATGCCGTTAAAACATGTCATCATATCTTTAAGTGATGTGATAGATACGCCTACTTTGCCTACCTCTCCTTCTGCATGCGGATCATCTGCATCATATCCAATTTGTGTTGGAAGATCAAATGCCATGCTAAGGCCTGTCTGACCCCTTTCAAGCAAAAACTTGAATCTTTCGTTTGTCTTGTCTGCTGTTGCAAACCCAGTATACTGTCGCATTGTCCATAATCTATCGCGATACATTCCTGGATGTATGCTTCTAGTATATGGAAATTTACCAGGTTTCTCATTTTTGCTTTTTGGTTTTACCTTAGAGTCGTAGAGGCGTTTTACTGGAATGTTAGAATCAGTTTTTTCAATTTTCATTTTATCACTTTATGAGTCTTGTAATCTTATCGGCAGCTTCAGATGGATCCAATTCCTTTGATTGGACCTTTTTAAGATATTTTGCATAAACGCTACTGGAATCAAGCATTGTGCCAACTTTTACTTTAATATTATTTAAAACAATGTCTCTGAGCTCTATTTCAAGTCTAGATTTTTCTTGTATTTTTTTTGTCTTTTTCTTTGAGATCATTAGTGCTTCTAGTTTTTTTGCAAATTCAGATATTCCTTTGTTTGACTTTGTTGATGTCAGCATTATTGTGGGATTTTTCCCTGTCATTCCAATATATTCTCGCACTGCATCGAATAACTGGTTTGCCCCAGCCAAGTCACTTTTGTTTACAAGGTAAATGTCGCCTATTTCAGTTAGTCCTGCCTTTATTGTCTGAATGTTGTCTCCGGTGTTTGGATTAAAGACTACAACTGTAATGTCTGTTATTTTTGAAATTTCGATTTCTGTTTGGCCTGCACCTACACTTTCAACTATAATTGGATCAAATCCAGCATATTCAAGAACCCTAACACTGTTTCTTACTGCCCATGAGATTGCACCGGTAGCCCCTCTTGAAGCCATACTTCTGATGTAGGTCCCAGAGTCAGTTGATTCTGTCATACGTACTCGGTCGCCAAGTATTGCGCCACCTGTGATGTGACTAGTTGGATCTATTGCAAGAACTGCAGGTTTGTAGCCACGTTTTTTTAGCTCAAGTGAGATCCTGTCTATAAGCGAGCTTTTTCCAGCACCTGCTGGACCTGTCATACCTATAGTGATTGATTTACCAGAATTTTTGAAGATTTTTTTTACTAGATCTCGTGCGGCTTTGTCATCGTTTTCAATAATTGATATAGCTCTAGCTATTGCGCGCCTCTTGCCGTGTTTTAATTCATTTGTAATATCCATAAAGAACAATTTATGGGTCGTATCCACAATAAAATCTTCTTGTTTAGGCAATGTAGAATACGTTAATGGTTCTACAGAAGCAATTCAAAAATTATTCAGTAAAAGGGAAATTCTGTTAGTTCGTTTATGGACAGACATGAAGTGATATACATCAATTATTACAAATATGGTGACAACAGTTTGGGTCTAGATTTGTAGTAACCATTGCATGCTTATTTCCACTAGGCCCAGCCGTTGTTTCTTGTTATGGTGTAGTTTTATCAAATAAAGGTTTTAAAACCCAAAAAGCAGCTTGAATAACATGGCGCAAAAAACAGCTACCCATAGAATAAGAATTCTTGTTGCCAAGCTTGGTCTTGATGGTCATGATCGTGGGGCGTTGGTCTTGTGCAGAGCCTTCAGAGACGCGGGCATGGAAGTAATTTATTCTGGTCTCTTTGCTACTCCAGAACGTATAGCAAAGATTGTTGAAGACGAAGATGTGGATGTAGTAGCACTAAGCCTTCTAAATGGTGCCCATCTTACTTTATTCCCAAGAGTAGTAAGGGTCCTCAAAGAAAAGGGCATCAAAGATGTTCTTGTTGTTGGGGGCGGGGTCATACCAGAAGATGACAAGGTGGAACTTGAAAAAGCAGGAATCGTGGGAAACTTTGGACCAGGAACTCCACTTTCCACTATAATTGACCACATAAATTCTAGTGTTGCAAAGCAAAGAAAGATTTAGCTATTCTTTTGAATCTGGCCACATCATCTGGCGCATCTTCTTGCCAACTTGTTCTATTTGATGTGCATCGATTTCTTTCATGTATCTCTCAAAGGAGTTTTTGCCATTTTTTTCGTAGTCACTTACCCATTCTTGATTAAACGTTCCGTCCTGAATCATTTTGAGAATCTTTTTCATGTTTTCTTTAACATCCTTATTCATTACCATTGGTCCACGAGTAAGACCACCATATCTTGCAGTTTCGCTAACTCGTCTCCACATTCCGTTAATTCCATATCTTTGGATCAAATCCACAATCAGCTTTAGCTCGTGTAGAACTTCAAAGTATGCAATCTCTGGTTGGTATCCTGCCTCCACTAGAGTTTCAAATGAGTTTATGATCATCGATGCACAACCTCCACAAAGATCTGCTTGCTCACCAAACCAGTCAGTCTCCACTTCTTCTTGGAATGTTGTCTCTATGACACCAGCTTTGGTGCTTCCAATTCCTTTTGCTATGGCAAGAGTCCTGTCCCAAGCCATTTTGGTGTAATCTTGGTATACTGCAACAATAGATGGAGTACCAAATCCTTCAAGGTATGTTTCTCTAACTTTTGAGCCAGGACCTTTTGGTGCAACCATTATAACATCAACATCTCCTGGCGCCTTAATCCACTCCCAGTGAATGGCAGCTCCGTGAGAAAAGCAGAGTGCGTTTCCCACATTAAGATTAGGTTCGATTTCTCCTCTGTATACCTTTGCTTGTGTCATGTCAGGAATTAGTACATGTATAATGTCAGCTTTTTCACATGCTTTTGGAATTGACATTACCTCATGACCATCCGCTTTAGCCTTCTTCCAGCTTTCTCCGCCTTCTTTTAGGCCTACAATAACTTTGAGCCCAGAGTCCTTTAGGTTGTTAGCTTGAGCATTTCCTTGTATTCCATAACCTATAATCGCAATAGTTTCATTTTTGATTGGATCTAAGCTGACCTCAGAATCTTTCCAAGTTTTTGCCATTAAAGACGGTCAATTTATTACAAATATAATCATAATGGAAGTCGAAATATTACACTTATTTTTTTATTAGACATGAAACATCAAGAAATTGTAAGGCTTTAAACCCGTATCTCATGCTTTCTCTCCCTCGATTTTCATTTATGTCCTCTCATGAAATCCTCTTTGGCTTTATCATCATAATACTTTCTACATTTTGGGCCATGTATGATCACTCCATCCATTGGCAGTTTGCAACACTCACAGACGATCATTTACAGAACCACTCTCACGCTGTATTTATGCTCCTTTTTATGATTCCTTTTGACATGATGCCATATTCCATTATACTTCGACTTTCACTAGTATTGCAAATATAATCTTTCGATATCTAGATTATCAATTCTTTTCCGCATTTTGTACATCTAACTGTTGTTTGTTTTGTCTTTAACCGCTCAAATTTTTTTGAACCACAAACGGGACATATTGGACAAGCTCTAACTTTTTTCAATGATATGCTCCTTATAATTTATGATTCAAAGCCAAGCTTTGCTTTATGTTTCTTGATATCTGATTCTTCTACTTTCTTAAACAGTGGAGAAACTGCACCAAGCTTGTGGTTTGGTTTTAAATCAAACTCTGAAATAGAGTCCCATGATTTCTCGCTAAGTTTTTCTTTCATGCCAAGTTGGTTCCATATCTTTTCTGCCGAGTCCGGTATAAACGGCAATAACGCAATAGCAAGACTGCGAACTGCATTAACTGAGATGTAAATGCAATTGTTTGTACCAACACCACCCTTCCATGGTTCTTTTTGTTGGAAATATTGGTTAAAGTGAGCTGAAAATTCTAATATCTTTTTGAGTGCCCTATCAAGATGGTTTTGTTCCAGTAAGCTGCCCACATCTGCTGACAGCTGCTTAATTTTATCAATGGCTTGCTGATCAACAGAGTCAAATTTTTCACCTGCTGGAACTATACCTCCCAGAGTCTTTTGTGTAAATCCCAAGGCACGGTTTACAAAGTTGCCAAGGTTTCCTATAAGCTCTGAATTTATTTTTGCAGCAAACTCTTCCCAATCAAAATTAAGGTCATCTTGACTGTGTGGAGTGATTGATATGAGATAAAATCTCAGATAATCAGCTGGATACAAGCTAAGAAATTCTTTTAGTCCTATGTACCAGTTTCTGCTCTTTGAGATCTTTTTTCCCTGCAACATTAGATGCCCTCTTGTTGGGATGTAGTCAGGCAGCTTGTACTCTTTTTTTATACCAATTCTCATGGCAGGCAGAAACAGATAGTGATGATACACGATATCTTTTCCAATAAAATGGTAAATATCAGCAGAGTTCCAAAATTTTTTGCCATCAATTCCCTTGTCGTTTAAAAACTTGAGTGAGGACGAAATGTATGCAAGGTGGTTATCAAACCAGCCGTAAAACACCTTTCCCTTGGCTTCTGGCAAAGGAATTGGAACTCCCCAGCTAATGTCTCTAGTAATGTCCCAATCTACCAGTCCATCACGAATCCAGTTTTGAACATATTTTTTTACGTCCTTTTGCAGGTGCTGATTTTCTTCAAGCCAACCAGTCAAGTCGTTTATGAAATTTGTAAGTTTGAAAAAATAGTGCTTTGTCTTTTCTTTCACGGGCGGATTTTTGCATATGGCACATCGTGGATTTTCTATCTCGGCTGGTACTCTTCCGCACTTTTCACAAAGATCAGAATACTGGTCTTCAGCCTTGCAATAAGGACAGGTTCCAATTACATATCTGTCAGGCAGGAATTTCTTGTCAAATTTACAATAAAACTGGATTATTTCCTTTTCATAGATGTGATCATTTTCAAGTAACTTTTTGAATACATGCTGGACAAATTCTATGTTTTCAGGGGAACTTGTTCTGTAAAACAAGTCAAATTTTATCCCAAACGCGGTGAAATCTTCAAGGTCGCGCTTGTTCCAGAACTTGACATATTCTTCAGGGTTTTTCTTTTCTTTTTCAGCTTGAATTAGAATTGGTGTACCATAGTCATCGGATGCACAGATATAGTATGCTTCTACTCCTTTTTGTTTCAAAAATCGTGTAGTTACATCAGCAGGCAAGTATGTTGATGCTACATGACCAAGATGAATCTCGCCATTTGCATAAGGTAATGCACTAGTAATGATAGCCTTGCTGTTCATTAGATCTGTAAAGTGCGAGGCGAATTTAAGCTATCCCCAGCTTTTGGCATACTTTAGCTGGGCTTTTGTTGGTGTATCAATTTTGACATCCATTGCCTTTAGGGCATCAACTGCTATCTGCTTGTCAATCTCGTGTGGTACTGTTATCACTTTCTTTCCTATTTTTTTGTGATTTCTTGCTATGTGTATCATGGAAAGAAGTTGATTTGAAAAAGACTGAGCCATCACTTCGGGTGGATGACCTTCTGCTGCAACAAGGTTTGCGATTCTTCCCTTTCCAATAAGATAAACACGTTTTCCGTTTTTGAGTACACACTCATCAAGGTGTGGTCTTACTTCTCTTACGGATTTTGATTCATTTAGTAAAAAGTTGGCATCTACTTCAACATCAAAGTGACCTACGTTTCCCATTATTGCACCTTCTTTCATTTTCATTATGTGTTCTTTTCTTATCACGTCAGTCTGACCGGTAGCTGTGATGAACATGTCTCCAATTTTTGCAGCCGCATCCATTGTTAGAACCTCATAACCGTCCATGTGAGCCTCTAAGGCTCGTATGTGGTCTACTTCTGTCACATAGATCTTGGCACCCAATCCATGAGCTCTTGTGGCAACTCCTCTTCCTACCCAACCATAGCCCGCAATGACAACACGCTTGCCAGCAAAAAGCAAGTTTACTGCCCTAAAGAATCCATCAATTGTGCTCTGACCAGTTCCGTATCTGTTATCAAACATGTGTTTTGTGTAAGCATCATTTACCGCAATTACAGGATATCGTAGCTTTTTCTGATTTTCCAAAGCTTTGAGTCTTATTACCCCAGTTGTTGTTTCTTCAGTTCCTCCTATTATTTTCAATGATGAAAATTTTGAACTGCCATGAACCTTGCTGTGACAGTCAGAACCGTCATCAGTCAAAATTTGTGGCTTGTGACTTAGCATCTTTTCAATGCACCAATCATATTCTTTAGGAGTTTGACCTGCCCATGCATAAATGTGAATACCGTTTGACGCAAGAAAAGCTGCAATGTCATCTTGTGTTGAGAGCGGGTTTGCACCACATGCGCTGACCTGGGCTCCAAGGGCTTTTGCGCCCATTAACAACACAGAGGTCTCTTTTGTAATGTGTAAACACACCCCAAGTCTAATACCCTTTAGTGGTTGTGATTTTTTTAGTCTCTCAATAGTATTTGTAAGAATCTTCATGTGACTTTTTGCCCATTCGTAAGAGAGTTTGCCTTTTTGTGCAAGCCTTGGATCTTTTATCTTGCTCATACAATGGGTCTCAAAATGATGTGGTATAAAATACTATCAAAATAACAATCTAAATATTGATCAAATCTTGGTTTGAAAAACATGGCTTGGAAAAAGATTGCTGAAAAAGATGCCATCCCGCAAGGAACAGGCAAAGAATTTGTAGTTGATGGAAAACACATTGCAATCTTTAACCAAAATGGCTTTCATGGTCTTGATGCAGTATGTGTGCACCAAGATGGTTCTCTTGGGCCTGGAAAGCTAGATGGAGACGTGGTTGAATGCCCGTTGCACTTTTGGCATTACAACATCAAGACAGGCCAATTGCTTGACTACATTAAAGGTGTTAAATTACAAACCTACAAGGTTGAAGCAAAAAGTGACGGTCTGTACGTTGACATTTGATAAAAAGTAGCCTTTACGCTGCTTTATACTTGTAACTGTCTGGAGCTGGCTTTACACTGAACTTTTTGTTTTGGCGTAATTTTCAAACTTGTATAATCCCAAATCCAGCCCAGAACGGATAGAATCGTCTGATACAAACATGGAATAAAACCAAGGAAGCTGCAAGACCAGATCCATTCTTACGTTTGTTCCGCCATTTGGTGTTCCATCAAATCCTGGGATCTCTTTTAGAACTGTTGTCATCTTGGTCCCTTTCAGATCGCCAGAGATTACTTCGATGATGTATTTTCCATCTGAAAGCGTATTGTATTTTATTTGCCAGTCAGAAGAAAAAGGAAATGTAACCTTCATCTTTGCAAGGTGCTTTTGACTATCTATTACTTGGATTGATTTTATATACTCTGGGAAGATTTTTGGATAATCATTTAAATCAGTTAATGTCGTCTCAAGAGTTGCTTTTTTTACGTTTACCTTGTCCTCATAGGTGATGAGACGATCTGCAAAAACAGGTTGAATTACAATGACATTTGACATCAGCACTAAGGATAACGAAACAAAAATGGCCACTAGTCTCTCATTTTTCGTGTATTATCATACATTACAGGTTTTAGATAAACCCGATCCTCACAATATCAATTTGTGCTATAGCTACGTTCTAAATTTTCTTGATTAGGCCTTTCGAGTCAGTTTTGAAATTTTATTTAAAGTGAAAAATTTTTTAAAATATATTCAGCCTAGTCTTCGTCTTCATCTTCGTCTTCATCTTCGTCTTCATCATGATCGTTTTCTTCTTCTTCGTCATCATCGTGATCATGAGGCCCTTGTCGATCACATTCGTATTTGTATTTGTATTTTCCGTTCTTCTCTTTACACAGTTCCTTTTCCTTGTCTTTTGGACCTTTCCTCTTACCATTGTCCTTGCCTTTATTGTCTTTCTCGTCTTCTTCCTCGTTGTCTTTTTCTTTCTTATTGTCTTTTCCTTTCCTGTCTTTTGATCCGTGATCTCCCCTATCTGCAAATGCTTGAAATCCTGGAGCAACTGTTACGGATGCTACTAACAATGTTGCTGTCATTAAAGCTAACGTAAGATAGAATCCTCTTTTTTCTTTCGATACCACCTGAGACAATTGATGGTGTCACGAATGTTTTGTATTAAAGCACCCGTATGGATGGAGATGTTACATACAAATAGAACGCCCATTTAGCCACAAGTTTTATGCGTTGCCAAAAATGAAATTAACAAATATTTTTTGCATGGCATGTTTTTTTCTAAGATAAAACTAAGTTATTTCTAAATAAAGAAATCATACAATCAATTAGATGGTGATCAGACTCATCCTGATCCATTTTGCAGATGTTTAGGTCAGATTATGAATTTAGAATTAATATTATTGTATTAGTTTTCGTTGTTTGCTAATTCAGAAATATCTGTAAGTATCATGTCAGCTTCTTTGTAAATTTCTTCCTCTTCCATATGTTCAGTCTTATTTTTGTCCCTTGCAATTTTTTAACTAGAACCTGAACCAATATAGCTTTTCCTCTCTCATTATTCAAATATAGCTTCTCCTCTCTCATTATTCAAATATACCTCCACCTCTCATCGTCAGACTTTTTCTCTTTTTCCATCTCCTCATGTTGACTTTTCGTAGAAGGTTGTGTTTGCGCCAAAGTTTTGGCATCTGTTTTACCTTGCCTTTTATTTGCGACCAAATTGATTATAATGATAATAATTAAAAGCGAGACAAAAACTCCAACTATTACAAGTAGTGTTTCATCTGGTTGAATATTTATAATCCCGTCGATGACTGGTTGAATACCTATAATCCCGTTGACATCTTGTTTCCCAACTGCAATATTCTTGTTGTCTAACGCGTCTGTATCATTTGGATTAATTGCCAGGACTCGGTCATAGTATGTAATTGCCTCACTATATTTTCCAAGACGGTCCAGTGCAAAACCCTTATAATATAACGCATCGACATCGTTAGGATCAAGTGCGAGAACTCTGTTATAGTATGATATAGCTTCATCTAATTCTCCAAGTGTGTCTAGTGCAAAACCTTTGTTGTATAATGCGTCAATATCTGTGGGATCTATTTTTAGAACCGCATCATAGTATGATATAGCTTCATCGGGTCTTCCAAGGTTGTCTAGTGCAAGACCTTTGTTGTATAATGCGTCAATATCTGTTGGATCTATTACTAGAACTCGGTTATAGTATGAAATAGCTTCATCATATTCTCCAAGGGTGTCTAGTGCAAGAGCTTTATTAAATAATGCAAGCACGTTAGAAGGATCAATAGCCAATGCTGCATCATAATAGATTATAGCTTCCTCGTAGCTGCCCGCATCAAGAAGTTCGTCGCCACGTGCAAGAAGTTCTGTGGAATTAAGATTTTGTTCAGATATGGAATCAGGTGATTCTACGGTTTGTGCGTAGCTATACGTAGGATGTAATAATAATAGTGATAGAAAAAACAAGGATGTAAAAGCATATTTTTTCATGTAGAGTGCATTGTTTTCATCGTACTGAAAAGTGTTACTTATCTTTGACATGTCTCAAGTCTATGAGAGGGAGTTTCTTTTAGAATGCGACAGCACCATTAAGAAGGGGGGACCAAGTAAAAATTTGACACTGTCCGAATAGATATGGCTAAAAGCCATATGCAAAGAGGCAAAATTATTAAAGAACCATTAAATTTTTTCTTCATGTAAGTCAGCGCAATTGCAGCTGGTATTTGAAATGGAATGTCATATAGTGCTCTGGATTGAGTTACCTCATTACCAAGTAAGAGTGGCAAAACTCCTATTGATAGAAAGATAGCAAGAAAAACACCCGACAGGGTTCGTGAATCAACACGAAAAAGCCAATACAATCCTAGAGCGAAAATTATGAAGTTACTATATTGACCGCCGGCATAATTTTGTATTGTTTCAGTCAAGTTGCTTGATAGCAGGGCAAGCCGTACTACAGCACCACCTTCACTTGCATAAGTAATGTCGCTTTCTATACCACTAGCAACTCCTGTCAAAACAGATCGTAGAAGATCAATCATAATGGATGAAACGACAACCACCAAAAGAACGGCGATGTTCTTTCTTGCATAACGATTCATCCTAAACATCGCAACAAGAAAAATAGACGTAACTAGTGTTAAGACAGTCCAAGTGTATACGTGGCTAAACAGCAAAATTATCAGAAGCGCCGAGTAAGCAGCAAGATTAATCTTGTTTGGCACTTTGAGAAATCTAATTAGAAATACAAATGACAAATAGCCAATTATTAGGGCAATCCAGTTTGCGTAAATGCCAGAATAGATACCATTTAAGGTATGAAATGAAACAGCAGTCAGAAACGATGCTAGTAGAGAGGTAGTGTCATTTGAGGTCAATTCGCGTGTAAGAAAAAAAACAGCCAAAACTAGTGCGGGACCTAGTATTATTGGCATATGGTCAATGGTATTAAAAAGATCAGTTGGTGAGATTTTTCCAATCGTGTGTAAAAAAAGGGTTGTAAAGGGCCTGTCGCCAGAAAATGGGACAGTGAACACTTGTTTTATGAATTCTTCAGATGTTTTTGACTGTGCCACTTTGTTTAATACATTAACATAATCAAGACTGTCAGCACCTACCTGATGGTTATTGGTATTAATTGTAGGATAATGAGGTATAAGTGCCAAAGCTACAGCCAAAGACATGAAGAGTAAGAGGTAAAGGATTTTGGTTTTGTTTTTAATTTGTGTGTTTGAAAATGTGTCTGTTGTATTGATCTTTGTTTTAATTGTAAATTTTTTTATCAAGAGTTTGGCAGGAGAAAAAAGTATTAGCGAAAATACCAAAGCTGGAGATATGCTTGAAATTAAGAGGAATATATCATACATATAATTCCGTACACCGATTGACTGTAGTGAGACGGAAAAAAGTGGGGCTAGCGAAATAATGAAACCAATAATGCCTACACCAATAGCAAATATTGCAATGTAATTTAAACACAAATTGGTAGAATAATTTAGAATTTTTTTGAATGCGAATCTGTTGTAAATCAAAAATGAAATAATGATTGGGATAGAAAGTAACGCAACAATGTCAAGAAGAATAGAGTCATACAGTGCGGCTATTAGTGTAGTTGCACCATAAATTGTCGATATAACAATTCTTTTCTTACCTGTTATTGAGAGAGCAAGCCATAGGAGTGTTCCAATTGCAATAATTACATGATCAATATATTGGTCAACAATGTAAGCATCAAATGGTGCAGTATACGTTACTCTGTTTTCTAGCCTATAGACATCACCTTGAAAGTATGAGCCAATTGTGTAAACGTAGAAAAATAAAGTTAGTGCAAGTACAGCAGAAGATATTATCACTGCTGGAGTATTTCCATGACCAAGAACCCTTGCCATGCTAGAACTGGGAATCGTTTCTGTCTCCATGAAATGGCATGGCATGTTGGAGATTATAAAATCCATGTTGGAAAATTCCCTACGATGGGAAATTCCTTGCACTGCCTCTCATAATGAGGCTGTGTGTTATTAGAATTACAGATTGATCGTTATAATGAGAGGCATAAGTTAGTAAGATGTTGCTTGATTTATCCACCTTAAATAGATACGACCCCAGCGAAATGCATAATGTTTATGATAGATGGGCGGAATTGGCACGAGAATCTTATGACTCAGAAATTGCTGCTGTTGATTTTCATGGCATAGATAACATAGTGTTTGCTGGAATGGGTGGCTCGGGAGCTATTGGAGATGTTTTTTCTTCCATATTATCGAAAACTAATGTTCATGTTAGTGTAGTGAAAGGATACGTTCTTCCAAAGACGGTAGACTCCAATACTTTGATTGTAACAACAAGCGTATCCGGCAATACTATAGAAGCTCTTACGATTTTGGATTCTGCATATAAAAAGAACTGCAAAATAATTGCCTTTTCTTCTGGCGGGAAGATGCGAGAGTATTGTACAAAAAATAAGATCCAACATCAAAGTTTTCGACAAATGCATTCTCCTAGGGCATCATTTCCCATCTTTTTATATGGCATATTGAAAGCGTTAGGAACTATTATTCCCATGAGAGAAGCCGAAGTTTTAGAATCGATAAGATTTTTATATGAATTACAAAAAAAGATCAACTCATCGAATCTAGACGATGAAAATCCGGCCTTAGATCTTGCTGCTTGGATTTCAGGAACTCCTCTCATTTACTACCCGTCTGGACTGCAATCTGCTGCCATACGATTTAAGAACTCGCTCCATGAAAATGCGAAGGTTCATGTCTTTTTAGAAGAAATAAGTGAGGCATGTCATAACGAAATTGTCTCCTGGGAGAGACCAGCTAATGTTAGACCAATTATGTTAGAAGGGCAAGATGATCATATCACAACCAAGGAAAAATGGCGAATACTCATAGAATACTTTGAAACAAAGAACATAGAGTATAAAGAAGTTTTTTCAGCTCCAGGAAACATTCTAACCAAATTAATTAATTTAATTTATCTGCTTGACTATGCTGCCATCTATTTAGCTGTCAGGGGAGGGATAGACCCGTCTCCTATACGCTCCATTAACTTTGTAAAAGATAGACAGCGTATGAATAGTGTAGAACTTATCAATACACAATTTTCAAGAGAACGTCCACATGAAATACACAGATAAATCTTTAACCACATCAAGTTTGGGTTTGACCCTTGTTACTGGCGGTGCAGGGTTCATAGGTAGTCATGTTGTTGACAGGCTAATATCTAATGGTATTGAAGTCAGAGTTCTAGACAACCTTTCAGCAGGAAGTATTTCAAATCTATCTTCATGTAGGGAAAATAAAAAATTCCATTTTATCAATAAAGATTTAGACGATAATGAAAGTCTGAGTGAAGCCCTGAAGGATGTCAAAATTGTCTTTCATTTTGCTGCAGACCCAGAGGTTAGGACCGGATTTGAACATCCAGAGATTTCTTACAGAGAAAATATAAGAAATACTTTTTGTTTACTTGAACAAATTCGAAAGTCGAACGTAGAAACTATCTTGTTTACTTCTTCTTCCACGGTGTACGGAGTGCCTAACGTTATACCAACACCGGAAAACTATGGGCCACTTATCCCAATTTCCCCATATGGTGCATCAAAGCTAGCGTGTGAAGCTCTTATCTCATCATACTGTCATACTTATGGAATAAAGGGACAGATTTTCAGACTTGCTAATGTAATAGGGTCTCGAAGTAAACATGGTGTACTATGGGACTTCATAAACAAACTAAGAATCAATAGCAAGGAGCTAGAAGTTTTAGGTGATGGAAAACAGTCCAAATCTTATCTGCATGTAAGTGACTGTGTTGATTGTATCTTCTTTTGTTTTTCTAGACAGAAATTGCCAACAGAGATATTTAACGTAGGCAATGCTGACAGGGTTGATGTCATTTCCATAGCCAATATAGTATGCAATAGCATGGATCTCAAAAACGTAGAGATGATGACCACCGGGGGAACAAGAGATGGGAGGGGTTGGATAGGCGATGTTAAGATTATGCATTTGGATATATCAAAGCTTAGAAAACTAGGCTGGAGGCCAAAGTTCTCCAGTGTAGAAGCAATGAAGCTTGCTTCCAAAGAGCTACTTGAAGAACGATTGGTGAAAATTGTTGGTAATTGAAGAGGAATTAACCGATACATATGATATTGCTATAGTAATACCCACTCTAAACGAAGAGCATGGAATGGCCCCAACAATTAGTTCCATAAAAGAGGCTTTGGGAGCAAGATATAGCTATAAGATCGTGGTAGTAGACGGTCTTTCCGGTGATAGGACGGTAGAGATTGCAAAATCCATGGGAGCTAAAGTGATTAGACAGCGCCGCAGGGGATATGGTGATGCCTTGCAGGCAGGCTTTTGCTTTGTTGACACTAGAATGAAAGCTTCTATCATGGTCATGATGGATTCTGATGGAACATACGATCCCAAGGACATTATGAATATGGTTGACGTTATCAACAGGGGGGAAGCAGATCTTGTCATAGGAAATAGATTTGCGAAAATGGAGAAAAAGGCAATGACTATAACAAACCGAATTGGCAATAAAATGCTGTCAGCAGTTGCAAGAAAATTGCTCAATCTCAAGATAAGTGATACACAATGCGGCATTCGTGCTTTCAGATCTGATTTGGCAAGTATATTCTACAACACTTCTCTTGGAATGCCCTTTGCAACAGAGATGTTGGCGTTATCACATCAATATCATATCAAGATCAAAGAAATTCCTGTATCATATCATGAACGCATCGGCGACACAAAGCTTAATCCGTTTCATGATGGAGTCAGGATACTTGGCACTACACTCAGACTAATGCGTGACACCAGACCACTTTCATTCTTCTGTTCAATTGGGGCTGCAATGATATTATTGGGGACATTGTTTGGCGCAGGAGTTTTGATCGAATATTTATCGACTGGGACAGTATCTAGGATACCCACAACTATTTTGTCAGTATTACTTGTGGTACTAGGCGTACAAACGATATCTTTAGGATTGATCTCTGATATGATAAAAAATAAAAATTATGATAAACGCATATTTTTTAGCGAATAGGTAGATTCTATTGATTTTATAAAAGAAGGACTATGACAATCATCTTTATGGCAGAGTGAAAAACTGTGAAGGTAATGCATGTTCTACATTATGTGCCTAATTTTCACAATCCGCGAGGAGGAAGAGAGATTTTTGTCTTAGGGCTTATATCTCATCTTCGAGAGTTTGGCATAAATCAATCTATTCTAACAAATTCATATAACAATAAAACTGATGAGGTCAGTCAATTTGAAAATGATATAACTGTTTATTCGTTTCCTGTGAAAAAATTTGGAGCATATCAGGTCTCAAGTAAGTTTTTTGATACTCTCCGTAACAATACATACAATGTCATAAATATTCATGGATATGGAGAATACGCAGGGGATGTAGTTTGTATGCTAAAGAAATTAGGTCTTCTAAATGTACCCTTAGTATTAACAACTCATGGCATCGTTGGTTTAAAAAACGGCTGTCTAGCACTTGATTTTTCTTCTTCTTTTTCGTCAACGCAGCGAATTATCAGATCCTTACATCTTTTTTATGATTTTACTTTCGGTAAATTACAAATGGCTACTTTTGACAGGATCATCCTTCATTCCGAAGAGGAAAAAAAATATCTATCGAGAGTTGGCCTAAAAGAAACTAAGGTCTTAAAGATACCCATTGCAATAAACGAAATTTTTTTTAAAGACTGTCCTTCCCATGAGAGAAATTATGTTTTGTACGTTGGCAGAATTGCGCCGTATAAAGGCCTTGACACGTTGGTAAGATCAATCAAAGAATTAAGATCCTGTGGCAAAGATTTAAGATGTATTATAATAGGTCAAGACTTTGGGTACAGATCTCATTTAGAATCCATCATAAGCAAACTAGAGATTAAGGATCTGATCCAAATAAAGGAGTTTGAAATTCAGGAAAATCTTTTACGTATCTATGGGTCTGCCATAGTAACAGTTTTGCCTTCCACCTCAGAGGGGTTTCCTCTCACCCTGGTCGAATCAATGGCATGCGGCACGCCATTCATAGCAACTCCTGTAGGAGTAATTCCAGAATTGGTACAATTGAGTAAGGCAGGATTACTGGTTCAAATAGGAGATACCAAAAATTTAGCTCAAACAATTAACAATTTGTTAATTAATAAAGCACACTGGTCAGAGATGTCTAGAAATGGTAAACAATTTGCAAAAAATTTCACATGGGAGGATATTGCCAAAAAATACTATGCAGCATACTTAGAGTTGACAGAATAATTGCAGGTTACTAGGTTTCGGCTAATCCCAATTGACATAGAGTCCATAATTCTGTCTATCGTTGCTATACTAATTGCAAGGATAATAACACAGAGTACAAACTATCCAGCTATAAACGTATTTTCTATTATCCTTGCATTTGTTCCACTGTTCATTTTATCTTTTAAGATAGTACTTTTTTTGCAGAAAAAAAATGTCTTTGACCAATCTCAACTGAGTATTAAACTAAGCTTATTTGGCTTGTTCCTTATTCCTATTGCGTTTATTATTATTACCTTTCTTAATTTTTTTTCGCACTCGTATGTTTTTTATGCGTTTATTTGTAGTATTTTACTTACAGCGTTAGGTCCAAAGATATCATTTATGAAAAGATTGACAAGTAGTCTTTCTGGATTTACCGATGTATATCGATGTAAACATAATTATCTAATTTACTTCCAGGCGGCGCTGATCGTTTTTAATTCTGCTTATCTAATCGACAGGTCGTCGCCTATTGTGCCCAATCAAATGGACGTTCTTCATTTGGTGACTCTGTCTCTTACCATAGTGATTCCAGCATATCTCATACTTGTAAATTCGAAATTAAAGGATTTTTCAATACTGATGACTACAGTATTGTTTTTCACATTCTTGGCAATTCAAGGCATGGTTTACTTCGGTGGAGATACTGGTTTTTCCATTAGCGTGACGAAATATCTCCTACATGGCAATGACGCCAGTATAATATCTCCTCATGACAAATGGCGTTTTGGAAGTGCGACCATACTTGGATTTGCTGGTATCTCCGCTTACCTCTCAGAGGCAGCTCAATTAAATCCAGAATTCGCAATATCATTTGCAAATGGAATCAGCATAGTTTTCATGATCATAGGAGGGTATGCACTTAGAAACTTCTTAGGTAGGAACGAATTTGAAAAATCTTTTATTCTTATGACTTATCTGCTTGCCCAGCCTGCGGTCTATTATTTCATCATAAACCCGTTTAGATCTACTTCGCTATTATTACTGGTTCTCCCTCTTACAATTCCTTTATTTTCGTGCTTACGGTTCAACAAATATGGCAAATTAACCTTTATCGCGGCCATGTTTTCAGTTTTGATAATACATCCACTTTCTTTTCCATTTATTATTATAATGCTACTATACTTAGCTAAATATCTTAACACCAAAGAAATAATTTTTTTGGTTTCTCTAATTGTGGTAGTTATTTTTATCTTCATTTTAGGACCACCGGAAATTCTGCGTTCACTATCCGTCAGTCAAGAAGGATCTATATCACTAACATTTAAAAATAATGTTCTTGGTCCTCTTTACGCGCCGCTACCAGACTCGTCATCATCCGAATGGCCTGGAGATCTTACTATTAGGATTAGTTTAGGTGTTACAATAATTACCTTCTTAGCATTACTTTTTGTGAAAATAAATAATTTCCCCAGATTAGCTTTTATTGGATTTATAATTTTTTTCTTCATATTGGATTCAGTAATTGATACAGCGAATTTTCCTGTAGTACGATTATCCATGTTTGTTACCAGCATAGGATTGATGATAATAGCAATTTTATCAATAAGATATCTCAGTGATAAAATTAATTTCACGCAACAAATCAAAAGGAGCATATTGATTTCAGTTTTATGTCTTGTAATATTGGCAAATGTACTCAACAGCTATCCTCAGGCTAGAGCACTAAATCTAGATACTCTCAATCTTAAAGAATATGAGTTGGTACATGACTTTGTTGAAAAAGAAGGAACTAATTTCAACGAGTCGTTGATTCTTGCGCATATAGAAACATTGCGATACTTAAATGGTGTGCAAGGATCTATTTTATATTATGGTAATTCCCCAAAAGCTTTTGATTTAGATTTTACGGAAAAACAATCTGCACTAACATTTTACTCTGCCTTTATTAATTCGGTAGATGGAGATTTTTCAGCTGCCATTAAATTAGCTTCTCAGAAGGACACAAAATTCATCTATATGGTATTGCTTCACAGGTTTGTTCCTCAAGCAAGTGGTTTTGATTTCGGAGACACAGTGGTAATGAACAAAGCTGGCGAGGTAAGAAAAATCTCATTTACTTCAATTGAACCAAGCAAGTTAAGCTGGGATATAAGGTCCGATGGAGTCAAAAATGTAACATCGTCATTCCAGAATGGTTCTATAACCCTAAGTGGAATTTTTGTAAATAGTAATACATCCATGTATGCTACAACAAAATTTGATAAACCTGTAAAAATCAGTTTTATTGCGTGTAATGTCACCTATTCAGGCTCGGTTACCCCAAGAATATTCTTAACTTTTGATAATAGCACCGTAAATGAAGTCAGACATGATCGAATTAGTGGCAAGGGTGTAATGATTACATCTACGTTTTGGAAGGATAACATTGTTGGTATTACCATTTCGTTAGACTCTAGAAGACAAGATCAATTTGGAGAATTGAATCGATTCCCTTCTAATCAAACTATCCAGATAGGTAAAATATGGTATGTCCAATAGGTGTACTTTTTGAAAGTTGCAATAGTTGATTCCTATTTTAGCATAGTGGATGTGGAATTGCAACGTGCGTTAGAAGAGGTTGGAATTGAAACCTTCATAGTCTCAAGCAATCTAACACATTTCCAATATAAGAAAAGCAGTATAAATTTTGAGAATTTAGGTAACAAGCGAATAAGTTTACGAGCTTATGAGTCACCAATAGGTGGTTTGAATTTATATTTTCCATTTCCAATTTTACATAAACTCACGCAAACTCTGGAAGAAATAGGTGTAGACATTGTACAAACAACAGAACACGTTTCATCACCCACTTTTTGGTGCAATATTCATAAAAAAGGTTGGAAGACCGTCCTGCTTGAAAGATCAGGACAATGGAATGGCATTGTTCCTAAATTCAAATTTCATAAATTCATAGCAACAAAAATTATTCTACCTAGAGTAGATGGATTTGCTGCCTTAAGCAGCTATGCGGCTCAATATTTAAAGGATCTGGGTTGCAAAAAAAACATTACATTACTTCCAAATGCCGTAGACACTCAATTATTCAATATCACAATTCCATGGAATGAAAGAAAGAATATCATTTTATACGTAGGAAGATTAGTGAAAATTAAGTTTCTGGATACCTTAATTTTTTCAATGCCTAAAGTACTAGTGAAAATTCCTGATGCAGAATTATGGATAATAGGAGATGGAGAAGACAAAAACTATTACCACGATCTAGCAGCGGGCAAAAATTATATAAAATTTTTAGGAAGCAAGAAACGAAACGAACTCCCATTTTTTTATAATCAGGCAAAGACCCTAGTGGTACTAACAGATCGTAGACTCACCGGCATAGGCATGGCCACTGAAGAGGCAATGGCTTGTGGAGTTCCAATTGTTGGCGCCGGTCCCATTCCGTTTGATGAAGTCAAATCCATTTATTATTTTAGTTGCAAACTCGATCCTGAAAACATCGCAGAAAATATTATTCAATGTGTATTAGGAGGTGAATCCCTCTCTCAAAAAGCAAGATGTGTTGCTGAAAAAACTTATTCGCATAGAGCAGTAGGCAACTCCTACAAAAAAATGATAAGCTCGCTGCCATAATACCGATTATCCATTATTTATGTTAGCAAATTCCTAAATGATTTGTTCAACATAGATCATTTCTTCATTCGTTATACTAGGATAGAAGCGGAGACAGCACTTTCCTAGAGATGTTGTTGCAGTGACGGATAGCGAGCTGATAGACGTGAAAAGTTTGTCCTAATGTAGACTGATTTTCTTATAGAGAGTTTCAATTTGTGAAACATTATTGTTTATTTCATAATTTTTGATAAATTCTTGATACGCTTTCTCTCCCATCTCTTTTTGTTTATTCTTATCAATCAATAATTTTGTAATCGCATCTGCCCATTTATTGATATCAGTTGGTGGGATAACATATCCAGTCTGTCCATTTGTTACTATGTCGGACATTGGTTTAAGGTCTGACACCAATACTGCCTTTTTACAAGCAAACCCCTCAATTATCGAAATTCCAAATCCTTCAACAAGACTTGGAAAAACCATAAAGGATGAAGACTTAATTATCTTAATCTTCTCGGAATCAGATGTTCTACCTGTAAAAACCACATTTTTCCCCAAGGGAGACGCTTCTTTAACGAGAGTACTACGATACTGGCCATCGCCGATTATTATCAGCCTGGCATTAGGTACTTCTTGTATGACTTTCTGAAATGCTTTAATTACTGTTTCCAGATTTTTATATGAAATCAGTCTGCCGACAAAGACTACGGTTGGCTCATGATTATTTTTTTTTTCTGATATTTCTATTTGAGAATCATCATACTGGTTTGAATCAATGGCATTAGGAATAACATGAATCTTTTCCTCTTTCACACCACAACTAACCAGATCTTTTTTACTTGTTTCACTTACAGTATGAAAAGCACTAACGTTGAATTTCATAATCACATCTTCAATAATCTTACTTATGGTTGAAGTATAGAAGGCTGCGTCTGGGTTTTGTTTTATAGTATAATCTTTCCAGAATTTTTTATCTGATACCTGATACACGTCGTGAAAAGTTACCACGTGGGGAATTCCATACAACTTTGAACATATGTGAGCACTGATGACAGGCACGTATGTATTTGAATGAATTATGTCAATAGCATTATCATTTTTTTTACCCTGTAAAATAATATCACGACCCTTTCTCAAAGAAGCAAGAAGGTATGCTAAATTGTGCCTAATCGAAGGGGATTGCATTCCATGAGATTCTATTTCTGAACCAACTCTGTGAATCTTTATACCATTGAATTCTTCAAATGGCTCACTGCCGTGTAATTTTTGTACAACTACATGCACATTATGACCCTTTTTGACCAGCTCCCTAGTTATTAATAGCAAGAGATACTCTCCCCCTCCATAAATATATGGATGAAATAGTTGTGTGAAGAATAGTAAGTTCATTGAATTGAAGCAGTATAACAAATTATATAACTCTGATTTTAAGTTCTGTATGTCATGATATCATAATTACTAGATGTTTCCTCTTTGGGTTTTAGATTTGTTGTTTAGGTTTGTTTGACCGATGGTTTTTACCACGTGTTCGACTTTAGTGTATGTCCTTTGTGCTAAACCTTTGGGCAAGATTGCAAAAATAATTGACTCGATCTCGCCCAAACTTATCATTGTAAATCTGACATACATAAAGAAACTAACGACTAAGATTAGAGGGATTCCTACAATAGGATTTACTTTTAATCCCAGCAAAGATAAACCGACGAGCGTTGGTACAATGATTATCAGAGCAGCATTAGCCCATGAAATAACGTAGAATTTTCTTTGAGTACAGACTATTACAACTAAAGCAGCTAACGAACCAGAAATAAAAGCTATGGTGGCGCCAAGTGGTCCATATTGCGGAACTAATAGCACGTATAAGGCGATCCTAGTTAGGTTATCTGCAAGTCCTATCATCAAAACATTTCGATTTTTCCCAGAGGCATAGAACAAGTAGTATACTCCATAATTCAAAATAGTAGGCACTACTGCCATCATGAAAAGGGTCTGAATTGTAAAGCCAATCTCGAATTGAGGGTTCAAAAGACCTAGGATTTCTTTTGAATAGATCCCTACTATTACAGCTAACGGCATAGAAAATATTAATCCAATCTTAGTAACGTTCCATGTCAAGATAGCTCTTTGATTATTCAAACCGCTTAATATCGGATAAAGAGCACTGAATAATGCCATTGGTATTGCAATAACGAGAGCAAATATCATAGATGCAATGTAAAATGTTCCGGCTGCTTGTGCACCAGAATAACCTAGAACAAACAGTACAGAAAGCTGCCCACCTAGTACCGAAACCATCGCAGGTATCCAGTTAGCTGTTCCTGTTCTAATTAGCTCTTTTGAATTTCTTCTGAAATTAACCTTAACCAAGAGGGGAATTGATGTTAATATAACCGATAGCATTATTGTAGCAGATACAGCCAAACCAAAAAGGTAACTAGTAATTACTCCAATTAATCCAAAACCGTTCAGGAGCAAAATAATCATTAATAATATTTTTGATATTCCTTGTGCAATAACTGCTAATAAGAAGTATTTTGACTTATTTACTGCAATCAATATCCCGTTGGAGAGGTGAAAGACATCTAATGCAATCACCATTATTACAGAGGCTACAAGAAACTCCCATGAGAATTTAGTGAATAGTATTACTTGTTCACGTAATACTATGATTATTGTCGAGGCAGAAATTGATGTAATTGAGACAATTATAAGAGAGATTACAAAAAATGATGAAATCAGAATAGATTTCTTCTCGGCATAGGCCTTACCAATGAAGCGCTGAACGGCCAGCGGGATTCCAAGTAATGAAATAGTTGAAATCACAGTTGAAAAAGCAACTGCACTTGAAACGTATCCAATCATTTCTGCAGCTTGAGATCCTGTGAGTTTTGACAACAGAATCCAGAATAAATATCCAATAAACATACTGAGAATATTAGCACTAAAAATGTAAAGCCCGCTCTTTGCTACATCCATTATTTTCTTGATCTTTTTGCCATTAATAACATAAATGCTAAGATCGTTTTTTGTGTTGATTCATATGTTAACTTTATAGGCAGTAAGAATATCTTTTATTCTTTTTTCCTTTGAAAAGTCTGTTTCTACCTTTTTTCTAGCATTAGTTCCAAGTTTTTTTCTTAAATTAGGATCTTCATAGAGTCTTATAATAAGTTCTGATAGATTGTTAACATCCCCAATCTTAGACAATAAACCAGTAACCCCATCTTCCACTTTTATCTCTTCAATACTATCATATCCAATTACAGGTTTACCACATACAAATGCTTCCAGCGCAAATATTCCTTGGCTCACATAGCCATTATTACACACTACATCACAGGCTTTTAAATTGGTAATTACATCAGAATGAGATATTTTTCCTGTTATTCTATAGCCTATGTTTATTTCTTCAAAATTTTGCCTTACATATCCTTTCATATTTCCTTCACCAATACATATTACAAAGAGATTGGGAATTTTCTGATGCATTTTTACTATTGCATCTACAAAATCTTTTACACCATACATTTCCAAAATGTGTGGACCAAAAATAACTACAAAGGCAGTGGGATTTATTTTTAGTTTAATTCTAGAGGTTGAATCATGTTCTAATTCTGTCAATTCAACAAAATTATTTGTGAGAAATATGTTGTTAAGACCATGATGCCGTAAATTACGATATAGTCTTTGTTCTGCGGTTAAAATTGTTTCTGCAAGTAATCCTGTTTCAATAACCAGTTCTTTAAGTTTAACGTTTTTAAAAGTGCGTTCATCTGCATCATAACCATGTGCTGTGATTACAACTCTCTTATGGATATATCTTGAATAAATCGTAGCAAGTAAACCCGCCGGATAAATCCAATGAGCATGTATTATATCAAATCCATGTTTTTTGTCCAAAATCAAAATATAAAGCAGATGAAGATACCAGTAGATAAGATAATGAAACCGAAAATTTCTTAAATTACTAAAAATTAATTTGGAAAAAAGTAACACGTATTTAATATTAAAAAAGAGAGTGAAAATATTTTTAAAAAGTTCTCTGATGAGTGCATTTGGTCCAAGAAATCCAGATAAAACAACAAGGTCTAAATGTTTTTGTAATTCCTTGTGTTCGTTAACTATCAACGGATGCATGCTTGATGCGAATACAAGAATTCTATTTTTTATCATATTATGAAGCATGCATGGAATACTGATAGCATTTTTTGACACCAATTCTGCAGATTAAGAGGCAAATGAAAGCACTCTTGAGGGAATGGCGATAAAAGATTTTTATAGAATTTTCAGCATTTTTCATTATTGATACCAACATTTACCAAAGCATGAAATATAGATTGCTTTGCATTTATTTTAAATAATCCATCTTTAGTATGTGGATTCATTCAACGTCATGTGGTTGTATAACTTTAGAAATATTAGATTCTGAGATAAAGGATTATTATATATTTAAAGAGCATAGTAGTTATATTAAATGAAAGATTCATCTTTACGCAGAATTGTATTATCTATTTATAAAAGTACAACAAAACTATTCTCATCACTTGGTTTTGGTAAATTTGTTATGATGAGAAACTTGAATACATCAATACATTCTCATCTTAGTTCTAATTATGCACGAGTTAACGGACATAAGATGTTTCTAGATTCTTTAGATTCATTACATCTTTCTATCTATGGCACTTATGAGACCTTTCTTACAAGCATTATAACACAGGAAGTAAAGAAAGGTGATACAGTTGTTGATATTGGTGCAAATATTGGCTACCATACATTGAATTTTGCTCGGCTTGTTGGCGAAACTGGTAAAGTATATGCTTTTGAACCAGATCACGATAATTTCTCAATACTTAAGAAAAATGTAGAATTAAATGGTTATAAAAACGTGGTATTGGTAAACAAGGCTATAACTAATAAAACTGGAAGAACCAAGCTATATTTATCACAGAAGAATATGGGAGCACATACATTATTACAAGCAAAAGGCAATAAGAAATTCATCGAAGTTGAAACAATACGATTTGATGATTACTTTAAAGATACAAAAATCGATTTTATCAAGATGGATGTAGAAGGTTCTGAAGGTCTAGCTATTCAATCAATGCGTTCATTTTTTGAAAAAACCAAGAATTTAAAGATAATTACTGAATTCTGGCCCAAGGGATTTAGCATGATCGGTATGAAACCTGAAGAGTTTATTGATATATTTGCAAAAGATGGCTTTAAAGTGTATAATGTAAACGAGGTGGAAAACAAAATGGAATCAATCCAAGTACCTGAATTTGTCAACTCCCTTATTTCGTCATATGAAGATGAGCATACTAATTTGTTGTTTATCAAGTAAAAAAGTCAGATGGCTTGGCATGCTTGTCATAAAACAAAATCTTGACTAATCCTAATTTAGTATCACTTAATATCCGCCAGTGTCAGCGTGCACAGCCACGGGAGGTAACGTAATTCGAGCTTTCTTTTCCATTAGAGGCTTATGAATTTCATGCATCTTGCCTAGATTTTTTCAAGACTTTTTCTTACCTTTATGAAATTTGTATCCAATTATACCCCCAATAGCAATTACAATCATGGCTCCTGCTAAGTACCAAACATTTGTCAAATCCTCATTTAATTTGGTTTCAGAGAGTGTTTTATTTGATTTTAAGTAATCTGGCATTTCTCCTTTTGGAATTAAAATGGATAAACGTGGGTCTTCCTTCCATCCTGAGGTTTTCGCCCATTTCCATAGATTGTCTAAAACACCATCGTTAACTTCCGGAAAAGCAATTTGAAGATCACCCCTCTCATTCCATATTGCTAACAGAACGTCATTAGGTACTGGAAAAGATGGTAATAGTTCTGTGGTGTTTTCGGCTATATTTTCTTTAATCTCATCTAATGAATTACCACTCAAGATGACACTATACTGATCAGCCCTTATACGATTTATATCAAAACCTCCTTGTTTTTGCAAGATTGAATAAAAGTTATCATCCACCTTGTATACCTCAAATCCTTTGTACGTTTCAACTAGTTGCGGGACTATCAATTTGAAGGAAGTAAAGTTTTGATATTGGGCAGAACCATATTGAGCAGAAATTTTGTATGTACCTTCTTTATCAAATAGGTGACCTAAAATTGGTAAAGTAAAGTTAAAAGTATTATCTAACTTTGGAGATATTTGTTTTACTGTTATAATATTTTGAATTGGATTGATTACTTTTATGGTTACTGGTGCATCAGGCTTGTTACTTGGGACAATCCCTGATACTTGAATAGTTTCACCAAAAATATAACTACCACTATTAATCTCAAGGCTTGGTTCATTAGTCTTAGCTGATAACACCACACCATCAATAAAAAATTCTCCATTTGTGCGCTGAAAAGCAAATTCTAGTCCACGTATCTTTGACATATCTATATTTTTATAAGTAGCGTACAAGGGAACTTGCATTTTTTCCCAATCAGAAGAATCGTCTACGAAATCATATCGGTCAAACGCTTTCCATGTTTCATTAAGTAACGATATTGAAATGATTTTGTTCGTATTTTGACCTTTAAACCAAAAATTAAGATAGTTATAGTGCGACCAATCTTGTAAATTTCCCTTCAAGTAATCATAGAATGTCGTAGTTGCTCCGTTTTGTGCTTTAACTTGAATCATCAAGCTATTTTTTCCCATTTTTGCATCATCCACATCCGATATAGTGATACTGGTATAGTTGAATTGTCTCCAAGTCTTAAAGACAGAAGTTATGTTGTCGTCAAACAGCGTTCTTTGGTTATCTCCCACGGTCTGGCGCTTTGTTGTTATAAATAAATAATTATTCGGCATGTTTTGCGCGCTTGGCAATTCAGGTTCAGGTGGTTTTGGTTTTGCATCAGGTGGACCAGAATATGGACTCACAGTTATTTGACCGGTAAGCCATGGATGGAGTTTACAAAAATACAGATAGTTTTCCTCCTTGAAAAATGACTGATTAAAGTTCTTTTGAGGACCAAAAGGACCACTATCAAAGAGTCCGTCTGCATACATTACGTTGTTAAGCCCACTTTTTCCACTAACTACAGTATGAACACCATTATCATTGTTTATCCAGGTAATTTCAGCTCCAAATTTTACCGTAATTTTACTGGGGATAAAATTAAATTTCTCATCTTCAGTGTTTGAACCAAACGGAATTCTTACGATATTTGCATCAAGGTTTTTTATGGTAAAAAAAAGCGAAACGGCCTTACCATTTGGTCCATATTTTCCAATTACAGTATAATTGCCATCAATAGCATCTTGTGGAATTTCAAAAGGGGTTCTGAAATTTCCATCACCTGCAGCCAACGAACTCAAGTCTACAATTTGTTTTTTGTCAGGATCATAAACTTTGATTAAGACCTGTATTCCTTGCTGGTAATTTTTGACAACCCCAAAAACATTGACAGTACCACCTGGCCCGTACAAGTATTCATCAATACTTAGTGCAAGTTGGTCATTTGATTTTTGATTTGGATAAAGTTGCGATTCTGAATAATATTCCTCTGGAACCTGTCCGTATGCGAGAAATGGTACCATAATTAACAATAAAGGCAAAAATGCTATTTTGTTCACGAATTGCACACCAATACCTTATATCATAATTATTTATTCGTTTTAGCCTACTCTTGTTAATTTCATAGTTCGAAATAACTAGCACTAACTGATTATTTCTTGAGTATTATCTAAGCTGGTCGGAACTTTTGTATCCTGCATTACATGAACAAAGAAGGAATAATAACATGAGAAAAAATCAGTTGAGTCTTGCTCAAGTTGCTTTAAGTAACACTCGATTGGGTCGTGATTTACGGTTTTCACTGGAGCTATCACGAAAAATCAACAGTGCAAACTTCATTTAGATCACAATTGTCCTTATGCAAATAGCATCGTACTTTGCTATCTTGTCTGCAAGTGACTCTAGTATTCTAACCTTAGTCTTTGGATCTTTTTCTTGATGATAGTGTTGCCATAGTTCTTTTTGAATCTGTGCTAATTGCTCGCATGATTCTTTAAACGCTAAATACTTGCCACTTTGACGATATTCTACAAACCATGATTTTATATTTTCTCTAATTTCGTGAAGATCTTTTTCTACAGTTGAAACACTTACGTCAAGCTTGTCTGCTATTTCTTGATTTGTTAAATCTTGCAAATGCAAAATGTGCACTTGGTGCTGTCGTGCTCTGATCTTTTCTTTGACAGATTCATGCTTTTCTGATCTTACTACAATTTCTTCTGGCATTATCATTATCTATTCTTTAAAGATACTACAATATAATATCTAGGCCCACATTTTATATTTGACCTCGTTTTGCCAAAAAATCTTAATTTCCAAAACCTGTAAAATTTTGTTTCTGATTTTTACGGATTTTGTAAAATGACCAACATTTTAGATCATGCTAATAAAAATAAAAAATTTTTTCACTGGGAACTCGTATGTTAATATAAAATGAAGTTGATGTGGAGTGTTTTGTGCCTAAAAATAACCCATTATATATTCAGATTCTTCTGATATATGACAGGTTAGAGAGAATTGTTAAAACAAGGCATTCTAGATGAAATCACAAAAAAAAACTATGACTCCATCCAAGAAAAAATAAAGACATTTCTTGTAAATGAAACATCACAACGACAAGCTGCAGGAGTTATTTTTGGTCTAAGTGGTGGAATAGATTCTGCTGTCATTGCTGTACTGTGTGCAAATTCCCTCAAAGAAAAGACATTAGCTCTTATCATGCCAGATTCCAAGGTAACACCAAAGAAGGATACTGAAGATGCATTACATCTTGTAGACAAGCTTGGAATAGAATACAAACTCATTGACATCAACGCAGTTCACAAAGAATACTCAAAATACATTGAACCAAATCCATTAGCGCTTGGAAACTTGAGGGCAAGGATTCGAGCTAACATCTTGTACTATTACGCAAATGCAAAAAACTATCTGGTGCTAGGGTCTAGTGACAAAAGCGAGTTTTTGATCGGATACTTTACAAAGTTTGGTGACGGTGCATCTGACTTGCTGCCTATAGTATCTCTTTACAAAACCCAAGTCAGACAATTTGCAAAATTTCTTGGCATTCCTGATTCTATCATATCAAAAAAGAGCAGTCCAAGTCTGTGGCAAGACCATCTAGCTGAATCTGAACTTGGGTCAAGTTATGAAGTAATTGATGCGGTTCTCCACTGTAGCGTAGACAATAATTTATCACTCCAAGATACTGTAAGTCTTACTGGAATTGAACCTTCAATTGTTGAGAAAATCCACAAACTGTACAAAAAAAGCGAACACAAGAGAATAACTCCAAAAGCTTGCCAATTATAAAAAACAGTGAAGCATGGTTTGAAAATTTTTGACACCTTATCAAATACAGAAAAGGAATTAGACACATCAACCAAAGTCAGAATTTACGTCTGTGGTGTAACCGTATATGACGAATCCCACATAGGCCACGCAAGAACCATCATAATATTTGATACACTAAGGCGATTTTTAGAGTCCCAGGGAACAAAGGTACAGTTCATTCAAAACTTTACCGACGTTGATGACAAGATAATAAACCGTGCAAAAGAGGAAAAAATTCTGGCACTAGATTTGAGCTCAAAATACATTGCGCGCTATTTTGAGGATTTTGACAAATTAAATGTCAAAAGAGCTGACAGTTACCCAAAGGCGACAGAACATATCCAAGACATGCTTGCACTCATTTCAGATCTTGTTGATAAGAAAATTGCATACGTATCAAAAAACGGAGTATACTTTTCTGTATCAAAATTCAAAGAGTATGGCAAGCTGTCAAAGAAAAAAATTGATGAGCTTATTTCTGGTGCAAGAATTGAGGTAGATGAAACAAAAAACGATCCTCTTGATTTTGCACTATGGAAATTAGAGTCTGACGATCCCAAGTGGCCAAGTCCATGGGGAGAAGGTAGGCCTGGATGGCACATTGAATGCTCTGCAATGAGTCTCAAATATCTTGGTGAAACTTTTGAAATTCACGGTGGAGGAAGAGATCTAATATTTCCTCATCATGAAAATGAGATCGCCCAATCAGAATCTCATACAGGAAAAACTTTTGCAAAAATTTGGATGCATACTGGGATGGTTACAATGAATGGCGAAAAGATGTCAAAGTCGCTTGGCAACATAAAGTCAGTGGATTATGTAATTAAAAACTGGGGTCCAAACATAATCAGGCTCTTTTGCCTTTCAGGCCATTATTCAAAACCAATTGATTACTCTGAAGATCTTCTAAAAGAAAACATAATCAAGTGGCGCCAAGTAGAAAATTGTTACTTTGAGCTGATTTTAGCAGAAGGCAGTGGTTCCACAGATGCAGCCCAAAAGTTAGTTTCTGAGGCAAAAAAAGAGTTTGACGAGGCACTCAAATCCAACTTTAACACCCCGCTTGCACTAGGGGTATTTTTCAAGTTTGTCAAGGAAATAAACAGGTTTGCTGCTACAGAGACCCTTACCCAATCAATTGCAAAAATAGCACTTGCTGAATTTGAGGGAATGCTTGAAGTTTTAGGCTTGAAAATTCCCAAAATAACAGAAAAAGAAAAATCAACTGTAAACGAGCTTATAAAAAAACGCAACATATTAAGAGATAAAAAACAGTTTGATGAGGCAGATAAAATAAGAGAGCAAATAGGTGAGATGGGCATCATGTTAATTGATCACAAAAACAAAACACTTTGGCTAAAACAAGAAAAAATCGGTATAGAAAACTAGGATTTTTTTGTGACAGCACTAACTAATGAGATGACATCCCTGTCACGTAGTTGATAGCTTATGGGCAATCTAACACCATATCTTAGGTCTTTGGCATAAAGAAGACCTTTGGTCAAGTCTGAGTGAATCTCCCGTGCCAAATCTTCTACCGTGGAACCGTCTTTCATCAGTATGAGGTCTGGCAGCACTCTGCCCTTTTTGTCAGAAAGATTTTCAGGATTAGCTACAGGGTAAATTGAATTCATTTTTAAAAGCTTGAAAACTGTAACGTTAAGTGCAAACTGGACACCAGTTCTCATGTATTCACCAAGTATATCTTTTTTGATAAACTCTAATGCCTCAATCTGTTTTTTGTTTAATTCGGTTTTATTTAGTATTTCAAACTGCTCTGAACCAGGCGCATATTTTATCAGTCCCTTTTGTTCTGCACGTCTTAAAGAAAGCTCACTGTCTGCACTAGCTGGAACTATTATAGTATCTACATATTTTTCTCGTAGCCTATCAAAGTACTTGTCTGCTCCAGGTATGTCTATCTTGTTGGCAACAATCAAGGTAGGCTTTGAGACCTGTCTTAAATAAGCTGCAAATTTTTTGCTGTCTTGCATATCAAAGTTATCAAAGTCTTTGTCTTCTAGGCCTGTGGTTTTTAGGGCATCTTTTACGTGGTTTGGTTTTACTCCAACTCCTCTAAACACGTCTGCTAAGACAGTTACGGGATCTGCGTCAGAGTGAACAAGCTTTGATATTTTTTCTCTGTTTCCCTCCAATAGTTTAAGATACCACATTATCAGCTCTTCTTCAATGTCAGCAACATCAGAGATAGGATCCCCATTACCAACTTCGGTGATTTTACCAGAAGCATCAACACTCCCGGATACATCTACTACATGTAACAATGCATCTGATTGAGAGGCCACAGAAAGAAACTGGTTGCCAAGTCCTTTGCCAGCCCATGCATCTTTTATCAAGCCTGGCAGATCTATTAATTCAACAGGAATAAAGCGCCAACCGTCGCTGCATTTAGAATTTTGCGGTTGATCCTGCACATTAAATTCTGTGTGCACACAAGGTGTTATTGCATTACCCATTCCTCTCTCTGGTTTTTTTGTTGTAAAAGGATATGTTGAGATTTCAGAAGTTGAAAGCGTCGCTGCGTTAAAAAACGTAGTCTTGCCAGTGTTTGTCTTACCTATAAGACCAATTTTTATTGTCATGAATTAATTTCAGAATGTGAATATTTATCTGTGCCGAAGAAAATTAAATCAAAAAAGTGAACTATGATTTTTCTTTGAGTTTTTTAGTAGTGTTTTTGAGCTCTTCTACCTGCCATGATATTTCATCTAACTCTTCGTTTGTTATGGTATCATCCCATTTTTCAAGAACAAGTTTTGAAATTTGCGATGAGTTGTATAGTAGATTCCAATATGGGTGGTGTTCTGCAGTGGTATATGCAAGCTCAGAAACCTCTTCTAACCCTAGCTTTGCACGTGCTATCGAATCAGTTTTTTCTCCATAGATTCTGATTATATTAGTGTCTAGATCAGCTTGAATTTTCATTAACATGTCTTTATCTTCAAATGATTTTGCAAGCTTGAGAAGTGACTCATAAAAATCTGAAAATTTTGCGCCAGTCATTTCTAAAATAGTCTCTGATGTTCTGCTAGTATGCATCTATTAAATACGACTTCGATTCCAGCCTTTCTTGCAAGCTCTTCAGCTTCTGGGTTGTGGATACCTTCTTGTAACCATATTACTTTGGGATTTTTCTTTACAGCTTCGCGAACTACAGGCAATACTTCTTCAGATGGCCTAAACACGTCTACAATGTCTATAGAATCTGGAACTTCAGCAATTTCTCGATAACATTTTTTATCTAGTATTTT
>Ga0209431_10000241_pt1 | contig 43390 bp, 58 predicted proteins | sample RifCSP13_3_FD_184021 | JGI IMG/M metagenome (GOLD analysis project Ga0209431, IMG submission 184021) | Soil microbial communities from Rifle, Colorado - Rifle CSP2_sed 13_3 (SPAdes) (version 2) | ecosystem: Environmental > Terrestrial > Deep subsurface > Rock core/Sediment | place: Rifle... | reverse complement strand
CAGATGCGTAGATTTGCCAGCAAGGCGACCATCGGTAAGGATATAAGAATGGAGATTTCCAAGGACAAGCTTGACGAGTTCCTTGAGTGGTTGAAGAACAACGGCTATAAATCTACAGATGGTGAGAACTTCTCTGGCACTGACGGTCATGTCGTCGTAAATCCGAAAGATGGTTCTGTGGTTGTCAGTCCTCCGAAAGATGAAGAGGACAAGCGTCGTATTCGTGGGGATATTGAATTAGTGTAAGGAGGCAAATCATGGTTCAGATAGTGCAAATTGCCACTATTTCTACTGCTGATCAATGTAGTGGGCAAATTTCTATCGCCACTGCTGGAACCGCTGTGCCTGGTCCGGATGTTGGCAATCCGAATGGATTCTGGTTGAAAGCACATCCGGATAATGCAGATGCTGTTTGGATTGGAAATGATGGCTCCGGAGACGTGACGAACGCAAATGGATACCCTCTTGATCCGGGAGAATCTGTCCTAATTTCCGTGACGAATTTGAAACGACTTCGTTTTGACTCAGATGTCAATACAGAAGTTATTTGTTGGCACAGAGCATGATGCTACGAATAGCAGCACTCGCATCTACAGTACTGAATTGGGTGTCTGTTGATAATCCTGTTGGCTGGAGTTGGGCCCATGGATTGAATATTTATCGCAATGGACGTCGTTTTCGTGCATCCGGTTTTGACGTATCCAGTATGATGCCTACCGCAGTTGTTACCTACTATGTAAAGTTAGGTGGAAGCGATGCTGATACAGGACTATCGTGGGATCATGCACTCGGTAGTATACAGACCGCAGTAGGAAAAGCAGATGTAGATAGAATTTATGTACAAGCAGGATTATATACACGCACTTTTGGCTGGAATGATGCTAATCTATCCAGAAATTGTTCTATTATTGGTGTAGGTGGTCAGGTAATATCTTCTACCCAGGTGATTGGCTTAGTTTGGGCATTGACAGCAGGACAAACTTATACCTATCAAGCTACCAGATCAAATGTTCAAGGAGTATTCGATAAAGCTGTATTAGACAATAATGGGGATTATACTCGTTATTCCAATCAATCCAGTATTGCAACAGTCGAGGCAACCCCAGGCTCATGGTGGCAATCTGGAACTACTATCTATGTACATACAATAGATAATAGACCTGTGGATGCAGATGTATACATTAGTCTAATACAATATAATGGGGAAGCACTAGGAAACATTACTGTCTATATGGAGAATATAACTTTTGAGGGTGGAATTATTGCATTTAGAATAAATGATAGTGGAGCAGGACAAACCCCCAAACTCTATGCTAAAAATTGTCAATTCAAATATTCTACGAATGGAAATGGTTTGACCGTTCTTACCGCGTCTGAAACTATCCTGCAAGATTGTATTGCTGCTGCCAATATACAGGATGGTTTCAATTACCACGCTCACAATGGAATAGTGCCAAAAGCAATAGAGATAAATTGTATCAGTAGAAATAATGGTACAACAGTATCCGATACAGATAATGCATCTAGTTGTCATGACGGTGGATCTATAATAAGAATTGGTGGAAAATATTATAACTGCAAAGGACCAAACGTTGTTGAAGACGGCGCACTAGAAAGTTGGAATCTAGGTGTGAAGTCGCATGAATCGATTGCTGCATCTGGTGGACAGAATGCTGATTTTATGTGTGGTACATCAGGTGTTATGTGGTTGGATCGTTGCAGTTCTTATGGCAGTGTCAATGGAATTGTTGCAGGTTCTGGTACAACGATTCACAAACGCAAATGTGCTGTAGACGCAGTGGACAGTGGTTCAGGGACGATTGATAGCTATTAGGAAATATATGTCTATAGTAACAGTCATCATAAAAAAGGGTGGTCCAGGATCAGGACACTTTAGACATGAAGGACGTCCTGGATTAGTTGGTGGTGCATTGCCTGACAAGGGAGCAAGCATTTCCAAGTTTATTCCTGGTAGTGCTCCGACACATGAAGATTCTGCAAATTTTGGACTTATAGATAGAAAATTTATTGATCATTTTGTGATATCGGAAAAAGGCAAGAATAAGATGTTGGAGGACGTTCAACAAAAAGTCGCCAACTCACAATTGAGTACTTCAGATAAGGAAATTGCTCTTCGTAACATGAACGACTATTATGAAGATGATATATGGTTTCTCAAGGCTCAAACGGCAGCATACTTAGCTGCTGATACAAATATAGAATACAAGAAAGTAAATGATATGATTGGTCAGTGGGCGTTCTCTGCCAATGATAGCAATGTGGATTCACTTCGTTCACAACAAGCTGTAGATGAAGAGTTCGGATTAGATGTGGAGTTATCTGATTGGCAAAAAGAGAAATTGGGAACGATAGAAGGATCTGGCGATCTTACAATGGATCAAAGGAAAGATATCGTTCGTTCCATGTATGAGAGGACTCAGAAAGATTTAGCAGATGCTGGATATAAGCCAGACGATTCTGTTATTCTGTACCGTGGTATGCAGCACAATGACTTCTTCGGAGATAGAGGAGATATTACAAGGTATGAAGGCAATGCAATGGAATCCTGGACATTTGACTATGATACAGCCAAAGAATTTGGTGATGGTTTGATAGGTATAGAAGATACTAAATATGGTTATGTCTTGGAAATGAAGGTGCCAATAAAGAATATTCTCTCAACTCCTAGAACAGGATATGGTTGCTATGATGTAGAGGAGGTTGTCATCTTTGGCTCAATTCCTGAGAGTAGAGTAAGAATTCGTAAGAAATATGATTTCAGAATGCTTGAGGATTGAATGATTAGTATCAAAATATGTAAGGGAGGTAAAGGTTCAGGGCATTTCCAGCATGCTGGACGTAAAGGACAGGTTGGTGGCTCTGTTCCTGATAAAGGAGCAAGCATTTCCAAGTTTACTCCAGGAAGTGCTCCGACAGAGGAAGAATCTAATTATCCTGAAGCAAATGCTGATTTGTTACATTATTTTGGTTGGGGATTCAAAGATATCAAAAGTGAGATACTAGGAGAAGTGCAACAGAAGGTTGTAGATTCTCAATTGGACAGTAAGAACAAAACGTTGGCACTTCGTAACATGAACGACTATTATGAACAAAGTGATAGATTCCTCAAGGCTCAGACTGTTGCATATCTTGCTGCCGACACCAATATCGAATACAATGGGGTGAATGACATAATTGCCAATTGGGCACTCTCGTCCAATGATACCAACATTGACTCTCTTCGTTCACAACAAGCTGTAGATGAAGAGTTCGGATTAGATGTGGAGTTATCTGATTGGCAAAAGAAACAGTTGAAAATGATAGGGAGTTATGATGGCCAATTGTCTATAGATGAGAGGAGAGATATCATTCGTTCCATGTATGAGAGGACTCAGAAGGAATTGTCTGATGCTGGATATAAGCCAGAAGATTCTGTTATTCTCTACAGAGGACTTCAGCATGATGACTTCTTTGGCAAGAAAGGAGACATTGCAGAGTACAAAGGCAACGCAATGGAATCTTGGACATTTGATTATTATACAGCAATAAAGTTTGCCAATGGTTCATTAGAAGAGGGTGGCAGTTTTGGCTATGTCTTGGAAATGAAAGTCCCGATCAGAAACATCCTCTCCACTCCGAGAACAGGATATGGTTGCTACGACGAAGCAGAGGTTGTCATCTTTGGTTCCATTCCTGGTCATAGAGTGAGGATTTCCAAGGTCTATGCTTTCGAGGAAGCATACAATGACTAATCCTCTCTTCCTTCATTCCTCTGTGAAATTATTCCCATGAAGTCTCTGGATACAAGCCAAATAGGAACAATGGCAGAGTTGTTAAAGAATGTCTATATTGACATCTCTGGCAAGTCTGCATTTTCAAGATTCCAGAGGATGTACAGAAATGATAGAATTGCCTTCGTGTATGATTGTCTTCCAGATCTTGGAAATACTCTCGCAGATTATCAGGAGGAAATCCTAGGATATTTCGATGATGGTTACAGTAAAGTAGCTGTAAGAGGTTCTCATGGTCTTGGAAAAACTACTATCGCTGCTGTCCTCACTCATCATACTGTCCTAACAGCAGATACTGAAGCAAAGGTTCCCACAACAGCAAGTGCTTGGCGTCAATTAGAGAGATACCTTTGGCCAGAAATCAGAAAAGTATCTAAACTCATCAACTGGTCAAACATCGGCCGTCCAGCATACGATCTCAGAACAGAGCTGCTGTCTCTACAGATAAAACTCAAGGAAGGTCTTGTTCAGTCCTTTGCTGTCGCATCTGACGATCATACGACAATGGAGGGAGCCCACGCAATTTCCCTGTTTTATATTCTCGATGAAGCAAAGAGCATTCCAAGACCAACATGGGACGCCATCGAAGGAGCATTCTCTAATGCAGGAGCAAAAGTTCTGGGAGAAACTACGCTGGGAGAATATGGAGTAGGGGAGTATGGAGTATTTCCTAGAGATAGGGATTCATCTCATCAATCCTCCTTGAAAAATACTCAGGATAACTCTCCGCAAAATTACGTTCCAGCAAAAAACTCTACTATGAAGGATGTATATAAAGCACTAGCTAAAAATGTAGATGATGACATTCCTGAAATATTCCGTAGTGAAAAAGCGTACATAGGGAGTAATGGTGTAATTACTAGTGATGATACAGGATTACTTGCTAGTGAAGAGAATATAAAGAAGCTTACAGATGCTGGTGTGTATAGAGATATGATAGAGGATGATGATAGTGATGGCGTAGTAGAGGAGAGAGTTACTAGTACATCACTAGGGAATAGTAACATTGCTTCCAGTAAGGATAGTTCTGATGTAATAAAAGAGCATCCCATGTCACCACGTCTCCCTCATTCCGCTCTCAAGGATCCTCTCTCCCATAGCAATGCTCTACAATCATCTCACAATACCTCCTCACACGGCAATACAAGTAAGTCCTCTCATATCACCGTCATTGACGATCATACACAGGTAAGGTCTGCTGGTATCGTCTCTACTGTGTATGAAGCGAGAGCATTCGCAATAAGTACTCCTGGTGCACCATCAGGACAGTTCTATGACATACATATGAGGAAACCAGGATTCGAGGACTGGATAGCAAGACATGTTACTATAGATGAAGCTGTCCGTGCAGGTAGGGTCTCATCATTGTGGGTAGCGCAGAGGGAGAAGCAATGGGGGAGAGATAGTGCTATGTTCCAGAACAGAGTACTAGGAGAGTTCGCAGATACATCAGAGGAAGGAGTCATCCCATTATCGTGGGTGCTGTCAGCACAGAGTAGATGGAAGGAATGGAGAGAGTCAGGATCTCCTGACCAGCATGGCAAGAGGACACTTGGTGTGGACGTGGCACGTGCTGGCGATGACAAGACGGTGATCGCTGTGAGGGACGCGTTCCTTGTCCCCAATCTGTATGTGTTTTCGAAGCTACCGACCACGGCAACTACAGGTCATGTGAAGGTGCGTGCTGAGAATCGGTATATACACATAGAAACAGATGGCGGACTTGGTGCTGCTGTGTATGATAACTTACGTGAGCAGGGAGTTCCACTCTTACGTCCTATAACGGTTGGTGGAAGTACGAAGTTTCGTGATAAATCGAAACAACTTTCTTTTGATGACGTTCGTAGTGCTATGTGGTGGAATATGCGAGAGCTGTTGGATCCTGACAATGGTGAAGAAGTTGCTTTGCCTCCTGTTGAAGAGCTAAAAATAGACCTGACTGCTCCGAAGTGGGACATGATTTCTGACGGTGTTGTAAAGGTTGAGAGCAAGAAGCTTATTCGTGAGAGGATTGGCAGATCTACAGACTATGGTGACGCTGTTTGCTTGGCATTCTGGAGCGCTGGAAGCGGTGGAGGAGTTGTTATCTGAATTACTGTGTAGAGAGTAAATGAGAGTGATTATTGTACAATGACGGTTATATCAAATTTGATATACAGTCCTCCGGTGGTGTTTTTGTAAAATTTTCTATAGGAGAGTAATGGACGGTGGGCGCAGAGGAGTCCTCATATAGAACGTTTGAGCTAAAGGAAAATGCCCGTGTTTTCGGTAGAACATTTGAGCTATGTGTTTGGAAAGACAGTAAAGATGTAGTTGAGAGAGCAAGGAATTTTTATAAAAGATCATTTTCGTATAGGGAGGAGATTTTGTAAAAATTGTAAAAATTTTGTATGAAGGCAGCGAGAGAGCAACGATGACGAGTAGGAAAAATGTTGATTTTCGTATATAGAAGGAGTGAAGTTTAGTAGTATATGAATACGAAAATCATAAGGAAAATAGTTGGTTATAAGTGTATTTACTGTGGTGTCGTCACCAAAGAGTGTACAGACATTCATCCTCCATCTGCAAGGTTCGTGAATGGATACCCTGCTCCCTGTGAGTACATTGGTAGAAACATGGGATGCGGAGTAATCAAAGAAGATGAGATGCCATGGGTTATGGCTGTCGTGGAGAATTATCAATGAATAAGACTGTGAAACATCCTGGTGTGACTGCAAACGAGTTCGAGTCTGCTGCGATGATGAGAGTCATTCTTGCTTCACAAGAGATTACAGCATTGCCAAAAAAGAATGTAATTCTTTGCGATCCTGCTTACCTGCAAATGCTATCACAGCATGAGAAGAGATGCAAGTATTGCCAGTGTAAAGTATCTTCTACAGATAAGTTCTGTGAGCAGTGCGGAGCACCGACATGAAAGAAACATCCTTGAGGATTCTGATGCTGTATGATCCAGAGTTGGGCAATGAACTGATGAAAGGTGCCGAAATTGCTGCTCATTACAAGTCTACTGCCTGGTTGCGCAAGTGGTGTGTAATCATCAGATTGCTATGGAAGCATGTGTGTCTAGGGAAGTGAAGACATGAAACTGTACAAGCTCATCGATATGCTCAATAAAGTCGCAGAGAAGCATGGCGACATCGAAGTGACGGTTGCGTACAAGGAATTGACTGTTGTCGATTTGGTAGAAGATCTTAGAGAGCCTGGCGACGAGACGTTCGTCGTACTGGACAGTGAAGAATGATTCCTCCGGACAATGATGACGATGAAGAAGAAGAAGAAGAATGCTGCGATGAGGAGATCCTAGAGAAAGAAGGATATATCGCTCGAGAGGCGCAAGCATTCACTCCTGATGACATGTTCGAAGAGGATGAAGAGAGATGAATGAGTATCTGATAGGCATTGGTCTCGTATGCTGCGGATCATGGATTATTGTATGTGTCATCTTCTTCGTACATCTCATGCTGTATTCGAAGACTGTAACAGATGAAGAGAGAATGCGAGAATGATTGTTTCTTGTCCTATTTGTAGTCGTCGTAATAATATCGTCAATGATGCACGCGGTGTGAATTGTAAGAGATGTGGTGCATATGTTTACATCATGACAAAAGTGGACAAGAGATACGTTTGTGCGGAAAACGAAGCTGTTGAACTCAAGGAGACAAATAATGAAGACAAAGTTCAATTTCAAGAATTACCGATTGCTGTGGGAAGCAAGGAAATTGCAATACAGAACGCTCCTCATCGGGATCGTCCTTGGCGTTCTGATGCTGGCATGCGTCATAAGCGAAGAGACAGTGAACAAGTCAGCAAAGAGGACTCCTGTCTGTTCTGAACGCTGTGTAGAATTACAAGAGACAGCACGAGTACAAGGTGTTGAGAATAGTGCTCAAGAAGATCTCATAGTGAAGTATAAGGCGACTCAAGAGGCTATTTCAACAGAGATTCCAGAGTGGGCAGCAGAAGAGACGAGAAACGCTCTGATGTCAGAGATTCAGAGCGAGTGGAGAAAGACACAAAGCGTTATAAGCAGGTGATTATGAAATACACAATTCGTGTAAATAAAGGTGGTGAAGGGTCTGGTTTTCATGGTCATGCTGGTAGACCTGGATTGGTTGGTGGATCATCTGAAGAAGGACGTTCGCGAAAGACTGCTGGAAGAAAAGCATACACAGGATTGGTCCCAAAAGAAATGGAATCCATGATAAAGAAGAGTGTTGCAGACTTCGAGAACTATGTCAAGCCAACACGATGGGAGAGAGAAAATCTAGAAGTGGATTTGGAATATGCATCTGAAGAACTTCTAGACGGTGCTATGATGGAAATTGGTTGGGCTCCAGATAACATGCAAGAACAGGAAAAATTAGATGAGTTTATAAGATCAAAGCTGTTTCTTGATTATGCAAGGAGACAAGCTCTATGTAATATGCTTGTAAACATGACAGATAAAGAGCGTAAAGCTCTGAGACGAGAATGAATATGTACACGATTCGTCATGACTGTCAGATCAAAGGATTGGCTGAGATATACAATGGTTTCTTCGGTTATAAGACTGATGGAACATTCGTAGAAGTCGGCGCAAATGACGGAATTTCATACTCAAACACCTATTTTCTCGCTGCAATTGGCTGGAAAGGGGTATATATTGAGCCAGTTCCCGAATTATACGAGAAATGTGTAGAGAATCACAAATCTCATCTAAGTGTGCTTGTCCTGAAGGAGTTTGTGTCTGATGACGAGAAACCTGTAGAATTATTCTGTCGCTATGATATAAACACTGCCGACGAGGGATTCATACAGAAGGCAGGTTTACGAGTTCCTGGAGCACGTGTATTGACAGTCAATCCTGTGTTGCTTCACGACATACTTTGGAGCGAGAGTATCAAGCCTGGCTTCGATTTGCTTGTTGTCGATGTCGAAGGTTATGAGTTGCACGTGCTGAAGAGTGTTGAGATTGATTATTGGCAACCATTGATGGTCATCATAGAGACTCACGCAATGAGCAGTGATCCTGTTATGAACGTCAGAGACAGGCAAATAACATGGCATTTACAGAGCTTTGGATACATTCGAATTTATGCAGATGCCATCAATTCCATTTTCGTGTATAATGATGTGTGACAAGTTTGGTGAGGTATGGACGAGATGCTGAAAATTTTCTTTGCAATATTTGCGATAACACTTGTGACATATATTGCGTTGAAGCTATTGGTGTACATACTGAGCCTAGTATGAATGTTACAGAGTCATTTCCTGCTGTTTTTAGTGCTGTAATTGCTATGATGTTTTCCATTACAGGAATTATCTTCACTGTGAGGAGAAATTGGAAGGCGGCAAGAGCAATGATTGTATTTACTGCCGTTATGCTCATACTCGCTATTGTGTATGTCGGCATTGGAGTTGTTCTATGAGAATGCTGATAAATTCTATATTATCTATATCGTTGCTATTCTCCATTGTGTTTATGATATATGCTACTATCGCAACGAACAAGCCAACACTGTTCGTCATTATCGTAGTTGTGACTCTCGCCGTCACAGGATGGCAGTATTTACATATGCTGATGGGAAGGAATCCTATGGAGAGGAGGTAATCGACATGTTGTTGAAACTGGAGTCTATGAGTCGCATTCACAGAGTTCTTACACCGACTGGCATGTATCCAAAGTATCCAGTCAGAAAGGTGTTGACTGGATACGGCTTGGTTGATAAAGTTCAGCCGAAGGTGTACTTTGTTGGAAGTTGCTTGGTCACTGTTAGACCATAGCACTACTATAGAATATCTGCGAGAGGAGGTAAATTGACTGATGAAGAAAACAATTGTTGTTCTAGCACTGTTGGCAATGCTTGTTGCTCTCGTCGGAGTGATTAGCGTTGCTGCACAAGATAACTGTCCTGATGGCATGATCTGCTACCCTGGCTCTGACAGTGGTGGCGTCGATGTAGGAGAATGTCCTGATGGCATGATCTGCTACCCTGGCTCTGATAGCGACACTGTATCGGATACAGACTTCACGTTCTCTTATAGGATCTTCAGAGTTGATTTACGTTGATCCTCCGCAGAAGACGTTGACAATAGTTCGTTGGTGTCACATGATGACAGATAACAGTGACACCAACGAACTGCATTTGTTTGCGAAGAGAATTGGCATGAAGAGACATTGGTTTCAAGACCATCCTCTTCATCCTCATTACGATCTTACGGCAGGAATGAGAGCAAGAGCGATCCGTGCTGGTGCTATCCCTGTTTCTTCTGTAGAACTTATCAACAAATGTAAATACAGAAAGCAAGTTTTGCGTTATAGAGTGACCGATACCGAATTTCAATACATAGAAAGGAAAAGGAAATGAAGATTTTCATGAAAGCTCCGATTGTGATTGCCATAATCTCTCTGCTGCTCAGTGCATGTGCTGGTGCAGCATTGCCTCCTCCTCCGGATGGAGAGATCCTCGCGCTGCAAGTTGGCACGACCGTCAATGGTATTCGTGCTGCATTGGGAGAGATTCCAGGCACGTTTATCATGATGAGAGACACTGGCAATGTTGTATTCATCTGGCCTCTGAAAGAGGGATGGGCATTCACCGCTATCAATACTGCATCAAAGCAAACGTTGGACATCGCAGGAGACATTGCTAGAGGAGGCAATTTTTGTAATTGTAAGACGATTGCTGATCTCGTCGATGCACTCATGAAGAATGGATGGAAGGTTGTGGTTGCGAAGGAGGTTCCTGCAATCGTGTGGGAAGGGTATGGGACAGTTGCCAACTGGCTTGTTGCGCTGTCGAATATCATGCCGACATTCGTGTTTGTGCCACTCAATGCATCTGATGCATTCCTGGAAGAGTTGGGAATCTCGAAGGATCTTGATACATGAAGACAATCGCCGATTACCCACTGTGGATTGTTATCGTTATTTGGTTGCTGGAAAGGACATATGTGCCAACCAAGGCTGTGTTTGCAGATCCAGTTTGCAGGTTGGCAAGCATGAGCAGCGACCTTGTGTCTATTGAGACGTATGATAATCCTCACAGTGGATGTAGGCAACTGTTACTGTCACTGATTTCCAATTATCGTCATCGTGTAGATGCTCAGTATACGATCCTGAAGAATCTGAATATTTCGGTCGTCGGTTTCATTCCTAAGAAGAGTGGGGAGTAATATTCCCACTCTTCTTCTTGGAGAATAGAAATGAACAAGGAAGAATACATCGCAAGAGTGTATCACGATACACGTCGGAAACTGAAGAGGAAATTTGGATGGAAGCAGACCAGCATACTCACTGATGTAGAGTGGGATAACATGATAGCAAGTGAGAGAATACTTATTGCTGAAACATTTCGTGCAATGTTGGAAGATGGAATCATCTGTACTGTTGTAGATAATCCAATGTCGGTCTCACAGGAGGTTGTGAAGTACATCGACATCCTGTGGGCAAGTGGTGTTAGAAGTCCGAACGATATGTCAGTATATATTCATGGCAGGTTTCCTGACATAGAAGAGCACGACGCTGTTCAAGCATATGAGCATTGGAGACAAATACAAGGAGTGTAGACAACGATGACAGATATCGAAGGATTCGATATTGCGTTTTGGGAAGTGATGATACGATCCAATGACAATAAGTCATTGATCTACGTTGCAGATTTCGAGAAAGTTCGTCTACAGAGTAAGATACGTTTCATGTATTGGAAATTGGTGCAAGGCAGCAGATTTCGTCCAGAAGGAGGCTTTCCGGATCCTGCATGTGAATTGATAGAGAGAGATACTAGGAATTGGGTGCCGAGAGGTGGATATCAGTTCTTTGTTGGCGATCAGAGCGGAAAGCTTCAAGCAATGTTCTATCTTGAGAAGAAGTCGAAGTTCAAGATGAATCTTCCTGATATTGTCGATGCTGAGTTCAACAGTACTGCTTCGTACAAGCAAACAGCGAATGAATTAGAGTTGAATATTCGCACGATGAGAGATCAGACTGGAAGATATCCATTGATCTACACTGCGGATTGGTACTGGAGATACATGCCACTGAGAGATATCTTCAGCGAGTGCGAGTTGTATGTGTCGAATCCGACGCGTGCTGCACTTCCATTTTTACCACGTAATGGTCCATGGAAGAAAGCAAGAATATGGCAAGACAGTTTTGTGTACAAGGTTCCTGGACTTGTTGGTGGCACAGACCACGATAGATTTATGGGCGACGAGATTGAGTTTCAGTCATTCATCACTGATTGGAATCCTCCTCCGCCAGATGAGTTCCCGAAGAAGGCTGTTTGCATCGTCAGAAGCTTGTGGATTAGATCATCTCCTATGGGAAATGGAATTGGCGGATTGAAGCTCGGAGATGTCGTGGATGTTTATGAATTGCTCATCGATGGCAATGGCATGACGTGGGCAAGACTGTCTCCAGACGGAGAACCATCGACAAAATGGACATCGATGAGTAGAATTCAGCCAAACAGAATGACATACATGAGATTTATATGATACTACCAGACTGGATGATCGTCGCATGGGCAAGCAATGGTGGAATTACTCCATTTGAGATGAACAACATCAATCCCGCAAGCATTGACCTCAGAGTTGGCAATTTGTGGAGAGATTATCACAACAAGAATGCTGTGTTCAGTGCGAATCAAGTGATGTTATATCCACGAACAGCATTTACAGATACATTCAATCTTCTCGCAAAGGTTACGAAAGTTCCACGAATGATGACGGCTGTGTTAGCAATGACGATGGAGAGCATTTCCATTTCTAATGGCATTGCTGGCATGGTGAAGCTGAAGTCATCGTGTATTCGAGAAGGATTAGGTTATCCGATTGCGGATTGGATTGATCCTGGATATAGTGGCAAGCTCACATTGATGCTAACTGCGCATTCAAAGTTTCGTTTAGTGAGTGGAATGCGCATTGTTCAACTGGTTCTTGAGGAGATGGAGGAGTGTGATCGTCCATATAATTTCACTGGTCATTACATGAATCAAGAAGTGCCAACACTATCATGGAGGAACAATGGTCGTACAAGATAAAATTACAGTAGATTGGGCAGTTGATACAATGAAATTCCTTGTCGAACAAACTAAGGAACTATACACCTGTAATCGTCCTCCTGGTGCTGCTGGAGCAATGTTGGTAGACGTTGGCAATATGGATGAGCGTGTGCTCGTTGCTGGCGTGATGCCTCCGCAAGGATCTCCTACATGCAAAGAAGTCGGTTGCGAAATGGTGTGGGAGACATACGAAGTTCCTGATGAATCTGCTGAGTTCGGTGGTCATTGCATTCGCACTATTCATGCAGAGCAAATGTTGATTGCATCCGCTGCAAATTATGGCATAGAAACGAATGGTATGGCTATGTTTTCCATTCTCAAGCCGTGCTATCAGTGCTCTAAGCTCATCATTGCTGCTGGCATCAAAAAGATTTACTATGCCGGAGCAGCATACGACGAGGAAAGGACTCGCAAGATTCTAGAGAATGCTGGCGTCGAGTGCATTCACGTCGACGTCGGATTGGAGTATGGAAATGTATGAGACATCTGTTTGCAATTATTCTACAGTTCAAGAGGCGTTCTTGTATGAACTGAATAACGTCGTCACATATGGCGAGACGATAGAGGTAAGAGGAAGCAAAGTCAAGGAGATCTTGAATAGAACCATCGTCATACGAGAGCCATGGAAGAGATGCCTAATTGTTCATGGTCGCAACGACAACATCTTTGCGAAGATTGCCGAGACACTGTGGATGATTGCTGGTCGTGATGACTTGGATTGGCTTGCTCGCTATGTTCCTCGAGTATACGATTACAGCGACGATGGATGTAGGTGGAGAGGAGCGTATGGCCCACGGATTCGCAAGTGGACTGGTGGACATCCTTATTACACTGATCAGTTGATGAATGTTGTTGATTTGTTGGTGGCTGATCCGAACACTAGGCGTGCTGTCATTTCCATTTGGGATCCATCGATAGATGTAGTAGATGGTCTGGATATCCCTTGCAACAACTGGCTGCATTTCTATATTCGTGGTGATAAGCTTCACTTGAATGTTGCTCAGAGATCTTCTGACATTTTATGGGGATTATCTGGAATCGACGTATTTCAGTGGAGTGTGTTGATGGACGTCGTGGCTGCCATGGTTGGTGTGAAGGTTGGTTGGTTGACATACTTCATTTCCAATTTGCATCTGTACGACAAGCATTGGGTGCGTGCGGATAAAATACTGAATGATCGTAGAGAGTATGATTATCTGTACGATTACAACGTTACCTCTCCTCAGCCGTCGAAGGAGTACTTCCTCGATGATTTAGAGAGAGTGTTCGCATGGGAAGAGTCATTTAGAGATAATCGTTGGTGCAATGCTTGTGATGATCCACGAGACGAGTTTCTTGCGGCATGTGTTGGCATGTTGCGTGCATACAACATCTTTCTAAACAAGAGAGATGGTTACATCGACTCGCTTGCCTCGTGCGTATCGAACATGAACAAGTGCGACTTCAAGTTCGCAGCCATCGAGTATTTTCATCGCAACATCGGATACGAGTTCTTGAAGGAGTTGTTCCTGAATCCAGACGAGAGGAAGATTGTAGAGAATTTGTGCAAATAGAAGTTTTCTTCGCTTATTTGTTTAGCGCATGTCTGTATCGGATATGCGCTTGTTGTCATTGAAAGGTAATTATATACTGAGAAGAGGTGATGGAGGCAAAGAAGGCAATGTCTATTCGTGAGGTTTCTGATATCGTACATAAGTACACAGAAGAGTCTGTAATTATCAGCACAATAAAGATTGGTCTTCTGTGTACTGTATGTGGCCATGAGTGGCTTGTGCGTGTAGATGATGAACAAGAATTGATTCGTCAGGCTGGTAAATTCATCTGCATGCCATGTTATCACGATAGATTAGACAAGAAGGCAAAGAAGGTTGTGAAGTATGAGCAAAGGCACAGTAACGGATGATGTATTTACCAGATATCCGAACTGTGTACTAGACAAATTAATAAATCCAGAATGCAAGTTGACAGCATTGGAACGCAAGATTATAGATTACATAGTGAGGATGACATTTGGCTATCATAGAGAAGTTTGGCAGCGATCATACAGGAAGATGGCGGACGATCTTGGAACATATCTGCCAAATCTTCACGATGCGTGTGCTAAGCTCATCGATGAGGGATGGATCGTGTGTAAGACAGGCAGCAAAGACGGTGCGCTATGGAGCGTTAGTACAGGAGCTAACGTTATCGTTAGTAAAGCTACTAACGCCAGCGTTAGTATGGTGGCTAACAATAATAAAGATAAGACTAAATAAAAGAATAAAGAAAACTTATATTTATTATTTGGTATTTATATCTATTATTATAATAAATATACTCGCTTCGCTCGTATATTTATTATAATAATAAGCGACCTGTCGGTCGCTGAGAGAAAACATGAGAAAAGAAAATTCTGGAGTAAATTTATGAATGTATTCACAAGAATTCAGAGAGGATTACGTGCTGGAGTACATGCTTTCAGAACTACTCCAGACTTTCGTTCTGCTTCAAGAAAAATTGATGAGATGATTGCTAACAAGTCGCTTCAGACTGTTGAGAAGCAGAACAATCCTTCTGAAGATGACAAATCTAAGCTTGATGTTCGTCATACAGACAGAGATATTGCTTATTACTCTGCTATGAATATCCTCAGATCCTTCGTCAAAAAAGGAGATGAGTGTCCTGTCTATGCTACATTAGACAGGGATATTCATATGTCGGAGATCTGGATGGATGAACCAATCCTTGCTGGTGCTGTCTATTCAATGGTTGCGAAGATGACTGCTCTGTCTTGGTCTGTTACTGGTAGGAAGAGAGTAGCAAAGACAGCAGCAGAGATGTTTGCTACTGCTGCTCACATGGATGGATATGACTGGGGAGGATTTATCTCATCTACAGCAAATGATTTCTTTACAACAGATCGTGGTTCATTTTGGGAAACTCCTCGTGATAATCTTGGACACGTTACAGATCTAGGACACATTGACAGTCTGTCATGTACTTTGACTGGTAACAAGAAACGTCCGATGGTTTACATGTCCGAGGTGACAGGTCAGACTATTCGTTTCAAATATGGTGAATATATCCATTTTGCCTCTCTTCCATCTTCTCGTGAGCGATATCTTGGTATTGGTTTCTGTGCTGTAAGTCGTGCTTATCGTGCTGCAAAGCTTCTTCTCGGTTTGCATGATTACGATGAGGAAAAATTAGACAATCTCCCTCCAGAGGGCATTGCTGCAATTACTGGTCTCACGATGGACGAGTTCGTCGATGCTGTCAATCTGTGGAAGGCAAAGAGAGAGTCTGACAATTCGTTGACATTCCCACAGGTACTGTGGCTGCTTGGTTCTCAGCCAAACGTCGAAGTGAAGGTCGCCATCCAAGGATTTTCTCAACTGCCAGAAAGTTTTGAAAGAAAGACGGTTGTCGATCAGTATGTGAACACTCTTGCTCTTGCATTTGGCGTCGATGCAAGAGAGTTCTGGCCAATTTCATCTGGCTCTCTTGGAACTGCGAGCGAGTCAGAGATTCAGCATCAGAAGGCACGTGGCAAGGGACCAGGAGAGTTCATTTCCATTACAGAACGACATCTCAATGGTGAACTTCCAGACGATGCTGAGATGAGATACGATACGCAGGATATCGAGGAGGATTTCAACTCTGCGAAGATTGCCGGTGCTTGGATCGATGCATTCTGGCCTCTGTATGAGGGTGTAAAGAGTCAAACTACTCCTCCTTCTCCTCAATCGATGCCTGGAACAAAGGCTGGTCAGCAAGAAGGACAACCTGCTGGCAAGCGTGCTGATCGTGTCGAGATGAAGCAACTGCCTGTTCCTGCTCAGCAGAATGGAAATGATCAGAAGTCTGGACAGGTGATCAATAAAGAACAATTATTGAGATTACTCATCGACAAAGGTGTTCTTCCGGATTATCTTGCTAATGATCAGAGAATTGCCATTCGTGACGCCGATGTCCGTATTCGTAAGGATGACGACGTTCATGACGAGGATTACATCTCATATGTGTGGAAGGATGGCGTTCTGTCTCCTCGTCGTCTTGCTCCGATTGTGATAAACACAAGACAGTTGCCTGATGGCAAATATGTTCCTGATGCGATCTTGAAGACGAATGGAAATCATCGTGAAAGAGAGTTCGATTCTATCACTGATGCTCTCAAGTTCCTCGAGACGAAGGAAGATGAAGTAATGGCTCTGCATCGCAACATCAAAGGAGAGCCAATTCCTGAAGGAGAAGTTGGCAGAGGTTCTAGTACGACAGCGAAGACGATCAAGAGTGAATTAGAGCGTTGGCGCAAGCATCCAATATTGAGCAAGTATGCTCTGTCTGCTGAAGAGGAGGAGTTGCTTGTGAAAGGACTGCGCAAATGAAAGTCGTCATTCATAAGGGAGGGAAAGGCTCTGGTCACTTTGGTCATTCAGGACGCCCAGGCGAGGAGGAGAAGCAGCAAGACTTCTCTGATTCTGTCATTGTTGCTTTCAACCTCGAAGGCAATGAGGACATTCTCAAGCTTCAAGAGAGCCTTGTTCCTGAAGAATATCGTATCGACGATCTTCATCTCGCACTGCTGTTCGTTGGCAATATGGACGAAGTCGATAAGGATAAATTATTAGAGACAGTACGATCGATTGCCGATACTCATGCTCCGATTCGTGGCGTGTTCAATGGATACGGATACTTTGATCAGAGGAAGGAGTTCATCGAGGAGAAGGGAGGAGAGGGAAGTGGCTTTCATGGCCATGCTGGAAGACCTGGTAAAGTTGGAGGGAGTGCTCCTCAAATCGCTTCTTCCATGGATGTCTATGTCGGTGTGCCAGCGTCCAGATTTCCAATCGGGACTAAACCACAGGATATGCACGGAGATAGCAACAAGCAACCGACTGGTGCACCGATTCGTGGCTATGAAGTTATCAGTCCAGATGATCCTCGTATTGGTGATTATGTTTATCACATGACGACTAGCATGCCAGGGATTTCCAAAAGTGGTGAAATCAGTGCTCGTGGAGAGGGTGGTCTTGGTGGTGATAAGTACGATCAAATTGTATCTATGACTGTGGATGAGGACATTGCTAAACAATTGGTGATGGACACTCGTGTGTATGCCGATATGGCAAAGAAATATACTGGAGAGAGACTCAGTTTCAACGAAGCGACATCACATTGGGAAGTGTTTGACAGGAATGGAAATCAGATAGATTCTGAAGAGCACGTGAATAATATTATATCTGACATGGATGAATATTCTAAGGCAAATGAAGGTTGGAGTTACAAGGATTATGCGACTGTATCGTCTACATACATGATTGGCGATGTGATGCGAGATTATTTTAGTGCTAGAGAACGTGCTACTGGTGTAAGGAATCCTATATTCTTCAATGCGACAGAAGCAATGGAAAAAGTGAATTCGAATAGAGTGGGGTATGTCAGGATTCCACGACAGAACTTGAGGACTGGTGCATTGCTTATGAATTTCGATCTTGGTAGACGATACGGGCTGGAAGAAGTTCGTTTGTATGGTGATGTGCCATTGACCGATGCTGTTCCTGTGTGGAAGGAATATTCTGATGAGGATCTTTGTCCCATCGTTTTGCTTTTCGACTCTCCTTCTCTTGTAGGTTTCCATTCTTTGTTGAAGTCTGCAATTCGTGATGGTGCACCGTTGCAAGTGCTTGTAGAAAAGGAAGATCATGGTTTCACCCCTCATGTGACATTAGGTTACATTCCTCATGAGCTTATCGACATTCCATCAGATAGCATCAATTATTCTGCTGTATTCGATTCTGTTTACGTGTATTTTGGTGATGAGCACATCGAATTTCCATTCACAGGAGATATTGTCTATAAACAGTTGCCGATTGATGAGGACTCGATAACGAATCTTATTGAGATACGTAAAGCTATGTTCATTGACGAAGTCGATGCTGTTGTCGAACGTATGTATGTCGGAGAGATTTCCATTGGTCAGTGGGAAGAGCAGATGCGTGCTTTGATTAGAGAGCTTCATGCTTCCATTGCTGCGATTGGCAAGGGTGGTTGGGATCAAATGACGTTTGCTGATTGGGGACGAATTGGTCCGATTGTCAAAGAGCAATATCGTTATCTACATGCGTTTGCCGAGAAGATAGCATTAGACAGAGATTCTATTTCGCTTGCTGCTATCAAAGCAAGAGCGCATATGTATGGCAATGCTGGTGAGTTCAGTGCAATAAAGATACAGGCTGGAGACGTATTCTCTAAGAAGTTACCTTGGTTGCCAAAAGACGGTTCGAGCGAATGCCTTGTAAATTGCATGTGCATGTGGTCATTGAGAGTTATCGATACTGTCAAGCGTGGTGGACGAACTTATAATCTCATACAGGCAACTTATCACAATCGCCCTGCCGAACATTGTGAAACTTGCATCGAGAGAAATGGAAAAGAAGTTCTTATTGAGGTACATGAATCAGTTCCTGTTCCGGAGACAATAGGATAGTTCTTGTGTATTTAGTATATATTGCTGGAGAGTTCGCATCATGAAATTGTCTATAAAGGACATGCAAGAAATAGAGGGCATTCCTCTCTCTAATTCCCAAGCCAATTTGGTGTATGATCTAGCACAACAAATTGGAAAAGAGCAAGACCTCGATTGGCAGGTTGTTGTATTCAAGACAATCAACGAGATTCGTGGCGATGCCTGGGTCCAAAAAGAGATTGTCGATGATAATGCTTCATTCGCCTATGTCGAGAAGAAGGAATCTGGTGGCTACTGGATCACGACTGTTTCGACTGCTGCTCTTCCTGATAAAGATGATGAAACGTTCACAACAGAGGCAATGGATGAGGATATCAGAATCGCGAAAGAAACTGATATCTATCCTGAGTTTCGTGTGTTTCATACAAGTAAATTGGGAGTTGGCAAAGTCGAGAAGATGCGTCGAGTAGGCATTTTTCTGGTCGACGAGGGATCATCTTATGAAGACCCGTTCTCTCTTGCTGTCTGCGAAAAGATGCTCGCAGGTAACAAGAATGGACAGTGGAGAGTCAGTCGTGGTTTCTTTGCTAGAGAGGTATCAGGGAAGTGTCCGAATTGTAGCAGTGGTCTGATTGTTCGGAAGGAACATCTCAAGATTGGTTTTCGTTGTCCTTCTTGTAAGTCTGTATACGAAACTTATAAGAGAATTCTGAAGGATGTTCGCTTCGAGAAAGTCAGAACGTTCGATGTTACCATCACGGATATTCCCTGTGTTCCGTGGACAAGTGCATCTGCAATCAAACTGAATAGTGTGGAGGATTTTTCCATGACCAAAAAAGAAATGAAGAAAAAACTTCTCGAAGCTGGCATCCCTGAGGAAGTGGTTGACGAGCGTCTGAAGGATATGTCCGATGAGACTCTGAAGGAATACAAGGATATTCCTGAGGCTGTCCTCAAGGAAATGAAGGACGCTGCTGATAAGCAGGATGACGATGATAGTGAGGAAGGTTTCGTTCTCGACGATTCTGTCCTCAAGGAAATTGCCGATAAAGTCGAAGAGCGTGTGTCAACTCTTCTGGATGGCTTGACCATCGAGATTGCTGAGAGCAAGGAATCTGAAGCCATTACCGAATTGAAGGAATTGGTCGAGGCTCTCTCAGAGAAGGTTGACAAACTGCTCGAGACTGATGGCGAGAAGATTCGCAAGGAAGTTCAGGATCAGCCTCGTGCCAACAAGCTTCGCATTCGTCGCTTCAAGCAGGTCTCTAAAGAGATGGACGGCAAGAAGAAACGCATGATGGATGATGAAGATATGGCGGATGATGAGGACGAGGATTACGAAGACGGTGAGGAAGAAGAGAAGGAAGCAACTGCTGCTATCGTTGGTGCTGATGGTACGCAATACACTTCTATGACCGACCTCGTGCTTGGTCCTCATCAGGCAAAGTCTCGTCGCTAGATTCATCAGAGATTTATAAGATAAACAATCTGTGCTCTCCTTTGTGGAGGTTTGAGAGATGAAGAAAAACAAACGACTGAAGTCCTATTTCGATGGTGGTGCTCTCGTTGCTGAGGATCCTGGCGACGTGGCTGTGCTTGGTACTGCAATTGGTCACGCACTTGCCAATTCTCAGAGACATTACGACCGTGGTGCTCGTCCGATTGCCTACAAGGAAGCGTCTCTCGACGCCTTGCTTGGCAATCACTCTATCTACGGTCGCATGAGTATCTTCGACTGCTGCTCATCTGGTGACATTTTCGGTCTTCAGGTGCAAACTGTAGGTTTTATGAACTGGTTGGGTTGGCGTCCGAATCGCTTCTACAAGCGTCGTGTGGACTTCATCCCATGGATTGGTCCTACTGGCACCGTCGCTTGCACGAATGTGACTGGTGCTGGTTCTCCCTGCGAAGATCCAACTGGTTGGGAATATGGTTACTGTGGATATGATCTCGTCCACACTTCCTGGTATCATCGTGGTGGGGATGCTCTCACTCCTCATACTGTGATTCAGGAGCGCTGCGAGACTTCTCCACGGTATCGTGTGAATGGTGCGATGATCCGTGACGACGTCGAGTGGCAGATGAACGGCATCATGACCGTTCTTCAGCAGGATATGCGTCGGGATATCGTTCATGGCGCTCATACAAACTCTTATCAGATGGATGGTCTCGAGTCGATTATCAAGACTGGTTACGAAGATAACAATGGCGTGACCTGCCCTGCTGCCGACTCTGTGCTCGTCAACTGGAACTTCGACGATCTCGACGGTGCTGTGAATGGTAATGGAAATTTCTTCGATTACCTCGACGAACTTGTCACAGAGACCGAATATCGTGCTTCTATGATCGGCACAATTGCCGAAACCGATATGGTTCTGTTCACGACTCGCTTCATGGCCACCTGTCTGTTGGATGCGTATGCTTGCTATACGACCTGTGGTGTGACTTCAGAGAATGACGTCACCGATCAGGCTCTGCGTCGTGCGCAACGCGAAATGCGTATGGCTCTGAATGGTGGTCCGCTGTATGATGGTGCCTCTGCTGTTGGCTTTATCCAACTGAAGTCTGGTCGCCGGTTGCCGATCATGGTGGACGATGCAATGGATATCACCAAAGGTGCTGGAACTTGGTGCACCGATATCTATTTGCTTACTCGCAAGATTGGCTCCATCGACGTGCTGTATGGCGAGTTCTTGGACATGCGAGAGTATGAGAATCGCATTCGTCGCCAGATGCCTGACTTCACTGCTCGTGCTGACAGTGGCGGTCGGTTCGTTGTGAAAGGCAAGGAAGATAACTGGTGCGTGACTCTGATGATGGGCACGTCTCCGGAAATCTATCTGTCTGCTCCTTGGGCTCAGGTGCGTATCAGCGATGTGTGCTGCGCTCGCAAGCGCCAGCCTCTGACTGGTGATCCGTACCAGAAATTCTACCTGCCAGGTGGAAAGCCTCTCCACGTTGCTTCTTCACGTGGTGGTACTCTAGACTAGATAGTTTTCATGTCGCTCACAGAATTGTGAGTGTTGGATTGAAACGACTAGAGCATTTCCATCCTCCTATCTACGAGTGGCAGCCAGTCTCCTTTCCTGGCTGCCATTCTACGCATAAGCAAGTTTAGTATTATAGCATTGTACGATGTTAGAGGATGTCGTCGATGTTGGTCGGCGAAACCTGCTGAATAAATCAGTGACGTGGGATCAAAGCCCAGCGGCATCCTCCCGGTCATTATTTTCATTATCTAGACCATGAGCGATCCCATTTTCGTCAAGACAAGATATCATTATGACAGTTATTCAGATTTCTGGAAGCTCGTCAAGCTTTCTGGATTCGATGCTGTCTATGTAGATGAGATGGACTTCCATGGTGATAATTTGTACATATTATCTCCAATGAATGGAGAGTATAGACCTCATATGGATAATGTTCTTGGAGATGATTTACGTTGTCGTCATAATAGAGCTAGCATTATCTATCTATGGAATCTAGAACGTCCGGGTGGTGGTGGTGTTTCTAATTATCGTGTCAGTGGCGATGAGCTTGTTGAACAATGTTATGTTGATAAGATAATCGTGTCGGACGTTGCTCTTATGTCTGAATGTGGTGTAAATTTCATTTATGTTCCTGTAGGATCTCATGAGGATCTTGGGTTTCCTGGCACTTACGAAGAAAAGTTGTACGATCTGATTCATTTGTCTTGTTATAGCAATCATCGTTCGTGGATGTTCCATCGTCCGGATCTTCCAAAGTCGGATTTGTGTGGATTGTCTGTTGCTCCGAATGGTTGGGGACAGGAGCGTCATGAGAGATTGATGAAGTCTAGGTTCATGTTGTGTACTCATCAGGATGAATTTCCATTTATAGAACCATTGAGATATGCTCTTGCTGCTGCGTACGGATTGCCGATCATTGCAGAGGCAAGTTTGTCCACTTCGCCATATGATCGTGTGTATATGTTCGATGGCACCAGCTTTTGTAATGTTGCTAGAAGTGTTGTGAACAATTATGACAAAATTCGTAGTGTCGGTGCGGATAACAGAATGATAATGACTGGTGCACTCTCGTTTAGACAGTGCATAGAAAGGTTCATCTAATGATCTGCGCTTGTTACATTTTGCATTATGGCAAGGAATGGCTAGGATGGTCGATGAGATCTGTTCGCTCGATTGTGGATGAGATTTATGTATTTTACACCAGTAGACCTTCTCATGGTCATGGAACAGATCTTCGCAATCCGGAAACTCGTGATGAGTTGTATAACATTGCGAAACCTTATCAGCCAATTTGGCACGATGCTGTTGGATATCAGCATGAGGGAATTCATAGAGAGTTCGCTGTCGAATCGTGTAAGAATGCTGGTGCAAATCTTGTTGTTGTGGTGGATGCTGATGAGATATGGGATCAGGAAGCATTGCAGAATGCTGTGACGTACACTCAGAGTAAACCGTATCACAGTTTTCGTGTTGGAGCTAGACACTTCTGGCGTTCTCTGAAGTGGATTTGCGATGATCCTGCAATGCCAACTCGCTTCATTCGAACAGATTTGCCTAGAGATGCCGGAGAGGAATATTTCCATTCTGGTAAATTCTTTCACATGGGATACGCACAATCGCCTTCTATAGTGTATTATAAGATGAATATACACGGTCACAAGGCGGAGTTGAGACCGAGATGGTTTGAGAAGAAATTCCTTGAATGGAAACCTGGCGATAAGGACGTTCATCCGACGAACGAGAACTTCTGGAATCCAGAGCCATATGTCGACGATGGTACTCTCGAATACATTGTAGGCGATCATCCATACTGGGGGAAGGACATTATAGAATGAATATGGATGCTTCTAGACTGCTTTCAATTGCGCATTCTGTTGTTGAGCAGCCTTGGGGATTAGGTTATACTCATCTCAATAATGCAGAGTCCTCTGCTCCATATTATCGTTTTCTGCATTCCGTTGTCAGTGTGTTCAAGACAAAGCTTGTTGTAGAGTGTGGAACCTATCTTGGTGTGGCTGCCGAGCATATGGCACTTGGAAATGGTGGTACGAGAGTTGTTACGATAGACATGGAAGCGAGGAGAGAAGCTCTAGAGGTCGCTGAAAGGTGTAAGAATGTCACATTCGTTCACAGATACACTACAGACGCTGCTTCTGTTGTTTGTAGGATATGTAGCGAATTGGGATGTAATGTTGGTCTTCTGTTTCTCGATTCCGAGCACGATGGTGTAACTCCGAGGGAAGAGTTCGAAGTTTACTCGTATTTGCTTGACGATGAGTGTCTAATTTGCTGTGACGATATTTTAGATCCTCGCATGGCAGAGTTCTGGGAATGGTTACCAGGTGAGAAGATGGAAATGAACTTTCTTCATCCTTCTCAATATCCAGGATTTGTTGAGCCAGGTTTCGGAATCTCTATTGTCAGGAGAGTGTATGATGGAGGATGATTTTCTGAAAGCTTTGCTTATCATTGTCGTGGTTGCAATTGTCATCATTGCAGTTGTTGATTTGTTGCCATATATTCAACAATTTCTTATTTCATTAGGATTCAAATAATATGCCTGATATGACGATTGTCATTCCTCATCTAAGAAAGTCGATGAACGATGCTGCACTGCAATTGAACATTGCTAGACTGTTCGAGAACACGCATCATTCTTTCGAGCTTGTCATTGATACAGAGTCTCCAAAGGATGTCTACAAAATTTGGAACGAAAGTGCGAAACATGCTAGGGGAGAGATTCTCATCTTTTCCAATTCAGATGTTATTATGGCGAAAGACTGGGATGTTCCTTTCGTAAAGTACATGCAGGACAATGCAATATTGACTGGATATCTCGTTGAGCCTGGCAATATTGGTGTTGCAGATGTAAACATTCATAAAGATTTTGGCAGAGGCCCATATATATTCAAAGATGAAGAATTCGAGAAATTTGTTGTGTCGTATGGTGCAACAGTCCCAGAAGTGAAAGAAGAACATGGTTGGTATATGCCGTGTGCGTTTCTCAGGGATTGGTTCAATTGGACAGGAGGGTTTGACACCACTATTGGCTTTCCCAATCCCAACGACATCCTGTTCTGGAATCGTGTAACTGCGAACTTCGGTACAAAATTGCTTCGTGTAAGGAGCTTTGCGTATCACTTTCAAAATCTCAGTGGACGATGAATCTTCAATATTTGGAATTTTCTAGAATATCTTTGAATGATGAACTTTTCTTGAGACCATATGAGTTGTGTGGGGACGATACAGATGTTGTTCATCGCAAGAATAAAACTACATTAGATAGTTACAAAGATATGTTTTTTGGACATGAAGATATTACATCCTTGTTTGAAATTGGAGTGGCTGATGGTGGATCCCTGATTCTATGGAATTTAGTGTTTGGTTGTAAGGTTGTCGGCATCGATAATAGATTTGAGGTATCGTATGCGTTGTCAGAGTATTTTCATTCTCATGATATATCGGTTTATTATATGGATTCGTTATGTATTGATGCTGTCGAGCAATGTATAAACATTGAATTTCCTAATGGTGTAGATGTCATTATAGATGATGGCGCACACACCATAGAGACTATCACAGCTAGCATTTTATCTCTATTCAAGTTTGTCAAGTCTGGTGGTCTGTATATAATAGAGGACTGGAAAGCTTTGCATCCGATTCATCAAGAAGTGTTATTTGATAGTATTCTAGAACATGGTCATACATCTATTACAATGTATAAAAACTTTCTTGTATTGAGGAAGCAATGAGTCCTCTCATTTCAATTGTTACAGGGACATATAATCGCCTCAATCATCTCAAGTCGATGGTGGAGAGTGTTCGTCTCTCTATTGGTGTTGGCATTTCGTACGAGATAATTGTAGTGGATGGTGGCAGTAAGGACGGCACTATCAATTGGTGCAGATTGCAGAAAGACATTGTTCTCATTGAGCATGGAGAGCTTCTTGGTGCTGTGAAAGCATTCAATGATGGAGCAAAGGTTGCGAAGGGAACATATGTAATTCTTGCCAATGATGACATCACTTTCATTGACGAATCTATTCAGTCTGCAATCTCATTCATGGAAGATAATTCTGATATCGGAATTGGTTGCTTTTATCAGGATCGTCGTGGGTGGGATTGGCATGTCGAGCAGATGCCTGGAGTCGTCAATGGAAAACAAGCAAGCGTTGACTATGGTCAGGTCTGTATTGTTCCTCGTTGGCTCGGAGATATGGTTGGTTGGTGGGGAGATTATCTCAGAACGTATGGTGGTGATAATGAGTTGTCATGTAATGTTCTGGAATTAGGTTATGGGGTGAAGCCAATTCCATGTGCTTGTATACATGATAGCACTCCGAAGGATGGTCTACGTGCTATAAATAATCCTCCTACGGATGGAAATCATCCCGATACTCAGAAATGGTTGGACAAGTGGACAAGGAATGGACTTGTTGGCCCAGTTGTTGTGGACGATCCTCAAATAGAGAATCCTGTCGACCGGTCATATCGTATCCTGTATGTTCCAATTTATGAGAGAGGTCATGATATTCAGAGAAAGCAAAAGCGTGGCTTGAGGGAAGCATTGAAGAAGATTTCCATTGTTACAGAGTGTGATTATGTTCACAGGTCTGTAGACTATTTGTTTGATTTGGCAAGTGTCTTCAAGCCAGATATGTTTCTTCTTCAATTTCATTCTATTGGAGAGTTCAATGAATCTGTTATTAGGGAATTGCGCAAATTGCATCCTGGTGCTGTATTCGTGAATTGGAATGGAGATTATCATCCAGAACATTTGTACAATAATGAATACATGCGCACACTTAGATTGCTTGACTTGACAGGATTGGTTACGACTGCTGTGGAAAGTACATATACTAAAGAGAAGATTCGCTGGTTCTATTGGCAAATAGGTTACGAGGAGTCAGTTGCTGTCCCTGATCGCAGTACTCCGAAGCATGACGTGTTGTTTATGGGAAATGGATATTCAGATGCTAGAATCGAGCTTGTCAAGACTCTCAGACAGAGAATCAGCAGTTTCGGACTCTACGGAATGTGGCCAAAGCAATATCGTCCGAGCGGCAATACAATTTATGACTTCGACTCCGGAGCGAGACTATATAAGAATTGTAAAATTGCCATCGGAGACAGTCAGTGGCCAGATGCTAAAGGTTTTGTCTCTAACAGACTGTTCCAGGTAATGGCTGTCGGAGCGTTCATGCTCCATCAGTGGTTCGATGGAGCAGAAGATCTCCTCGGACTTAGAGACGGCGTTCACTTCGTTATGTGGAGCGATATTGCGGATCTTATTGACAAGATCGGATATTATCTGAATCATGATAAAGAGAGACAGGAAATTGCCAAAGCTGGTTGCGATTATGTTACAGAGTATCACTCATTTGATGCTCGTGTACGAGAATTGATCCATCATCTGTGGAAGAAGTGAACAAGCTTCCTGTTTCTATCGTCATTCCTGTGTATTGCTACACTTCCGAACAGGTAGGTTGGTTGGAAGAGTGTCTTGCAAGTGCTTGCAGTCAGAATTGTAGTGTTGTCGTTTGTGATGACAATTCTCCTCTATTAGAGGATGTGAAGAGGATTGTTACCGGATTTCCATTTGACATATTCATAGACTCTACTAACAATAATGGTGTGTCGTATGCTAGGAATGCGGCGATCGAGAATTGCGATACCGATTATATTCTGCCTCTTGATAGTGACGATCGTCTTGTCAGTGGTGCTGTCGAGCAATTGTATGATTTTCATCGTCAGCACAACGACACTCCAACCTATCCAGATGTGTCGAAGTTTGGTGACGAGGTCGTATCTCATTATGAGTTGCTCGACTTCGATTGTGAGAACATTACAAAATTCGTCGGATTTTCCTCCGTAAATGTCCTTCACAGGACGGATCAATGGAAATCTATTGGCGGATATGATGCTTCTGTAAGATTCTACGAGGATGGTGAGTATAATGCGAGACTGTTTGCTAGTTTCTGTGGTGTAAGATATCCTCATCCTCTTGTAGAGTACAGAATTCATCAATATCAGAGAACAAAACAGTACGATTCGCAATCTAGAGCGTTTGCATTGACGTTGCTAGAGCGTATAAGGAGAATGGAAATGGCTTGCCCTGGTTGCAGTAAACGAAGAACTCAAAGCTTGTCACAGAACGCATTGAGTAAGATGGCTGTTCAGTCAGCGCCTGTAGAGAGAGTGACCGTGAATATTGGCGAGGCTCCGACTCATTTGCCTATTCAGTCTCCAGATGGTAAGGTTCTATCTGTATATATTGGCGGGCAGGGAAGAGCAAAACACTACTATCAAGGAATAGTCTCGAAGCAGCCATACAAAGTATCGTATGGTGATTATCTGTATGTAGATGAGAGAGATTCTCGCTCGAAGGACAATATTGGCTCTCGTTCTCTGCTTGTTCGTGTAGAGAAGTCAGTTGAGAAGACTCCGCAGCCGATTACAGAGGTTGTTGTTTCTAGCAAGCCAAAGCCAGTTGTGGATGAGGTTGGTTCAATTCCACAGTCTGTTATAGAGGAAGTGGTTCGTATAGCAAGGACTTCTGTTGAGAAGACTCCTGTCGATAGGAAAAAGAGGAAATGAATCTTCTCACTCATGGTTTGGCAGTTGGCATTTCCACTTTCGTCATCACGTTCTTCGTCTTGTACTTAGATGGTCCGTTTGACATCTTGTATAAGATGAAATACTGGGCGACGGATTGTTTTACAGTTGCGAATGTGGAAGAGTACATCTTCAAGAGACCGTTCTTGAATGGATTGTACAATTGTTTCTACTGTATGTCGACATGGATTTGTCTTCTCATTTCCATTTTGTACTTTGCTTCTGTTGTCGATGTTAGGTCTATTCTTATCATTTTAGTATTTATTATTGGATTAGGTGTGTCGGCAATATTGAATATGGTTCTGGTGGAGAAATAAATCATGAGCAACAGTCAATTGAGATCTGTAGAAGAATTGAATGCACGTCTTGCTCTGTGTAATTTCTTCATTCGTGTTCTGGTCAATGATTGTGCCGATGATCCACGTCAGCCTGATGCTTTGGATCATTATCGTGCGCAATATAAGCAGATAAACGCGGAGCGTATTCAGGCGGAGAAATTGTATCGTCAAGAACACGGAATTCCAGAACCAGAGCCGGTTGTCGTCAATTTGAAGACTGCACGATTATTTGCTAAATCGGAAGGAGTAAAATAGTATGTATGATCCGTTGAAATTATGCTCGGAGGAGAAGAAGAAAGATGGAAATGTTCAGCACGTTGCGAATCCTGCTGATGTAGTTCCTCCGACGATTGCTCGTATCAAAGAAGTGTTGGCAACAAAATGGCAAGTGAATCTGCCAGCAGAGTTGATCAAGATGAGCGATGACGATCCATCCATTGCTGCAAGTGGTGTTGTGAAGGAAGTTGCTAAATTGGTTGCAGATGGAAAAGAGATCACTGCTGCATGGGTATGGTTCAAAAGAGCATTGGCTCTGAAAGTTGGCAAATCTATCTCGTTGCATATCACTAGAGACGAAAGTTACAAGGAGTAGATTATGGCAGAAGGTGATCCTCACACTGTCAATAATATGAAAGAGCAGCTTTTGCTCAAAACTATGGACTTCAACTCGGATACATTCCGATTGGCGTTGTATTCGGATGCCTATGCTGCTGGGCAAATTGATGGTGCTGATCCAGCCTATAGCTCCACCAATGAGATCGTTGCATCTGGATACACTGCCACTGGCGAGAGCATCGGTGTTCCTGTCGTCGCACAGGACGATACCAGCGACTTTGCTAGTTGGGATGATGATGGTACGAATGTCACATGGACGTCTCTTGCCACTGCGACAATCCAGCGGGCCATTCTGTACGACGACACCACCGTGACCAAGTGGCACTGCATCATTTGGGAGATCGCCACCAACTCGAATGGGGGCAACTATACTCTCGCTTTTCATGCCAATGGAATACTGAGAATCACTTAGTGAGAGTTGTGGCATATAAATGGCCGATGTGCAGGTCTTATACACTGAGTATGTCGCTGATTAGTTAGAGGTAGGATGACTATCGCATACGATGCCATATCTAATGCGACTGCCGGCACGGGGAACCTGTCTTGGACGCATTCTCCTGTTGGAGTACCAAGAGGGATTACTGTATATGTTATCCAGCAGGGCGGTGGCACGGATGAAGTAAGTAGTGTTACGTATGGCGGAGTATCTATGGTGGAGGCTCCGGTCTCACCCATTGGAAAAACAAGTGGTGAACCCGACGTAGTTTATGCTTATACTCTGTTATCTAGTATTCCTACTGGTGATCAGACTGTTCTAGTAACTGTGAGTGGTGCTGATCCAAAAGCTGCTGCTTGTATTTCAGTGACTGCTGCTGCAGATTTGGAGCTGCAAGACTCCGACAACTCGATCAACTCCGCTTCTATAGACGACCCCTCCTTCACGCTGAGCCTGGGGGGTCTAGCCTGCTTTTGCTGCCTTGGATACTTTTCAGGGAGGCAGACTCCGAGCATGATTACCCCCCTGGCGAGCTGGACCAACAGGTACCAGCACGATTACGGGGCGGCGACGGCGGGCGTGTTCACCTACGACACTATCGGCTCGACCGACGTGACCGCGGGGTATACATCGGACGTCGCCGACGACGCCACTATCATCGGACTGGCGATAAAGGAAACAGCCGTTGTTGTCGTAAATCTATCCGCTGCTGCTGTGTCTGCTGCTGGTCAAGTGATTGATGTACAGCCTGGCGAAGTAACAAAGAATCTGTCTGCCGGAGCTATAGCTGCTCAGGGTCAGGCAATCACCATCTCTGCTCCGCCTCCTGCCATCATTGTAAATCTGCAAGCTGCTCAGATCACTGCTCAAGGACAAGTAATTGATCAACAATCTGGAGAGGCAATAGTCAATCTTCAAGCTGCGAGTATTGTTGCTCAGGGACAGGTGATAGATCAACAGTCTGGAGAAGCAACTGTGAATTTGCAAGCTGCTCAAGTGAACGCTGCTGGTCAAGTATTAGATCAGCAGTCTGGAGCGGTTTCCATTCCTTTGAATTTCGCTTCTTTGTCTGCTCAAGGACAGATTTTCGATGTGCAGCCTGGTGATAGAATCATCAGTTTGCTGAATGCGTTGTTGAATGTACAGGGACAAGTTATTACCATTTCTGCTCCCGCACCTGGTGTGAATGTAAACCTATCTGCCGCTGTGCTAAATGCACTTGGTCAGGTTATTGATCAACAGTCTGGAGCAGTGTCTGTATCACTTCTTGCTGCTGCTCTTTCTGCTACTAGCCAGAATATTTCCATTGTTCCTGGTGCTGCAACTGTCAACTTACAGTCTGCTATCATTTCTGCTGTTGGTCAGGTTATCGATCAACAGTCTGGATCAGTGTCTGTTAGTCTGTTGTCTGCGTTATTATCTGCTCAAGGACAAGTTTTAGATGTTCAGCCGGGAGCATTCAGTTTGTCACTTGGTGTTGCCAATTTGCTTGCACAGGGACAGGCGATTACCATTTCTGCTCCATCGGGAGTGGTAGTTGTAAATTTGAATTCTGCTTTATTGAGTACTGTTGGTCAGACACTCAGTGTTGTTCCTGGTGCAGTCATTGTTTCCCTAGATGTTGCGCTTTTGTCTGCTATTGGGCAAGTTATAGCGATTCAGACAGCTGGTGGAATCATCGTCGTGCTGTTCAAAGGCATGTATAAAGGGATGCGTCGAAGGATGAGCTAATGTACGATTTGATACTTGGTCAGTCTCAAGAGATTACATTTGTCATGGTAGATGCAACGAGCACAGAAGTTGCCGGTCTCGGTGCAACATTCACTTTAGAAATACGCAAGGTTGGCGGAGCATTCGTTGGTTCTGCTGGTACGAAGGCAGAGATCAGCAGTGGATGGTATCGCTATGTTCTCACAGCATCAGAGACTGACACGATTGGTCCGTTATCCATTCGCGTGAATGGTGCTGGCTGTGTTCAGCAAAATCTTGAGTATGTGGTGAAGGATCGTGCGATAAGCGCAATTGAATTCGCATACGATGTTACAGACATTACGAACGGTCAGCCAATAGAAGGAGTTCAGGTGTGGATCAGTAGGAATACTGCTGGCACGTCTATCATTTGGTCTGGAGATACAGATGCGTTCGGTGTTGCTAGAGACGATAATGGAAATCTTCCACGGTTGGATCCTGGAACATATTATTTCTTCAGACAAAAGGCTGGCTATACATTTGTTGACCCTGATACAGAGATTGTGAGCTGAGGTAATTATGCCTTCAAGTGGTTCCGGAACTGGTACTCCAATTTCTTCTGGTGCTATTCCTCCGACTGATGTCATTTCTCTATTGCCGGCAACGATGTTGTCACTGGATCGGTATCAGGAGTTGATGAGGATTCCTATTGCTGCATTCAATGGATTGTTGAAGGATGATGAAGCTCCTTGCTTTGACTGCGCATATGTGTGGAAACAAACTGACCGCTATGCTCTTGCTGAAGCAATTGCTCAGGCTGAAGAAATGCGTATTGCGGAATTAGGATACTTTCCGTATCCTGCATATACAAGTGAGACTGTGGACTATGTATTTCCATTGATCCTCTCTAGGAAACATCTCATTGCTGTCGGTTCAGAGACGTGTACTGTTATTTCTTCTGGTGTCGCACTGAATCTTGGATTGGAGACCGCTCCGAACGATCCTGTTGTAATTGCTGTTGCTACGACGGTCACGAATTCTAGTGAGATACGTGTATATCATCCTGGAGAAACGATAGAGATTCATCCATCATCTATTTCCATTTCTGGTGGTATTGCGACGATACGGATTCCTCGTGCAAGGCTTATCAGTCCGTTCATTGATACAAACTGCGACCCTCCTCCGAGCTATTATGAGAACGATAATTTCATCACTTCTGTTGATGTAAAGAGGTGCTATACGGATCCATCTACTGGAGCGATGTTCTATTGGTGGGGGAATGGTTCATGTCCTGTATTTCCAACACTGATGAATTGCTGCTGTGATCTTCATCAGCTTTCTACATTTGCTCAGGATTCTCAGTTGGCATTTGCTGACATCATCAATGCCAGGCTTGCTATCGTGAAATTGTATCCTGGTTCGTTCGATGGAACAACATGGACGGCAGCAAGTTTTAGTAATTGTGGAAGACCTGACAAGGTTGTCGTCAATTATCGTTCCGGTAGAACATTATCAATGCTTACAGAGATGAATACGATTCGTCTTGCTCACACACTATTACCATTCCTAATTCCGGATCGTCTTGACTTGTGCGCTGGCTGTTGGAAAGAGGATAATATCACGGATGAAGGTGCTCCGATAACACCATACGGTTCTTCTAGAGCTGCAATCAAAGTGTGGATGTCAGATAGTCGTGCGAAGATTGGTCAAGGTGGAAAATTTCCATCGATGAGACGTTGAAAGGAGAAATATCATGTTGTTCATTCAATTTCCTGAGCAGTTGCAAAACTGGACTGTGATTCTTGCTGTCCTGTTCCTGTTCTCTGCTGTCGTGCTGCTGTCATTCGTCGGATTCGTGCAGTTGAATCGTCATTTGCTGAAGACTGGTGCACATCCAGCACTTCTTGGATTCGTTCACGAGGCTATCGTTCTTGCATACAAATCTTCTGACGCTGTGTTCGATGCTGTAGAAGACAGGCTTCGTGGTGCTCAGAAGAAAGAGCTTGCTGATGCAATCTATGATCTTCTTCCTGGATATATTCATATCGGTGTTCTCAATGTGAAGATTGATTGGAAGAAGTATGTGCCAAAAGATAAATTCTCTGAGTATGTGCAATTAGAATATGACAAGCTTGTAGAGAAATTTGGTGTTGTGAGAGAGACTATCCTTCGTGAAATGATGGAGGAAATGACTGGCGAATGAATTATCGTTTGCAAGTTTAGTAAATTAGCCGGACGTTGGTTCCTCCTTTGTAATTGCTTCGAGAGAGTGTAAGATAGCTCTCTCGAAGCGTCTGTAGGTCATTATGGAAATCGTTGTCGGAGATATATACTCATCCATATTGCAGCCTAGATCTAATCCACGTGCTCTTGCTATAATTAGAGAAGTTTGTAGAGCGAGACCGAACGGATATCGCTTCATGCCGAAGTATAAATCCGGATATTGGGACGGTTATATTTCACTCATGAAGGATATGTCCACATTTCCAACAGGATTGTTAGATCTCGTTGTTGGCAAGTTAGATGAGTATGGTGTACAAGCTAGTCTTTGGTACAAGGATGGCAGATTGGGGGATTTCACTACTGTTTGCGAGAACGATCTCAGTGGAATTATTCTAAGAGAATATCAGATCAATGCAGCAAATGCACTGTTGGGATTCAGACGTGGTGTTGCTAAGATGGCAACGAATTCTGGTAAGACAGAAGTCATGGCTGCAATTATCAAAGCTCTTCATGTGCCGAAAACTGTCGTACTGTTGCACAGGAAAGAGTTGCTTCATCAGACTGCGAAAAGATTTGAAGATAGATTAGATATCAGAATTGGTAAGATTGGTGACGGCATTTGGGATCCACAAACAATAACAGTTGCCATGATTCAGACGTTGAGCAATAAGCTCAATGTGTTAGATGTCAATGGAAATGTTCTCGTTATGATCGATGAATGCCACCACGTATCTAGCGATACGATGATGGATGTGTTGTCTAGCATTCCTGGTTGTTATCGTTTCGGATTCAGTGGGACTCCATTGAAGTACGATGTATTGTCAGACATGAAACTCATTGCATACACTGGAGAGGTTGTGTTCGATCTTGGCAACAAGTGGATGATTGAACATGAGTATAGTGCTGAGCCAACCATAAATGTTAGTGTCATCAGTGATGGTGATGACGATTTGTGGGACATGAATTATAGTGATGCGTACGATAATCTTATTGTTCGCAATGATGTACGCAATGCGAGGATAAGGCAATTTGCTGAGAATGATAATGGAACTGTGCTTATACTTGTAGAGCGCATCGAACATGGCAAATTATTACAAGAATCGATACGAGGCTCTGCATTTGTTAGTGGTGGTGATTCTACAGAGTTTCGTAAGGAAGTAATTGATAGCATGGGCAAAGGAGGTATATTCATCGCCACACCAATATTTGATGAAGGAATAGACATTCCAGCCATAAGCACTCTCATATTGGCTGGTTCTGGTAAGAATCATGTCAAGATTCTCCAGAGAATTGGCAGGGGATTGAGGAAGAAGGAAAATGGAAATCGTCTAACTGTGTATGATTTCATTGACGATAACAACAAGTTTCTGTTCAAGCAATCTTCAGCGAGGGTGAAATTATATGCCAGCGAGGGATTCAAGACGACGCTATTGCGCTGATATTTCCATTGCTAGTTGCTATATGGATGCGCACAAGAAAGTGTTTGGCAGTAGACCGTTCGTACACGAGAGATGGTACGGGCTGTTACTTGCTCTGGAAGATGATCTCAGAGATGCCAATATACCATGTAGCGAATATGCTATGGTTGTCACAAAGACTCTACACAAGTGGGCTGTGGAGAAAGAATTCAATAGTATCCCAGTAAGAGTGTTTTGTGGAAATTGGGCGATGGGTAAATTCATGAAAGTGATGAAATCGTCGACAGTTAGAATAGATACTGTCGACGATGATTTATACACGAGATTATTCAATTCAGAACTTATCATTGCAAGAGAGTATATCAACAGAAATCTTGGAGATTTTCCAGTTCGCATGAGGACGATCGTTGATGATATCAGGATTCTCGTCGATGAAGTTTGGTATAGTATGTATGATGAAGATAAAAACGGCAGACCAATCGACGAGGTATTGTATCAGTTGTGTGAAGAGTTTGGCGTGAAGAGAGCCAATTCATACAATGACATTATAAACACTGTGCGACAACGGACTGGACTATGGAACCGACGTACGAGTTCGATCGTGACTTCAGACTAAAATTATTGGCTCTGTGTCTAGATGATGGTTGGATGTCTAGATATGGAAATTTCATAATCAAGTCTGAATATTTCGAGAGGGAGGACGAGGAGAGTGTTGCGAAAGCACTTCTAGAGTACAGAAGCAAATACAAGAAGACTCCTGATTATGTTGATTTACTGGTTCTGTGTGGGGATAGTAATAAGGAACTCGTTTCAAAATTGTACAAGGGTGTAAATGGTTGGGACTTGAGTCTCGCATCGGATATGGCTGTTCAGTTTGCCAGGGAACAAGCTGCTAAGCTTGCCATATTGGAGAGTGTTGACGATGTGCAGAATGGTGTGAATATTCAGTCTGCAATTGATCGTATGAAGGAAGCTCTTCGAGTTGGTGAGGAGATAGAAGTTCCTGGCATAGATTTGTTAGATTATCATTCTTGGTTGTACGACTATTGGCAGGATAAGGTGCCGACTGGTTGGATGCATGTTGATAATATATTGGAGGGTGGTCCAGCACGTGGCGAGATGGGGTTGATTATGGCACCACAGAATGCTGGCAAGAGTATGTCTCTCGTCAATATCGGACTTGGTGCGTCGTCTGTTATCAGTGGATTGAATGTTGTTCACTTTTCTCATGAGATGCGTGCTGCTCAAGTGGCGAAACGTTATGCTGCACGCATTTCGTTTAGATTTCCAAGGAAGTCAGATGATTTAGATGAGTATGCTGAAGAATTCATAGAGGCTGCTCGCAAGCTGCTTCGTGGTAAGATACGTATAGTTCGTCGTAAGAAGAAGATGACTGTGTTAGACATCGAGAATGAGCTTGATAGACTGGAGGCAAATGATTTCCATCCGGATCTAATCATAGATGATTATCCTGATTTGCTCATGTCTCGTCGTCGATATAAAGATAGACGGTTCGAGTTGTCGGAGGTTTGTGAGGACTTGCGAGATTTGGGAGAGCGTAGAGATGCTGTGGTTTGGGGAGCCACGCAGTCTAGGAGAGCTTCATTTTCTAAAGAGATTATAACGCTTGCTGATATTGCTGAAGATATCGGAAAAGCTTCTATTGCTGATGTCATTATCTCTGTTTGCCGTACGAAAGAGGAAGAAGATACGGATCAGTGTAGGTTATTTATGGCAAAGGTTCGTGATGGAAGCAATCATGACACGATTCGTGCGAAGTTCTATGGTGCACAGCAAGCAATCATCACGACAAGTTTAGTGACGTATAAAGACAGAGAAGAGAAAAATGTTTGACATAGAGAATTGGGTCTATAGAACGTTCGACGATGTCAAGCAAAACGACAAGAATTATAGCGTTGCTTGTCCGTTTTGTGAGGATGTCAAGCATCACCTGTCGATTGCGATAAACAAGCCAGTGTGTCATTGTTTTCGTTGTGGTTATAAAGCGAATTGGATTGGTCTGGTGATGGGTGTCACCGGATTTCCATTTCATCGTGCTTTTGGCGAGTTGTATGTTCAACCGAATGTGAGGGATTTCAGTGGGATACTATTTCAAGGTGAAGAAAATGAAGAGGAGAAGGAGTCTGAATATAGGTTCCCGAAAGACTTCGAGAATTTGTGTGATGCGATGGGATTGTTTCCAAGGAAAGCAAAGGAATATCTCTTGCTTAGAGGATTTGGTGACGATCATTGGAGATCGTACAACATCGGAGTGGCAGCATCTCTATATGGAAGAGTTGTGATTCCGATCGAGAAGGGATATTGGCAAGCACGACGTATCTTCAAGGCGATGGAGCCAAAATACATAAATCCTTCAAATCCTGCAAGGGATGTTATTTTCAACAGTCAGGCTCTTCACAAGTTCGATGAAGTCGTCGTGTGTGAGGGAGCGTTCAGTGCGATGGCTGTCGGAGAGAATGCTGTCGCACTTATTGGAAAAGAGCCAACAGAGGAGAAGCTTTCAAGATTGATAGGTTCTTCTGCCGAAACGTTCATTATTGCGCTCGAGCCTGGTGCTTATCCTACCATGAGCAAACTCTGTCATGAATTGCATGTAAATGGAAAGACCGTGCTCCTGTGGAGATACTTGACAGGTGATCCTGCTGATCCGAACGGAAAATTTGTTGAGATGGAGTACAGTTTCAAGAATAGAATTGCTCTGAAATTAGAGAATTCATGAATTGCCTCTTTACTTTCCTCAGATTTGAGGTGTAATGATTGTAGGGGGAAGCACCTGGGATCGGTGCTTGAGACTCAGTTTAGCAGGAGATAAGGACGTGACTACAAAAGTTTTGCCGAATACCCCTCTCACTCTCCGAGTCCGACAAAATTCGGAGATGGATCGCCTGATTCGTGCTTTCATGGATCACGGTGGTCCTCTGTCTACCGATGAATTGAAGGAAATCGGTGGACTTTCTCGTTCCGCATGGTTGGCCAGTAAAATGGATAATTGGTTCGACAACGTTCGTGTCGTCCGCACTCATGATGATGACAAGAGTATTGCTTTGTCGTATCAAGACATTCAGCCTCGTCCTGTGGCGATTGCTCAGGAAGTCGTGTCGTCAGTGGAAATCACTGTTCCGCAGGAGGATGCCCCGACTGCTTCTGATATTCGTTGGCCTCAGGCTCCTCCGATCATCGTCGGTCTTGGTGATAAGTTTCGTGAACCGTCTTGGTTCAAGACGATGAAAATGATGGTGGATGCTGGTCGTCATATCGCTTTGGCTGGTCCTCCAGGGGTTGGTAAGGACACTGCTGTTCAGGAGCTTGCTGCTCGTGAAGGCAGAATTCTTGTGACTGTTGGCGGCGATGCTGGCTTTCGTCGCCGTGACCTTGTCGGTACGACTCAGATTTCCAAAGGTTCTTCATTCCTGGATGTTGCTGAGTATGCTACTGCCGTCGTGTCTGGTTGGTGGGTGCTTTTGACCGAGGTCAATGCTGCCGATGCTGATGCGTTGATGTTCATAAACACGCAGCTTGCCCCTCCGTATGTCATTTCCATCGGTGGGCGTGCGTATCCTGTACATCCCGACTTTCGTCTCTTCGTTTCTTACAATCCTGGGCTTGTTGGTACGAAACCATTACCTCAGTCGTTCAAGGATCGGTTCTTTTCCATCAAGGTTCCCTTCTTCAGCAAGGCTCAATTGCGCAATATCCTTGTTGCTCATGGAATGGATGATAATGCTGTGTGGTGCGAGTCTGTGCTCGAGTATGGGCTGCGGATGTGGGATGCTCATGAGCGTGGGCAGATGCGATATCAGATCACGTCTCGTCGCCTCATGGATGCCGTCGTTCTCATGAATCTGGACGGCTTTACTATCAAAGAGGCTATGTCGATGGCTGTCATCGACTCCATCGATTCGCCTGTCGAGGCGAATGTTGCTAAGCAGATTCTGAATTCGATAGGAGGTGTGTGATGGCTAGAGGAGATGTAAAGACTACTCGTGGTTCTGGTGGTGGTCGCTACAGTGGCGGTGGTGGCAGTTTCTATGACGATCAGGGGCGTGGCACTTCTAAGTCTGTTTGGGAGTGGTTCGAGACGAACTATACTGCCGCCGACTTTACAAAGTCGTGGCTCATGTCGCTCGGCGACGATAAGTGCTACTGGCTGTTGAAGAACTCTGTCGAGCGATACGGTCTTGTGGATATCGCTTTTCACTGGACTCCTGGCTGGAATGAGTATAGCGACACTCGTGCTCATCGTCTCGTTATCAAGCATCTCGACGAGAAGGATTGGGTCGATTTCCATTCTTATCTTGTGGATGGTTACAATCGTCAGCGAGATCATATTGAACAGGCGCAAAAGGAACGTGCTGAAAAGCGTCAAGGAGAATGGGACGCGTATCATGCCGCTCAAGAGGCGAAGCAAGCCATCGTCGATCGTGAGGATTACGAACAAATTCAACAAACTGTCTCACCGACTGTCGGAATGTTTGAGGCAGAGTTCAATTCTGCTTTCAAGAGTCGTGATCGTGTAGGAGAGGCTGGAGATTGGATCGACGATGCTGTAGAGGTTTACACCGATGGCAGTGGATACGGTTACGAGGAAGACAAGGCAATTGGTGTCAGGCTGCAAATCACCGTGTCGCTCGACCTGTCTAACTCGATGTACTACAATGGTGTTCATATCATTGCTGCCGAATCGTTTCGTAATCTGTGCCTTACTCTGGAGGAATTGAAAGGCTTATATCAGGACGATCTCTTCACTTCGTACTGGGTGTTCAGTCTTGATGCTTATAAGGAGGCTGGGCGTCGTGTGGATCAGTTGGTCTTTCGTGGTGAGGCGAAGAACGAATATGATATGAAAGCTCTTCGTGAATATGCTCCATCGAAAATTCACGAGTGGTATGGTCGTGGTCCGTTCGATGGTGAAGACACCTGGATTTCTCCATTGTTCTCTGCAATCGAGCGGTGGGAGAAAGAGGAAAGCGATCCTGGTGCTCTGAAATTGGATATCGTCATCACCGACGCTGTGTTGGAGCATCCGATGGATATTCGCGAGTCGGATAAGATTCAGGAACACCGTGATGGTGTTCTGTCCTCAGTGCTATTGAACTTTCTGCCCATTGAACAGTGGGTCAATTCCACCTTGCCTCGTCGATGCTTTCAGATGGCAGTTGACAAAGATAATGTGGCTGGCATTCTGCGGCAAGTCCTGATGGAATTTGTGAGCGTGAGAGTGTAGGAGGATTGATATGAGTATAGAATTAGATAGCGTTACAGAAAAGGATGCAAAGGATCACCTTATTTTGCATGCTGTCTGGTCTATTTCTGAAGATGGAACGGTTTCTTTGCGTGCATTGTGCACGACTACCAGTTTGGCAAATCGCTATAGGAAGTATGTTGGGTCACATGAAGGAATTGTCAGAGTTTGGTCTGAAAGGGTGGTTACTGATCACCTTTATGGTGTTAGTGGTTTTGAGACCATGATATACGGACAGTCAATCCATTCGCAAATATTTCGGAGTACTGAATGAACGTAGTGTATGAGTCAGATCTTGACAAACAGAAGTTCATCATCGCATCTGTATTTCCATTTGATTATGCGAAGGAGTTTGCCATCGTCGTTCGTCCAGGCGGAGTTGTTGAGATAGATGGCTCTGCTTCTCTTGATGGTCATCATGCTCGTGCGTTTGCTCGAGCAATCATTGTAGCATCTCTCATTTCTGAAGGAGTTCGCGTCGATGAAGAAAATAACATTCTCTGCGAAAGTTGCGAAGAACTCAACAAGATGCGTCGCTTGCCATAGAATTATATCCAAAGATTCTTGGTACTTGCGAGCGAAGATTGTTGATGACAGCGATCGTGCTGTTGTTCTTGTGTTCAAGAGCATTCATGATGATAAGCTGTGTTCATCTCGTCTGAAAGTTGATGAGGGGGTACAGAAACCGGACTTCTATTCCGCAATTTGTGGAAGATAGGAGAATGGAAATGAATTGGGAACTGATTGTCTCATGTATGATTCTCGGAATGTCTCTAATTGCCTTCATTCTCTGGCGAATCGGAGCTTTCAAAGATGATAACTCTGTGTGAATTGCCTCTTTACTTTTCTGCGATCTTGAGGTATAATGATTGTAGGGGGAGGCAGCGGTCGGGATCCCGTTGCCGTGCTCTTTGAAAAGTTTAGCAGGAGATAAAGACGTGAAAACTGTGAAGTATGAGCATATGATTGCTGTCAGTGAATTGGCTGATGCCATTTATGCAGCATATGTGGCTATGCGCAAATTGAATTGTGGGATTGTTCAGCCTATCGGTCCAATTTGTCGTATCGTTTGTGATGCTACAGGTTGGGATCGTCAGCGGTTTGGCAAGGAATTGGAAATTGTGTTTCGTGATTGCATTCGTGGTACTTTGCCATATCAGATGATGTTGGAGGTGGACATGACTCCAGTTGAACAGGCTGCTTGGCATCGTACGAAACGCGAAAATCAGATATGGGTCAGTGATCGCCCTGTGGCGATTATCGAGATGAAACGACGGTCGTAGGGATCCGACCATGGCATTGCAGGAGATAAGAACGTGAAATTCACAATAGTGTGCCCAAAGTGTAAGAAAAAAGGTTTGCATTATGCTAATCATGAGCATGCCTTTGGCTGGAAGAATTATGATGTTGTAGAGTGTCGATTTTGTCACAGTCGATATGATGCAGAATCTGTTACGAATGCCCAAGACGTTGCTTCTAAGGTAGGCAAGGAGGCAGATAGTCATGAAAGCCAAAGTTGATGTATTCAGAAGTCAAGAGTTTGAGACCGTCCTAGATGCTGTTGTCGGAGAATATGGCAATGGCATCTCTTGGCATAAGGACGGTCTCCGAAATGGTGAACTTCATTACCACTTTGATATCAAGCCTGTTGGCGAGTCTAATTGGATTTGTGTGGATATCAATTCTACGATTCAGAGGGACGGTCTGTCCGCTACCTCTGGTGAGAACTCCATTCGTGCTTGGCTATCCGATAGGGACGGTGCTCCACTAGGGAACAAAATACAGCGTTGGGTCACTCGTCTACCTGGCTGGCAGGAACGTCTGTCAAATATGCTGTTTATCTTGCTCTCGATGGGGCAGTCCATTGAGTATTGCGAGAAGTGCAAGTCAATGGAAAAGGTGTTCATCGTCAAGAAAGAGGGGAAAAATAAGGGACGGCTGTTCATCAAATGCAACTGTCCGAACTCGTTCACTTGGCTGGACGAAACCGATCAGGAGGAAGAGCCAACCGCTGTCAAGGCAGACGTCAAGAAAGCTCCCTCGTGCCCAAAGTGTGGTGCCAAAATGATCCTTCGTAATCGTAAGGACGGTTCCGGTCAGTTCTGGGGTTGCTCGATTTATCCAGCCTGTAATGGTGCTCGGAACGTGGACGACGACTCCGACGAATGGAAACCCGTACCTGTCGAACCGACTGCGGAGAGTAAACAGTTGGACGTTGCTGTCGCTAAAGTAATGTTCGATGTGCTGGACGAGCGCAGATTCGATGCTGAAATTCAGCGACGTGATCGTGAGGACGAGAAACGAAAAGCTGATGATAAGCAGATGATGGAGCGTCAGGCTCGTCTGTTTCCTGATTGGACTTCTCCTGTCAAGTCGTTCGATCAAGCTCCGATGATGATCTCTGAAAAGCCAAAAGGTTTCGCTGCCTCTAAGTATCACTTGCCGATCTTCGACTGGGTCAAGGATGTGAAACCTGGTACTGCGATGGTGGTTGGTGCTCGTGCCGGATCTGGCAAGACG
>Ga0209431_10000240_pt1 | contig 43406 bp, 47 predicted proteins | sample RifCSP13_3_FD_184021 | JGI IMG/M metagenome (GOLD analysis project Ga0209431, IMG submission 184021) | Soil microbial communities from Rifle, Colorado - Rifle CSP2_sed 13_3 (SPAdes) (version 2) | ecosystem: Environmental > Terrestrial > Deep subsurface > Rock core/Sediment | place: Rifle... | reverse complement strand
TTACCAGAACTAGAACTAGAACTAGAACTAGAACTAGAGTCCTGAACCACGTAATGCCAAGATCCTCGTTCACCGCGTCCCAATACCACCCGATGTTATTGTTTGCCCGCTCTACCAGCTGGCGCCAGTCGGAAACACCATGCTTTGCCATGAATCTGGCGATGTTGCTAGCCATCTGCCTATCCGGAACGATCGCAAACCTCTCGGTCAACAAGTCGGCTTTTGGCGAGACCTTTAATTTACCTAACTAACCTGTGGTGCTGACAGGTCAAGCCTGGCGGATACCGAAAATCGTTAAATGCTCATCCCCGGGTAGCATACTAGCCTTGGTAGTGGAGGAGGTGCGCTATGACTTTGAGGAATTCCCCCGCTACGCAGACGACTTTGTCAGGGACCTTCTCAAGCTCATGATAATCTCCAAAATGAACGCGGCTGTAAAGAATCCTGTTTCCGCGAACTATTTCCTACATTTGATCTCCCAGATCGAGGGCTGCGACGCATATGTGGTCAAATACGGCCAACCGCTGCTGTATGCAAAGTACCACGGCATGGAATTCACCGATCAGAAGGTGACCTCGCAGTTCGTCAGGTCAAAGAACCATGTCATTGATGTCACAATGGAGTCGGTGTTTGGCGATTTTGTAAAAAGATTTGACAGTCTGGCGTCGGCCACAAAGAGCAAGGTCAAGTGGGGCATTCCAAAGGAAAAGGAGGACAAGCCTGACCAGCTTTTCTCATTACTTAACTCGTTTGTAGGCGCGGTGGTCAGGTTGACGTCGCTTGACCCTGCGAGCGAAGACAGCCTTGTGGGAGAAAGGTTTGGCGTAAGGAACGCGAGTATGGCAAGAAAATCCCTTCAACTTGAATTTCTGGTAAACGGCCACCTGAATATTTTGGAATTGAACCCGGAAAAAAAGCGCAAGGATGATGCGGCCAAGTTGCTTTTTGCAAAGTCAGAAGTCGCAAAGGCGATAGTGGCGCTGATGAAGCAGCAATGAACTCTACCGCTATCGTATTTGCCTCATTATGCCAAGCAGGTCAGCGCAAGGATATTGTTTCAAGATCTGAAGGGAGTTCGGTCCTTTTCGATTCAGTAATCTATCTGATTTTTGTGAAGATAATAGCTTCGATTCCGACAACCTCTGGTGTCCCTCGGTACACTGTATGATTATCCCCTTCATGTCATGGAGTCGCCAGAAATTGAACTCATCATGACATGAACGATATTCCTCCTAAAGGCTGTGAAACTGTTATTTCTTGTAACCATATCGAGGGCGAGACCGATGTTGAGTTCCGTCTCCATGGTCTACTAGATCTAAATCTTGAACAAAACGTTGCTTTAGAACTATATGCATCGATAAAAATAGGCAGTGATGACCCTTAAAAAATTAGGGTGCACCCTGTAACAATACTTGTGTCAGTCGAGGTGCATTTCGTCATCTCGCTGAATGGGCGATCGGCGCAGGTTAGTGTCATCACTGCTTTGCTGCCGTCATGACGCAATTAAAAAGATTACTTGGCTTCCCGGACTTGCTTACCCCTTTCAGCAGGCACTATTTTCAGCCTGCCGCCGGCAAGCTCTTTCTTTAACTGCTTGCCGCTGAACATCCTGTCAAGAAAAATTGCTAGCGCCGCGATTTCAGAGTGGGGCTGGTTGCCAACTGCGATGTTGTAATCAGCAAGGTCATACGCTTCTCTGGGAACTTTTTCCGCGCCAATTATGACAAGCACCTTGCTTTCCTTGCGAAGCATTTCAACAGCATTGTCGATGTTAATGCCGTACATGGTGAGGTGAGCCACCCTGCCCCCTTCTTTTTTCCAGGTTTCTGCAAGGTTTTTCCAGTCCTGTATCACATTTACTTCGAACTTGCCGCCCCACCTCTTGGTGACGCCTGCGACCGTGTTGCTGACTGACTGATCGATTCCAGTCATGTATATCCTGTCTGCACCAAACGCCCTTGCGACGAGCGCGGCATGGGTAGTAACCCTGTCGTCGCGCACGAGCCGATGGCCAATCCTCAGCACCGATACTTTCATGCTTGCTCTTCCTCTAGGCGCTCTTTTGCTTCAGCATTCTTGACTTTTTCAGTTTCAAACAGTATAGACCTTACTAAGCTCTTAAGCTGCTCAACGTTGTAGCCAGTTCTGGCAGACACCGAGAGCACGCGCTTGCTTTCCAAGATGCCCAGCTGACCGGCCTTGGCAAACGCGTCCTCGGCAGTGGTGAGGTCTACCTTGTTGAGCACGTAGACTATCCTAGTGTCGGGTACCTCAAATTCGTTTATCACGTCAACCGAGCTGACGTACTTGGCGGTTATTTCGTCTATTGGCTCATTGATGTCAATCACCAGGAGCACGACGCTCGCGTAGGTCAGCTCGTCAAGCGTTGACTTGAACGCGTCGATCATGTACGCCGGCAGCTTGCTGATAAAGCCGACGGTGTCGTTCAGCAGGACCTTGTCTCCCGAAAGGTCAATTGCGCGGGTAAACGTGGACAGCGTAGTAAAGACGTTCTTGTCAGTGGCCTTGGTTTCGCCCGTAAGCGTATTGAACAGAGTTGTCTTACCTGCCGACGTGTAGCCAGCTAGCGAAACCGTGGGCAGGCCGGCCCTTGAACGCTGGTTCCTGTGTAATTGCCGCCTTGTCTCCTCCTTTTCCAGCTTTTTCTTTAGCACCGCCGCCCGCCTCTTTATGTCGAGGAAGTAGACGTCGGCTTCGTACCTACCAAGACCATAGAACCCCGGCTGCTCGCCCGCCTTTGCAAGCCTGATCTTTTCGCGTGCCCTAGCCATGTCGTAGCGCAATTGCGCGAGTTTGATCTGGATCTGCGATTCGGCGGTGCTGGCGCGCCGCTCGAAAATCTCCAAGATAAGCCGCTCTCTGTCGACTATCTCAATCTTGCATAGACTCGCTAGATTATACATCTGGGTCGACTTGAGCACTTCGTCAAATATGATGACATCTGGCTTGAGCTCTCCTACGAGCTCTTTCAACTCCTCAGCTTTTCCGCGCCCGATGCCAAACCTTGACTTGATTATCTGTCGTTGGGTTACAGTCCTGATTATGGAGTAACCGGCCGCGTCCGCAAGCGAGGCTGCTTCCTTTACTGCCTGGTCTACTGGATACGTTATGAGGATTGCCTTTCTGCAATTTGTCATCTAGTGATCATCGCTATTTGCGCTGACGTACAGCTTGATCCCGAGATAGCGCTCCAGCTTTTTTGCAATCTGCTCGTCCGGCTTGAGCGCGCCCGCCTCGAACTTTTTTAGCAATTGCGCCTTCTCGTTCATTTTCATGCCAAGCTGCTCGGGGGTAAGGCCCATCTTCATCCGGGCTTCCCTTATCACCCATGCAAAGTCGGGTGCGAGCATTGTCGCGTCTGCCAGCCCGATCTTTTTCTGCTGTCTTACTGCTACCGGCCTTTTTCTGGCAGGCACCTGCGCCGGCAGGTACGGCTTGCCGTGCTTGGAGCACGCAATGCAGACGTTGAACACCGTGCCGTCGACTATTACCATTTTTTTCTCTGTGGTCAAGCGCCCGCACAGCTCGCAGTACGACATTGGAATTCAAAAATACCGGCGATGGATTTAGCCTTTTCTCAAGGTATGCTGGACAGTCATGTTGAGCACAATCTCTGCGATGTCGCTTGCATACTCGGCTACCCTGCGGATGTTCTCGGTTATCAGCTTGATTCTGTACAGTTCGTTGACGTCGCGGGGCTTGGAGACAGCTCGCAATATTGTCTTTTCCATCTCGTCTATCCTGCGCGACTTTTCAATCGCCCTATCTGCTGCTTCGTAATCGCGTTTGAACATGGACAGGCAAGCCTCGTCGAGCACTTCAAGGGCAAAGTAGCTCATGCCGGCTATCTTCTCCACGACGTCCTTGTTGAGCGGGTGGCGATTCTCCGTGATGTCCTTAGCGATGATTACGGCGTGGTCGGCTACGCGCTCGACTGATTTGGCTATCAGGCGGTATCCGAGGCAGTTGCGCGGCTCTTCAAGCCCTATCTCTTTGAGCAGGTGCTCGTTCTTGATTGCTATTTTTAATTGCCGGACGATGTAAAAGCTAAACCTGTCGACTTCGTCGTCTGACTTGACCACTTCCTCTGCAAGCTCGACGTTGTTTTCTTTGAGTGCAAGGAGCGTGTCGCGGTACATCGATTTTGCAATAAGCAGCATTCGCTTGAATGCTGCGTCCACTGACAAATCAAGCAGGTTTATCAGCACCTGGAGCGTTATGCCGGTCGCCGAGTCTGCGATTATTTCTGTACCCATAAGGACGCGCCTGACAATGCTCTTGATGACTTCTCTCTGCTCCACGAGCAGCCTGTCTTCCTTTGGAACTATTGTTATAACGTTAAAGCCCAAGAAATACAGCGCAATCAGCTTGCGCGCGATAAAGTACGGGTTGTTGTCCTTGCCGACTTCGATGGTCGCTTCCTTTTGCTCCTTTGCCACTCTCTTAGAGGCCGGCGCTATCTGTAGCACCGAGTTACCCTGCCTTAAGATAACGACGTGGTCGCCTTGCTTCAAGCCAAGGTCCTGAATCCATTTCTTTGGTAAAGACACGATATAAGAAGAGCCACCAGTGTATTGCAATTTTCTCGTCTCTTCGCCCTGCAACAAGCTTTTCCCGTTGGCGGTTCCCTCGCTATTGTCATTTTCCATTCAAGATAGTTTTTTCCATTGTTCTATATATGCCTAGCCGTGACTATATAGATACAGGCTCCGTAGGCCATTATATTTATGTGCCACATAAAATACGAAATTTCTAATTGGATCCACTTCCGATCGACGCAAGAGAGAAAGTGTGCTGCCATCTCGATGCCCTGTTCGGAACCGGGCTTTCTGAAGCCCTGCCGGCAGACATCCAGTTCGAGTTTTCAAGGCGAACCGGGCGCATAAAGAACTTTAGCATAGGCGGCAGGCTGGTCGGCACGCTGCGCACGGATGGGGGCATTGCGCTGACAATAGCTGGCGCGCAGCATTTTCTGAACACCAGCAAGCAATTCCGAGAAAATTGCGTAATGCCCGTTCAAGAGGCGGTGCCTTTCGTCAGCGAAGGCCGGTCGCTCTTCTGTAGGCACGTAGAATGGTGCGGTTCAAATATCAAAGTGGGCTCTGACGTGGCAGTACTTTACAACGTTAGGGTGATAGCTGTAGGCGTCGCAATGCTACCATCAAGTCTAATGAAGCGGTATAGCAGGGGCGTTGCAGTCAAAGTTAGACAAGGAATAAAAGGTAGAACCGAGTAATCGACTCCGTATATGATGCGTGGCGGCAACCGCGAAATGAGGCGCATGCTGGACAAGATGGGCCTCGAAATGAAGGACATCGGCAACGTCGAAGAAGTAATAATCAAGACCGACACGAGGGAGCTCTACCTGGTAAAGCCGCAGGTGATTGAAATGAAGGGCAAGGACAGCACTATCTTCCAGGTCATTGCATCAGACGTTGAAGAAAAGCAGCGGGAGGTTCCGTCGTTCAAGGAAGAGGACATCATCCTTGTCATGCAGCAGGCCAGCGTGTCAAAGGAAAAGGCGGTACAGGCTCTGACGGAGAGCAAGGGCGACATGGCGCAGGCGATTCTCAGCCTTACAACGTAGCACTTAGTTTTAATATCCCTCTACTTTTCATTTCAGGTAGCTTGGCAAAGGAAAAAACTAGACACGCTGAAGTTCCTCTACCAACGTCGCATTCTGCAGTTGAAACTATTGTCGCCGCTTTATCAGAGCTTGAAGGCGACATCGACGTGCTGTATGTCCGAGTCGAAGAAATGAAAAAGCGCATAATGGCCCACTCTAACGAAGAAGTGGAGAAGCTAAAGCAGCAGGTAATAGCCATTGCAAACGAAGAGGCTAAGAATATAGTCGAAAGCGCGAGGGCAGAGGCAGAGTCAGAGGCAGAAAAGATTGGCGAGCTTGGAAGGGCGCACGTTGCCAACCTCAAAAAGAACATCAACTCCTCATTTGACGCGTCAGTCGACAGCATCATCAGGACCGTTCTTGGCGAGAGCACTATTACGTCTGTCAATGCAGAAAAGGCTGCCCAAGCCAAGGCAATGAAGTAATACAAGTGACTGCGAGCTGGCCGTCTAAGCCACAAGCTTTAATAGCAATTTTTGTCAAAACTAATTGTTGAAGAAGCGCCCCTGACTGAGGAGCTTTTACACCGCAAGGTCGCAGTGGCAACTGTCCGCGGCCGGCCATACTACAACATTACCAACGCATTAAAGTTGATGGAGTTGCAATTCGACTCGCTTTCACCAGAGGAAGCTGCTGCATCAAAAGCCAAGGTTATCATTACGACGCAGGACGAGGCAGGCATTGTCAAGAGTAAAGGCACTGTGATGCTTGACACCGAGCTTGAAAAATACCCAGCAATATCCAAGGCCAAGATCCTGCGGAGCATTGTTGGCGACAGTGCAGACGACCAGCTGACCATAGGAATCGACCCAGGCAGCAGGATCGGGATATCTGCAATATACCTGCAGGAGGAACTTGCCAGTGCAGTCGAGTCCTCACCGCAGGACGCAATCGATCAACTTTCGGCGATGCTCGGTGGAATAGAATCGCACAAGAAGGTAGTGAAGATAGGCGACGGCAACATTTCAATGACTAGGCAAATTGCCCGCATGCTGAAAATGAAATTCCGCGACAGCGTCTGCATCGAGATAGTAGACGAGCACGGCACTTCCAAAAACGCTGATACAAACAAGCGCGGCGCAAGGGACATCTCATCAGCAAGGACGATTGCATTCAGAACCGGCAAGAAGTTTGTATTGAAATGAAAGACGGAAGATAGATTCTGTTGCTTCATTTGTCGTTTGAACGTATTGAGAATCCGGATGCGGCTGTTGCTAGAACAGTTGATGGCAGCAGCAGGCCGCTCGTCCGGACTCCCAGTCATCAGTTTCGGGTGACATTCTGCCATAGTTAGTCGCATCTGTAATAGGACCAATACCATATTTGGGTCAAATATGGAGTGAGTTCTTAAATAGAAACAAGTGAAATCTGTTATTCCCCAAGGGCGAACTGAACAAGGGTCTGGTTTAGGCCTGACACCTGTTCGGCCTTGCCCAATGGGTTTTTTGCTCTCTAACTAAGAGGCATTTTATTCTTGTTCCTTTCAACCCTCATAAGCCTGCTGCATCATGCAGCAAGGTCCTGCACACCCTTAGCTGGGAATCTGTGAGATGCGTTACTGGTTCCTTTGTCCGTGGATGTTATGGATATCAGAAATCCGAACAGAAGTGTCCGACTTTATTGGAATCCCAATATCAAGCGGCACTGCGCTACTCAAGTCCAGCTTTGAAAGGATCTATTCGAGATTACGACCTAGTGTTGAGGTCATTGTCATGGTACGCCGTGCTGTTTGCAAGTAGTCGAAGCTACATCCATGTTTTGATATCGATGCAAAATGTAACTGATGTCCACAGACCATAACGTACGACTTCCATCATCCCTGGCCTCTCTGGCCGCTGATGTAGAGATGACGCGACCAGACCGGCCTTCAAGAATAACGATATCTCGTTTGAGATTTTCAGTCGTAGTCATTCTACCCACTCTACTTCTGGCAGCGTGGACTGCATGTTCATCTAACTATCGCTTGAACCGTTGTGGTGGGGCAGGCCATGGCGTTCTTCGCTCATAACGAATACGTTGAGCGCCTCTGCTGTCTTGTGTTCAGGCATTCTGGCAGCAGGGCCTGTCCCATTACAATGCTTGCGAATTGCATTGGCTAGTAAATTGTTCGATAGGTCGAATCCAAAACCCCCTTGAAGGCTATTGCTGATGGCAAGAGCGGGCAGGCCCGATCTACCTTCAGACATACGGTTGCTACAATCCTGCAACGTGAAGGCAAGAACACATCGGGTGACTTCATCTCCCTCGACGACTCTGGGCCTCCCGCGAGGGATTTTCATTCCCACATTCTCTAGCGAATTAAATGACACATACCAAGCCTGCAAATAAAAAAGGGAGCCTCGCAGGGAGAACTAGGACTTACGCTCTTGGTATACTTGTAGGTGCTGCCGTTGTGAGTGTCGAGCCTATTCTTCCAAAGTAGAGCTTTACAGGCGTAGTAAACATGCAGCCCAGTAGGAATGCATTGAAGATTAGTCCAATTATCTCTCGCACTTCTCCTAAAGCAATATCCGAGATAAATATGACGACTAGGACAGTTGAGAATACCACATTTGCCATCCAAGCCCATTTTTTTCCACCAAGTATGCCTATGGCAATGATAATTCCTACAACACCCTGAATTACAAAGATGGCTCCGGTGAAACTAGAGTAATAAGCCAGTTCTACCTGTGATCCGTAATCAGACAACGACTCGTCCATGAGTTCGAGATAGGCGGTGGTAGAGGTTGCCATGAAAAGCCCAAGACCGGTCACCAGAATCCCTACAAGCAGTCTTAACCTTCCGATTGCTGTAACCACTCTTGGTCTGTCTCTTTCGGAAAGAGATGGGTATGACATTACAGTGCTTATAATGGAAATGTGGGTAATTAGTCCTGCTACTTTTCGCGTTATAGCGATCATAAGTAGTTCTTAATGGCAAGCAGCAAATCTCTTTCCGTGAATGGACAGTAACCTTCAAATCAACTGCTTTGTTGTAAGATTTACAATTATTCGGATTTGGCCAGGGAGTTCTTGCAATCCTCGTAGTCTACAATGGCTGGGTGCAGAACCTTCCTGACAATTGGAAAGACAAGCCGACACATGAGCAGCAGGATCCACTGGGATAATCAATCAGACAAGGAAGACTGATTCTCTTTCCTCTCTTTTTCTATTTTCTAGTGCGTTTTCCTTAAGGATAACATACCCCGTCGACCAGCTCGATAAGGACAGTTGATGCAATTGTATTAGCTGCATGATATGAAAATGCGGTCACCGGGATTTGAACCCGGGTTATAGGCTTGGGAAGCCCATGTCATAACCAAGCTAGACCATGACCGCACCTTGACTGTAGATAAAGCGCGTTCACAAGTATATTAAAATCTTGGCGATAAGGTACTAACGTGATTCAAATGCGCGGTTTGCTCATATCTACTCTGCCCGTAGATATGCAGGTGAATTTCCTGAGGATAGTGGTATGATTTGACTCGAAGGGTGCAAAGACGCAGGCCAGATACTGAAATTTCGGAACATTCTTCGATATGATTGGCACTGCCGAATTGGAATATGGTCGGCGGAAACACCGAATGGCTCGTTTCCCACGAGTCGCCTGGTTTATCCACTTCAGATACACCGAGCGAAACCATAATGCTAGAACAAGAGCCAAAAGACCCTGTACTGGATTGCGCTGTACAGCAGCGTACACGGGAATACAAGCGAACAGTATCCATGACATCTGTTGGCGGGAGAAAAACCATCCGGCACATCCAGCCGGGATAGAACCAAGAGACGTAATTATTGCTTTTAGGATAATGAGGTCACTGTCTGAAAGAATTGATACCTACCAGACATAGCATCGGAAGAAAAGCAGGACAGAGGCTATTCTGAACATGCTGGAAACAGCGGTGTATATCATGGATAATGCCCCGCGCCTGTTCGTATTCACTACTGTATCTTCGCATAGGGCAATCAGCTCGGCGCGCTGGATGGAGTGAGGTCCTCCTGCAGATTCAGGATAAAGTTTCCAGATTCATCCCTGATATACGATATCCTTCCTCTTTAAATTCTCTGTACCTGATACTCTAATAAAAAAAGAGAGAGGAGGCGCCGCGATTTAATCTTCGAGCTATTCTGCAAATGGTAGCCTCGATTTTATCACTACCCCGTATATCGGCGTGTCTCCAAAGTGAGTGACTACTTCTGGATCTATCCAGACGCTTATGGCACTGCCTTGCATGATCTTGATGCTGATTGGAACATCCTCCATTGGACCGTCGCGGAGTGACACCGTTGCTGTCCCGTTGAATGTAATTACCGATGGATTACCCTCCTCATCTTCTTCTACGGACCAGTCGGTCAAGGCGAATTCTGTAATAGTATGGGTGTGCTTTGAAGAACCGTCGAACATGACCATATGAAGCCCAGATCTAAATTGCACTGTAGGTGCTGTCTTGTTTCCTTCAGAAGGCTCTACCAGTAGCCTCCATCCTCCAGAAACTATCCACGAAGGCTCTCCTGACTCGGCGTCATTCTGGAAGCTCCCAAGTATTCCTAGAGCACTTACCCTCGATACTCCTTGCTGGGTAAGAGTCTCTCTGACTCTATCGATAACTTTTTGCTTTCTCATTTCTCTGTCTTCTGCTCCTTGGCCTTGATTTCCCTGTTGCTGCTGTCCTTGCTGTTGTGCGGTAGCTTCTTGAAGCATCGCTGTTGATGCATACAAGCTGACGACAAGTGCGGATGCAACTCCTAATGCCAGCGCAGGCAAGATGAAAGATTTTCTTCTCATAGTTTCAAACAACAGATTGTTAGAGATATGTCTTTGTGAAACAGTACTATAGAACAATGATAGAAGGTACTGTCCAGTCTTATGGACATTGTGCATGGGCAAGAAGTTGCCAGTTCATATTCCAAGGCTCGTACATCAGACTAATTATTTGGATGCTCCTCAGCTTTTGATGCCATATAACATCAGTATCGCTTTCAAACAACAAGAAGGCGAGCGTTCTCACCACTCTTTCCATTGGTATTGCAGTTTGCTACTTGATACTATTCATATCTAGGTCGACAGTGTTACTGGCAATCATCCGGACGTAACTCATACTTGTAATGTTGGCAATTTCTCGTATCATCACCAATTTGGCTGCATGAAATCAGGTATACATTTTCAAGCTCTTGATTCCGTTTTGCGTGCTTGTCAATCAAGAGCAATACAGGTATGGGCTCCTGACGGAGAAAGTATCGATAGAGCTCTGCATTGTCTTTACAGTCAAAGCTGTTGGTACTTTCACCATCTTTGGTATCTGTATTCCATGCATTGATGGATATCGTTCCTCCGCTACGAGCATTATTGTTAGGCATTCTACAGCTGATTAAGGCATCTGATTGCTATTAGACATTGCCTTGCATAGTTATCTTGATTAGACACTGGCAATTATTAGGGACATTTTGGGCCGCTGGTACCTTCGGGATTTTCACAGTACTCAAGTACTCAAGTACAGTACTTGAGTACTCCGGGATTGATATGTAGACAAAGCGATACAGAAATTTGCGATTAGAATTAGTGCCTAGAATATGACTTGGCTCTATTCAGCCTTGTACGATGGAAAAACGTCTATTCCGCAAAGGTCACAGCGCCCGAAATCACACACTGGAAGTTTCCCCCGATCTTTCACTAGTGTCGCATCTCTTAATCTCTTAATCTACACCCACGAATAGTATCATCAGAGCTGCTAATGACGTAGCCTAGGATGCGCTACCGAGCAGATTTTGCAACAAGTGTTTGCCAAGTGCTGAATACAAAGAAGGCAAGTATTAGCCACAGCAATCTACTAATATCGGATACTGACCGCTTCTCTCTCGTAGGGGTTCAGCTGGAGTTATATGTGAAGGTAGAATAGTTATATTGGTTAGATTTTTGTGCAAAATAATTTTCCAATGAGACAATGGCACGTTGAGCACATGCAAAAAACTGTTCTCAAATATGTCAAGGGCCTTTCTGCCGATGCGAATGGCTGGGAGAAGAGAAACCACAAGAAATATGGTGGCTTTGCGAATATCTGTAGGCAGATCGAATATGATATGAAACACGGAGTGACTAAAGAGGAAATATTCGCATCATTTTCAAAACTCCATAACCACTCATCTTATCAGGCGTTAAGACAAGAAGGCAGTTCAATGGGCAGGTTATCAGAGATAGAGGAGCACTTTACCAGACCCAAGGCAATCATCCCGCGGTGGTAGGCTTCTACCACCGATATTGTGGAACTTTAGTAGTAAAGAGATTGCATTTGATTTCCCAAATCAGATCGATGCTGACGATGATTGTAGCTGACAAGCAGATTGGCCCCTAGAAGTAAAATATATTCTCTGAAATAACGCATAGTTTTGCGTCAGGTGTAGATCGACGGGAGAGCTGATGACATTGACAAAACAATTATACCAATTAAGATAAATATGCTTACACACTCTTGACATGATTGTCATCTGTTTTTGACGGGAACAGCTATCAGCTTTTCGCCCTATTTCATGAGACGTGAATCTTGGCAGAGCAGAATTGGAACGCCTGTACAAGACAGAGCCCCACCCGGATGTAAAAGAAAGGCTGTTTCTGGTACTCAAGGTAGAAGGTGATGGTATGGTTCCCGCCCGAGTGGCAAAGGAGCTGCGCAGGAGCAGGGCGTGGGCCTCTGACTGGCTCGCAAGGTATAGTGATGAAGGTGTTGATGGCCTCCGTACCAGGCCCAGAAGCGGCAGGCCGCCCAAGCTGCCACGCGAGGTAGCCATCAGGATACAAAAGAAGTTGAAGGAAAGCAAGCAGGGCTGGACCACAAAGCAGGCATACGAGATGATAGTAAAGGAGAGCGGCATTGAGTACCATCAAAATTACATCTACGAGTTACTTCATACGTTGGACTTCAAAGAGAAGGTGCCAAGGAAGGTGCATGTCAACACCGCATCAGAGGAAGATAAGGCGGCTTTCAAAAAAAGGCAAAGGAAATCCTGGACAACCTGAAGGACGGGTTTACAGCCGTATCACTCGACGAGTCGTTCTTTCTATTTGACTCCATTGTAAGGAGAGTGTGGATTTACAAGGATTCCCGACCCATAGTCAGGGTAACAGGCTCACACAGACGCTCGTGCCTGTTTGGAGCCATCAGCCTTGATGGAAAGCAGCTGTTCCGGCAGTATGATTGGTTTGACGAAGACACGTTTCTGGATTACCTCAAACACCTGCATTACAGGTTTCCAAAATGCTACCTGTTCCTTGACAAGGCTTCTCCACACTACAAGTCAGAAAAGGTCAGGAAATATTTTGAAGAACACAGGCACAGCCTGATACCGGTCTGGCTGCCAACGGCATCTCCGGAGTTCATGGTACTTGAAGAATGCTGGCACATATCCAAACAATACTTGCAGGTGTTGACGTACTATTCGTCGTTTGGTGATTTCAGGAGAAGGGTAGGGCAGTACTTCCGGACAAAACGCTTCCGTCTTGATATGAGGAATTATCTGGTTGGAGGTGTGTTAGCGTACTAATCTGAACTGGTATAGATTTCAACTGCAACAGAAATAGTATTGCGAGGAGACTGAATACGGATCGGATACAACATTCTTTATCTTACACGAAAAAGATTGCGACTAGTAGCACAACTATGCCGACCTTCTTCGGAAGTTGGATTTTGACTGTGAGCTTTTCTTTGTCGAGTTCCTGCTTCTCTTCTTTATTTTCGCCATTGCTAGCTTGAATGCTAGTGGGTGATATTTAAGAATGCCATATGGAATACTTTTTCTGTCGCTTTGGGTGGTTATTTTGTAATTGATTTATTAAGATGGTTTTTGCAGCAGTTTTCACAGCAGAATACTAATAATCCCATAGCTACACTTTTCAATTGTACGCCTGTAGGCAGATCATTAAACTCTTTTCTGCATGATTTACAGGGCATGTACACTGTACACTGCTGTTCACGTCACCATGTTTATCAAATCCTCCATAAAGCTGTTTGTTTCATTACAGCCAGGATACGCGAGAGGGATTGCATAGACTTGTATCTATGCCCAGAGTCGATTCATTCCAGTGTCATGCGAGAAAAGGGCAAATGCAAATAGCAGGGTTCATTGTTCACGTCTTGTCATCCATGTCGCCAAGCGCTTCTTCTGCTGAACCATCATCACTTCTAAATTCCGAATCGGCTGTCTACATTTCTGTTGACGTGGAAGCCTCCGGGCCTATTCCAGGCGAATATAGCTTATTGAGCATAGGCGCCTGCGTAGTGGGACGAGAAGATGAAAAAGACGCAGAGTCTTCACGCTTCTATGTAGAACTAAAGCCAACCAACGATAATTTTGTGCAGAAGGCTTTGGATGTCACAGGCTTCTCAATGGAGAATCTCAAGCGGAATGGAACTGATCCGATACTTGCCATGAAGAAATTCGAATCATGGATCAACGCGATTACGAAGGGTGGTAAATTGAAGCCTGTTTTTGTGGCCTACCCTGTAGCATTTGACTGGTCTTTCGTCAACTATTATTTTCATAAATACCTGAAATTCAACCCATTTGGCGTTTCAGGAATAGATATCAAGTCTGTTTGGACGGGAAAGACGAATCAAAAGTGGCACAAGATAAGCAAAGAATCGATTTTGCGCGACCTTCGAATAACTGATTTAGAACATACACATAATGCACTGGATGATGCCATTGAGCAATCGAAACTCTTTAAAAGAATTCTGCAATATTCAGATGCTTAGAATGGGAAATGACGGGCCTAATCTTGTCATTTGAAAAATATAGTGCCTATACCTTCGCGGCTGACGCTGACAAGCTTATTTCATGACAGGCCCTGCTCTACTGAGGTTTCTGAGTAGACGTCATTTCCTGCCCGAGTCTGACAGTACCAAGAAAGAAGGGTAGTGTTATTAGTGCGATTTTGGATTTAAAAGAAGCGGATGGTGCAGAGGCATGTCGTTATTTCCAGGAATGTTGCAAATGGGATCATAAGTTATTCTAAGGTATTGCACCCAAACGAGGCGATCCTAATTCTACGGGGCAAGACAACCCGGGAACAGGTAGTCATTGAGGGTCTTGTTATTCCGCCTTTTGCCTCAAGCGGACCATATTACTCTGGCTTTTCAGACTTTCATCTGCCTTTTGATAGTTCATACATAGGCACTGCTCACTCTCATCCCAGTGGCTCAAACAGGCCCTCGCTTGAGGATCTGAATAGAGGGTTCTATGGCGCAGTCTCCATCATAATCTCCTACCCATATGAGGACAAAACGATAGCAGCATACGATAAGGAGGGTAGCAGGTTGGAAATAAAGGTCATTAACGCAGCCTAATACATTGGACAAAAAGGGAAGTGATGAGGGCCTCTTCTCAATTAAAAGGCGACCTAACTATCCATTTTATTATAGTAAGCTCTGCGTCGGCTGAATCTCCGTACTCATCCGCCACTATGATCTGCACTGTTCCTTGAAAGCTGTAGATAGTGGTCACGGTCTTTAGAACCTCATCTTGTCCAGTTGAATTGTTAATCCATCTTTCAATGACCTTCACCTCATCCTTTGGCACTCCAAGGGCCCATTCAACCGTTCCATCTTGATTTGTCTCAGTTGTACCTACAACTACTTTATCTGGAAAGGTCACTGTCTTTGTTGGTTCTCCTGCCTTTTGTGTCTCAACTTTTGCTATGACATTCTTTGCATATATCGTTGCATTTGCGTTTGGAGCCAAGCCTTCAGCTGTAACTAGGACTGATCTTCCTGGGAATTGGAAAAATGGGTTTACCGTTACGATGGTATTGCCACTTGCATAGCTTGACTGTGGATTGAAAATTCCCGATCCTTGCAAAAATACTATCGATACTGCTCCCAGCGCTGCAACAACAGCTAGAATATGACTTGTAGTAAATTTTCTTGCCATGAGCATTCTTGATTCTTTGGAATAGGCTAAAGAAACCAATTGTCAAATTGTATTACTGGTCCGAGTAGCTAAATACTGACTCTATCGAGCACCTTCATCACCTTCTTGTTACCCACAGAAAGCCGACCAACCCTAATTGTCGACGCATAAACCACAAAATAAGCGATAATTTGCCAATAATTTAGCTGAAGGAGTACTTTGACCCCTGATCGTGCATCTTAACATAGCGGTTGGCATGGCCTGCGGGCTATATCTCAGGCATAGATCGGCTGCACTTCCACGAGGTTGCGTTTCTTGTTTCATAGCACTTCCTTCCTTATTGGCGGCAGCTGAGTCATAAGGCCAAGCAGGACTGCATGGTCATATGAATAGTCAAACTTGATATCCTCGTATCACAGCCGACGGTTATTTATGGTTCCGTAGGATGAAAACTTGACTGTTGGTGAATCCTGGAGCTGATGTTAGAATATCATGTTGTTATAGCAAGCGCTTTTGCACTCTCAACTGCTCGCTCCAGCCGAGTCTCAAAGCACTCTCATTACTAAGTTCTCACAAATAGATGAGAGAAAGTTGACTCTCGGTGATAAGTATCATTTAGGAAATAACTCGACAATATGTCAGCCATATCTTCACTTCACAACAACACGCGAAGCAACTTTACGATAGGACAGAGCTGGGGCGCACTGAGAAAGGCATGGAAGGGATACAGGATCGCCAAGGTACAAGGAGATAACGCCAAGATGAGAGAATACGCCACCAAGATCAGAAAGATTCAGGGCGAACTCGGCATAAGCGTTGCTTCGTTTCCCAACGTAGGCATCCACTAAGTGTGGATGTTTTTCTTTATTTTTCCCTCAGTGTCTATCCATTGCTAGCTACCAGCACAGTCACGACAACGCAGGGCTTTGCCAGAGCCAGGGAAGCCAAAAGTTGATAAAAGTAAGAGATGAGGATTGAGACTAAAAGAATATTTTCAGAAGATTTCCTTTACTGTTTTTGCTGAAGCCCTTGGGATACCAAACCTCTTGCTTACCTTTGGAGCTGCGACGACTTCTGCTGTCGCGAATCTGGGACCAACATTTGTGAATCTTGTTTTTACCTTTTGGCCAACTTTACCGTTCTTTACAAAGATTACGAGTCCTTGTACGCTGGCAATGCCGTCCCCAAACAGTGTGAACTAATCATCCATCGAAAATATATCTTAGCAGCAGTAGTGTAATACCATATCTTCGGAAGACATTATTCCAAAGTCTAGTGGAAAAGGCATTCTACCTGAAACAGTAACTAGAATAGGTCTTATCTTCCTTCTACTTCAAATTCTAGGTGCTTCACTAACGTCGTTGTCCTCGCCTAGTGGTGAGAATGGCTTCGCCGAGGCAACAACTTCTATAGGAGCTTTGGATTCTGTAGACATAGGACAACCATTCGACATTAAGGTTAATCAGACCATAAATGTGGAATCTGCAGATATTGGTCTGAAATTTGTTAGGGTGACAGAGGATTCCCGATGTCCTTCGAATGTTGTGTGTGTATGGGCAGGACAAGTTTCAATTCTTGTCGAACTCCAGAATGTGTCGGCTGGCATCAGTCTTGGTTCTGCTATTTTTACAATTGGGAACGGAGGACAGGGGAATGGTAGTACGAGTGTGGGTAATGCCTCGATGACGGAAACAATTGACAGGTATTCGATAAAGCTGCTAGATGTAAAGCCCTATCCTGTAAGCACCGAGACAATCCGGCCCTCTGACTATGTCTCCACCTTGATTGTTTCAAATATGAGCGAACCTCCTCCGGTTTTGGTATCTCGGGGTATCTTGGTAAAGGCTTCTGCCCTGTCTCAATTCACAGACGATAGTGGTAACAACAATGCAACTCGCGTCATTGCAGTTATCGCGGGATGGAATATTGAAAAGGGCAAGGGGATGGCTGTGATATTTTCGCAGGCGATTTCTGATAACGGTGGCAGCAGTCTCAGAGATCAGGCTGTAAGAAGAGTTATAGCTGAGTTTACACCAGCTTCTTCAAGCAGTTGCAATCAAAGACCAAACTTGAATTCATGTATTGATGGTCTGATAACGTCAGTAAATCGTAACGACACCCAGGTCACGACCGGTAGTCTAATACATCTCGAAATAGATGCGACAAAGACTAACCTCTTTTTTTCATCGAGTACATTGAAAAAAGGAGAAACCTCAGCGTACGAGTTGCAGGTAACCAAATTTAGAGAATGGCTCAGGCCATATTCGGCCCATGACAACAGCACAATAATTATTCTCAAAGAAGGACAGCGCGACGGTCCTCTACTTGTGCAAAAGATTTACTCTGACCACGTTGATGGTCTCAATTTCATAGAATACCCTGTTGCTATGGACAAAGGTTCACCCATAACGCTGCGGATCGGTGAGAAGGCAAGTAACGGATGCACAGTTACGCTAACTCTTGTAAAGATTGAAGGTGAAGATGCCGCTGCGTCGGCCCTATTTGCAAAAACTGTTGATGAGAATAGATCCTGCCCTATCTGTTGGTTCCAGCAAGCATTGATGTCAGGCTGGGATAAGTAATAGCAAATTCGTCAGAGCATCATAGCTGCTAGGAAGAGGAAAAAAGACAAGCATAGATTAGTTTTCTAGCATTCTCTTTTCAGATGCATGACTTATTTGCAGTCAATTCAGGTTAGCGCTATTTTTGAGTTGAGTTGAGTTGTGCCACTATATCAGGTATCCCTTCTTTGTAGGATGGATACTGAAAATCATATATTTTCCTTAATTTCGCATTTGATGCCTTTGTGGATCTGGTAAGCATTCTTATAATGTCTGATCCCACTGCTGCCCTTGCTAAGATTAAAGGTACAGATCCTGGATGCTTTACTTTGAATTGGTCTGCGATGTAGTTGACGAAATCCTTGAAAGGAGCCGGGAAGGAATCTGTGGCAATATAAGACTTGTTTGCCTTTTCACCAAGTGCAGCAATCGCAATTAAGATGTTTATTGCATCATTCAGATGCACAAAGTTCGTGTAATAGTCTCCTGAGCCAGGTATTCTAAAGCTGCCGTGCTTTATTCGTTCTAAGAAAATGCTTCTGAACGAACCCCCATTACCATAGACTATCTCTGGAAAATGAACAACCGTGAAGTCGATTCCCTTGTGCCCGCAGTTCTGTTTGAGAAAGTTTTCAGCTTCGACTCGCATCTTGATGTATTCGATCTCGGCGGATCTCGGGAATTCTTCGTTTACAACACGTTCTTCATTGTCTGTGTCAAAAGCAGACACTCCCGAAACATAGATAAGGTGTCGGGTTCTGTTGCAAATTGCGTCAAACAAATTCAGTGTTCCCTTGTAGTTTACTTCTCTTAAGATATTCCGATTCTTCGTCGCTTCTGGTGTGATAGCAGCAAGGTGAAAAACCGTGTCAAAGACCTAATCGCCCCCAAATTTCAAGCTGGTTCGATCAGTAAGATCGCCAATAGTGATCCTTGAATTTGAGTGGGGTCCATCAGAGTCGCCCTTTCTAGCAGTATCGTTGGCGGTTGGTGGATATTGTTGAAGGATTTTCTGCTGCCTGACCAAGGAAGTAATGCTGATATGATTACTTGGATCTTTGTTGTTCATTTCTGACAGCTGTTCAACGAGTCTGGAGCCGATAAAGCCTGTAGCTTCAGTTACCAACACATTAGATGTCCCTAGGCTTGAACGAGGCGAAGTCATATTATCTCAAATGCACTCGTTCTATAGCGGCAGTCTCAATATATTCTACTCACCCAAAATAGCTTTGTATTGCACAGGCAACACACTTCAGACACATGTCTGGACGATAGTTGGAGAATCGTGAACTGGGAGTTGACTTCCTCCTAAATGTTTCGGCGATAACCCAATGTAAGTCCACTTGTTGCATCCACCACCTCCTGTTCTGACAGCACTATCGAAAATCCATCCAGCGTCCCGCGATGCATAGTCAAGCCAGCTATGGTTCATTATCGCATCAACTGATTCGTAGTCTGAATCTTCTTTGTAAAGATCAACCGTTGAGTAATAGTCGTCGTACACCTACGGAGCATAGCTTGAAGATCTATCATGGATGAACTTTACAAAGGCATCAAGCGAGTTGAGTACTTGTGAGTCTAGCCGCGCGGGGGTTTCTGAGAGCTTCACTTTAGCCGAGAATAGACCGGCTGATAAGCTGAAGCAAAGAAGGTAACACGGCGATTAACAGACTCACGACAAAAGTTAAAGAATAGCGGGCCAATATTGTGCAATGTGCGTCAAAGGGCGGGAGTTGTAATCGGAGGAATAATCTTCCTCTGCATTGGGTCTCTAGAATTGATATTGCTACTGACAACGCCTGACCCCAAAGTTTCACACGTGCTCGCTGGTCCAAGCGAAGAGCAGGAAGGAGAAACACCTGCAGCTCCGGATGAACCGTCGATAGAATTTGAGCCAGAATATGAGCTAGTTGAAGGAAATTATACCAATCAAGAACTCGGATTCAGCTTTACACTCCCCGCCGGCATTGAGGGCTTTCTAACTGAAACAGATGAAGTTGCGGACAAGTACATTACCATCCAAATACATCCAGAGTTTGATTCAACACAGGCATCATGCTGTCCGTCAATAGATACAAGCCCGGTGGTCATGTTGTTGGAGAGTGGTCCGCTCAACGAATCATTATTGTCGACGCCAGTTCCATTCACCGGTGATATTTATGCGGCCTTTCAAGGATATAACATGAGAATGGAGATCGTACACATTGGTGAATCAACAGAAGTATTAGTATCAGGGCTGAGATCGGACAGAAATGACTTGCCCTCTTCTCCCGAAGAACCTGTGACGCGCGTTGGCAAGTTTTATTACATGAATACTGATAATAGGTTTTTCAGTTACGGGTTATGGGCATCTCAAGGGAATTATCAGAAGTATATAGGCGAATTTGAAGCATCGGCAGACAGCATCTCTGTTAATGATGTTAAAGCAGTGAACTTGGACAAGTTGTTCGACCATTATTCGACTCAAGAATCGGACGTTGAGCTGCAAGATGGTTCGATCGTACATACTGAAGTAATAAGCTCTTCAGTCGTAGAATCCCTTGAGATCGATGAAAACTCTAGTACCATTAACATAACTATCAACGAGACATCTGACATCGGGTTCTTAATCATGAATACTAGCAATGTCATAGCGCGACCACATGTTATTACAATAGATGGAGGACAACAGATTGAAAGCACTACCCTGAGCAACGAACGCGGCGAGTATGTGCTCGCATACTATTATAACAAGGAAGGTAGCCATGAGCTTGTTATTAGAGGTAGTGCCGTATTGTCGGAATTTAGCTCTTTAGTAGCTGTCCTCTTGGCATCAACTTCGGCCCTAATTGGCATGATAATAGTAGCCAGAACGAGAAATTGGCAGACTCGATTATGAAAAGAAATCGTTGTTAGATTCATCTGAATTCAACGGACATAGTCGGGGGAATAAAATAGCCATGGTAGAATCTTCCATCACATGTATCTGCGATTTAGATAGAACCTGTCCTCACCAGAGTCGCAGCAGGTTCTATCTAACAGGCAGTTACGCTTGCCCCGAAATCTTCTGTTCCTAACCGCATTTCTCCCCTAACCTACAACTAAATAATCAGACATCGTTCCTCCCATTCTCAATGGAATTTCTACCCTTCATCCATTCAATTTGGGGCTGCGTACCAGAGCTGGCTAACGACTGCCGAGTTGATTAAACGACGCGGAAATAGTGAAAACACTCAAGCCGAGTTCACGGACACGAAAAGCTAACTAAAAATGCGTTGATACTATTAGGTTCAAGCTGCACTTGATTGTGCGATGTACATGACCATGCGTTAAGCAGTAAAACCTATACGTCATTTCGTGGCAGGTCCTGCGATACTGTTCGACAACGCCAACAACCAATATGGGAATTGCAACAAATCAAGATCCGCTCAGAGCGATGAAATAGGGCTGATGACGGTAATAACATGAGCACATCTCCAAGAAACAGCAATCTTGTTATTTCTTTGACATAATGACGTCTATATACTTCCAACAGCTAGCGCATCTATGACCGTGGAAGGCGTTAGCCAAGAGTCAAAAGGCTACCCTACACACCGGCATTTTCTTTATGCAGACTACTCGCCACTGGACGACAACAGGAACGTAATAGAGATGCTTAAGGAATTTGTATCGCTCGCTGGCAGGCTAATACAACTTCAGACCAACAATGAGAAGTTGGCTTCCACACTACATTCTTCGGATTCTTTACGCCAGGATGTCATGTCTGCAATTGAGCAGATTAGGACAAGTACTGCGGGTGCTATGGCCTGGTTTTATGACGAACACCGCGACGTTCTGGCTACCGAATTACATACGGCATCTGCAGCTTTGCTAAATGATGCAAGGAAGACCATATCTGAGCTGCTCGGTAGCACTGAAGGTGGCTTTGATGAACAGCACAAAAAATACCGGGGCAATATCTTGTCACGAATAAGTGATAACCACATCGCTGCGGCCAGTTTGATGCAGCACTGGTTGTCGGGGGGATACAAGAACTTCCCAATTTCGATGCTCTCAAGCCTGTCCACAGAAATTGCCGTATGTATCGAACCTACCAGCTCTCCCAAGACATATACTGTTTACCGAGATACGTCGAGCAACGCGCAAGGAACAAAGGACGCGGGTCAAAAGAGAGAAAAGAATCCCTTGCGTTTGAACTACAAATTACGGATAGATACTTCAGAAGTAGAGTTCTGGCATTCTAGTAGAAAAATCTTTGAATTTGGGATAAAAGAACTAATGCTTCCAATTGGGATGAAAGCCCCCATTTCAGAGAAATTCAAACAAGCCTTTAGGTTTGGTTCTAGTAAAGTTAACGGTCCTGTCAAAGAGCCCGAATTCGTCAAGGTGGACGACTACTATCTTTTATCTACCAAACTAGATGGAGAGAAGACTCTATCGATAAAGCTTGTACCTGATGTCGCCAAAGCTGAAACCGACATCATCGAGATTATTTATAATGTTAGCGATCTTCCGAATTCGTACTTACAGCCTGCAAATTCCGATGCTCTTCCTGCAGGAACTCGTCCAATGATAAATTACACATCAAAGGAGAATAGCCAATATGTGGAGGGAACAGACTTGCTTCAAATCAAAGAAATCGTACAGGCGTCAGACCTGTCTAAGATCGGGTTTCTTGGAACAGCAATTCTGGAAAAGCTGAGGATTTTGCAGGATCCAAGCTTCATCTATTCTAGAGGCAGACTGGAGTTGCTAAAAGCAGACGAGAAGCATATCCTATTATCGGACGGAATCATGAAAGTCGAATTCAGACTTCTTTTTGAGCTGCTGAATTCCATAGCATCGTCTTTCACTCCATTTGTAAAAAGATTAAAGGAAAAGACCCCTGTGAGGGGAGAATTGATATTACGAGAAGAAGTGGAAAAAGGCCAGAGGAAAGAATATACTGTTAAACTGGATGATCTTAAATCTCAGTTACTAGCTACGCACTACTGCGGTAAGACAGTTTCGGATATTTTGCAATTATAGCTATTCATCGCCTAGACTAGATAAGGCTAGAAAATTAGGGATGACAATCTAGATGAGACATCGACGTGGTATTACACTTTAAGCTACAAGATACTGGAATTAGATGTGGAAATACCGAGGCCACACTGACAGGCGAAGCATATGGCGGAACTGGAGTAGTGGGCAGCGACAGCGTGTCCTCCAGCTCCGCGAACATCAATCCGGTGATAATTGGGGTTGAGGCACTATTCAAGAAAAAAGTATATTGAGCTTAATAATACTACTAACCTGTTGCAGACGGCGGGAAGCTGCTTTTTAGGATAGAATCACGTAGGAACTTCAATAAATGCCAGTATTCATACGATGTAAAAAGTGTGCAAGCGAACAGCAATCGCAGTCTATCCAGATGACTAGCCAACAAACATTTGAAGCGATGAAGGACAAAATGGAAGTCAAGAATGAGACATGTAAGAACTGTGGTACGGATATTGAAGTTAATAGCAAAACCGCATATTGGAGTAATTAGCTGCTGCAACTATGACTAAGTGTTATCCGGACGCCAGCCCTTGCCATTGCATTTTAAGCACTTTGGAATTACTGAGGTGAACGTATTGGCATATACTGATAGACCTTTTTCGAATCTATGCATACCGCCCCCAAGACAGTCCGAGCACAGCCTTGCCATTTTCTATCTTTGACAATGCCCAGTTAAGCCTTTTCTCATTTTCTGCTATGTCTATGAAAATGCGAGATGTCAGATATCGCGCAAGTAGCTAAAGGCTCAAAGAGCCATGCAAGCGATGGTCATTAACTACCTAATAGTGGCTCTCTTCTACTGCAACAAATGCATATCAATTGTATAGCTTCATTGTCGGACACCGGCATTATGACGCCAAAACTAGAAGAGCCGCATCTTGAGCAGGTCTTTCGTTCTTCGTGGGGTTCAAGTAGCGTCAATGACAAGATCCTCCTGTTTGACTCTGCAACCTACCAATAAAAGGGGGAAAAGCTACAAATGTCATATGGTCTTTGTTGACTACCTTTGTGATGTAAAACGACCGATATTATCATTATTATAGTCTTGAAAACCATTGTCTGTGCTGCGCAGGAGATTGGTTGAAACTTGTGCGTCACTTCCAGAGCGATGAAAGATGGCCTGTGTTAATACTGATAACTCTCCGCGACATAGACTCGTCTACGGTCATAACCAACGATAAGTTGACAAAGCCGGAGCAGGCCACCTTGATTCTGAGATGTACAAGATCATTCTCTAAGTCGTGAACCTTCTCGTCATTTCATGACAGGCCCCTCGCTGTATGCTTGTTCGCTTCTTCCGTTGCTTTTTTATCAAGAGCAAGGTCACAGGTGTAACACCTGCTCGATCCCAGTTATCTGACCGCCAGTACCATTTTTTGGGTTGGTTGCTAATGACCAACGAAATGGTTTTAGTTATGGAATCACAACAACATCTAGTTACCTATAGTTGGCAAAGGAAAATTACTTTCTTGGACTTGAACAGCCTGATTCTGTATTGTTTCATCACGGACTAGAGTGGCTGATTCAAAATGCAAAGAAGGCTCCGTTTTCATCATCGGCAGGGTGGGTCGCGGTAAATTCTAGGGAGAGCATAAGCAATATAGCAAAGCATTACGGATTTGGGAGATTTGCCTTATTTCATAAACCAAATGTAACTCGAACTATCATCGAAGATTGTCTTATTGAACTTGTTACAAAGTTTTCAATTCCAAAAGACGGTCTAGACAGACCCCTCTTGGTTTTTCATCCTACAGTTGACTTCCTGAAGGCTCTTGAAGGCATAAATAATGTCCACAAGATCTTGGTTATTCCTTGGCTTGCGCAAGAAGTCGATGAGTGGGCGAAAAGGAATTTTGCAAAGGACCTAGACAACTTAGATCTCCCATCAATCTATGTTGATGAAGTAGCAATAACTGCCTTTAAGCACCTTAGATTTGCATTCACCGAATCACCCCAGGCGACTCCCGTTCTGCATCGAAACGCGATATGCCAGACGCTCCAGATACTGATCGAAAATGGCATAAGATTCGAACCACAGGCGTTACAGTCTGCACTGGTTCAAAAATGTGGATTGGGCCCGGTATCGGCAAAGCAAATAGGAGAACTTGCAGAAATATTTCTATCGAGCAAAATACCCTCCAGATATGATGGCCGCGGACCTTGGGAGGGAGACATAATCAAGCTATGGAAAATCGAAGCAGCCAAGGCAGATACGAAATGATGTACCTGGCGGTTCTCGGCTATTCCATCTACTGAGAATAAAACTGTATAGGGATCAAGCAAAGTAACCCACTAAAAAAGGAAGCCACTTTCCCTTTCTGCCTTCAATTCATTCGTTAGAGGATTGCCGCCATCAAAAGAAAAAGATGAGAAAAGCGGGTGCGCATTTACTGCTCTATTTCCGACGTCTTCATTGGGCCAGCTATGGCATCCATGTGTTGATAGACCGTAAGGAATTTTAGACCTTTGGCTGTCGTCTTGTATTTATTCTCGCCCTCTTCATATTCGAGTAAGCCATTTTCGGTCAGAACTGAAAGATATTCTTTGAGCTGCGCATAGGATAGGAAAGCTGAATACATTATCCTAGTCTTGCTCGTGCCGCCATTTGCTGATTCCAAGATCTGCGATGTGATGTCTGTCCGGCTTCGGTATTTCATATTTCTCTGTCATACATTTCTAGGATTTAATACTATATAACATGCCTGATGTGAAGTTATAGAAGATTGTACTCGCGACGAAATGAAATCGTTAGTCGACTATAGACAGACGAATATTAGCCAACAGCTGCTTATTATTACTACCGGATGCAAAAAATGATGATTTACGGCTGCAAGGTATGCCGTGAGATCTTTTTCTTCAAACCGGAGAGGGATGACCACGTTTGGGACACAGGCCATGCTGTATTTTATGAATTGGATTTAGAGACACCGAGTCATTTCATAGCATGAAGGAAGAGTGTGCTCATCTATTGAACATTTGCTTTTTTCCATGCTCAAGCACACTACCCCATTAATCAGTCGCTATCCGCACAAATTCAGAAACTTGCTTGCCTTTCTCTTGAGAGAGTGCTGATATTCCGCCAAGCAAACTTTAAGCTACCATGCCTTTCTCCGCAAGTACTTGAGCAACTCTCAACTCTCAAGAGTATTTCCTATCATACAAACGAGCAATGACTTCCCATTAACTCCTCCAAATGCGTTATCCGGTTCCTTTGTTCTCTGATCCTTCTTTTTGTCGGTCAAGAACGAAGTCTTAGTGTAACGTCTTGTACGCATCGTAAGATGGCGGGGGTCATCGTGTCAGCGATGGAGGATGTCCTGAGATGAGCTTTGGACCGAACTATACCAAGTCGCAAAAGTTCCCTAACAGCCATTTCCAGCGATGTGACTAACTCTGCCGGTTCCTTCTGCTCAATAATTAGTCATATGTCGATGTTTTGCTGAATAGACGCGCGCAATGATTGTTAGAAAACTTTGGCGACTTGGTATAGCTGATTAGTTTGTCGATACAGCTATGTGTATAGTTGCTTCCAAAGCAGGAAATGAGCTAGTACCCAGCTCTTTTCATTTTAGAGCCACACTTCGGACAAAATGATTCTCTATGTTTAACCCCGCAGCTCATGCAATAATAGTTCACTCCACCGGAAAATCCGTCAGGACCAGGGCTCATGAACCCAACATGACCATCATTCGAGCCCATCCTTCTCAACAACCTTGTGCGTTGGTAGTAACTCAATCCGATAAAGACTCCGAAGATAGCTATGAGATTTACTGGAAAGGGAAGTAGTATTGAGAGCGCGAGACTAATTACAAGGGATATGCCTATCCACGCTAATTGGACTTTGAGAAAGTACCTCGTAGTTGGATCCATCGAGTATGCAGTCATATCGATAGTAGAGTAAAAGGCTATTGTTCTGTAGCTCCATACGACATACGGAAATATTATCCGTTTACCACCAGCGAAATAACAAAACCTGCTGCGGTTGAGATTAATCCCAAAATCAATCTATTCTTTGGCATCTTTCTGTCATCATTTCTAAGAACAAAGTACATGATCAATCCTCCAATAATACCCAAGAATATGGGCAAAAAATACCAGGTTTTACTTATTCTACTTTGCAGACATCGTATCATCTGACATTATTTGTTATCAAATGACGACTTATTTAAAGGAAATTTCTACGCAAGTTATCTGGCGCGTTTTCCTCATCTATACATAAAAACAGACCATTCAGCCGAATTAGCAGAACCGTCATTTCATGGCAGGCCCTGGGTATGTATCTGGGTGCAGTTCAACATGTCTTGATTAAGAAGAAAAAAGAAAGCGAAAGGAGACATGCCGGTCCGCAATCTATCAAGGTTACTTGCGTCTCTAATGTGCTGAACCACATGGATCTGCCTGCTTTATTCCACACTTTGGCATCTCGTCTGCTGATCCTGTATCGTCGTCGCCTACCGGCCAATCATTTTCAAGGTCGTCATTCAAGTCTTGATTGAGGTCGAACGGGTTTTCTACGTTGAAGGCGTATGGTGAGTAATTAGACAACCCGTCAGACGCTGTCAGGGAAATTATTTGCTACCGCAAGGAATCTGATAAAAGCATGTGCCAGATTGCGGCGTTCAAGCTGTTCAATCTTTGCTATTTGCTCGTCTGTCATGCGGAAGCACTTTCCCAGGATTGTTGCTACCAACCTGTCCGTGTCTTCAAAATACTTTTTTGTTGATTTGTGGTTAAGAGCATTCAGCTTTCTATCCCTCTCTTCACCCATTGTCATGATCACTCTGATCTCATCAGCTGTAAGAGCGTCATAGACAACATATTCTCTGCCGTTATGATGGAATGTTATGTGCTCCACGGTTAAACTTGTGCTGTGGCATTTGCTTATTAGCTTTCAGTCCTGAAGCCTGCTCACTAGCTATAGACCTGTAGTTCCGCAAATGGAGGGCTTCCTGCTTTGCACGTAGATGCGCTACGGCCTTTAACCTCTAAACAGAATCCATCCAACTTCACAAAATAAGCGATTTTGTGAATCATCAGCTCAATCCCCGGAGGTTGGCTGATTTTCTTTTCTGCCTTCATGAATGCTTAAGGAGCTAAATTTCGTCAACAATTAGCACATGGGCGATAAGCAATTCTCGCACAGGAATTTGCTGCATCTCTGGAACGCCTCGTAGCTTCATCGCTAACATCTGGCTAATGGCCTCATTTACAGCCGTAGGGTAGCCAATCCAAAACCTATACCTACGGCGAAAAATGTGGATCCCAAAGTTAGGAGGATGCTTGCAATCAGTTGAACTATTAACCTATCTACCGTGCAGAGCCTTTCTTCCATTTGCGCTATGGTTGTTCCTACTGTTCTCGGTTTTCGTCATGTTCGCTTACAAGAAGCTGGAAGTAATGCGGCCCTACATGTAGCTTGGTGATGCAAATCGTAATGCGCAGGATCGACTCCGGCTGCCACAAGAGTAAACCCTATTATGAAAATCCTTCGAGAGGTCGGTAGTGCGACTGAGGTCACAAGCTGGCTAATTTTGTGACTTTGGATCCTAAAACCACACTACTGATGTTGCCAGCTGAAAGGAAAATGCCTTGTATTAGAAACGTTAGGTATTGCCGACAGCACTGTGATCTATTCTGGTTCTGGGTAAAGAGAACTTTATCGAAGTACCGCCTTTGTAGCTTTCCTCCACCCATATTTTTCCTCCGTGTGCTTCAATGATCCCTTTGCAGATTACCAGGCCCAAGCCGGTTCCACCATGCTTTCTGGTTGAGCTTGTATCAATCTGATAGAACTTTTGGAACAGTTTGTCGACCCTGTCTGGTGGGATGCCCTGCCCGTTGTCTTCGACGGAAAAGATTACTTTGGAGTCTTCACCCTGTTCTGCCTTTACAGTTATCCTTCCACCTTGTGAGGGCACAAAATCTGCCGAGTTTTCGATCAAGTTAGAAAAGACTTGATCAATCCGCTTAGGATCACAAAAAACCGTACCCGAAGTATTTATTCTAGCCCTAACATTTATCTGTTTGTCTGCTAGGATGGGGCTGAGATCTGATATATTTCTTTTAACAAGCTCTGAAATCTCTGTTTCGTATTTTAAGAAAGTCATCTTTTCCATATGAAGCTTGTATACAGAAAGCACATCTTGCACAAGAGTCTCGAGCTTCTCGCAGCTCCTTGAGATGGTCCGTATGGCCTTTTTTTGTTTGTCATTAAGATCGCCAAAGAGACTCGGCTGTTGAAGCAGCATTTCGCTATAGCCCTTGATTGGTACAAGAGGAGTCTTTAGTTCATGACTTACCATTGAAATAAACTCCTCTTTTGCCTTCTCCGCCTGTTTCATCTCTTCAAGAGCAGCTTGCGACATTTTTTTCTTCTCGAACAGCTGCGTGTTCAGGGCTTGAAGCTGGTCTGCGAGCCTCTGGACAGAATCAAAAGAATTACGCATATAGATACCAAACACAACGGTGATTCCTGCTGTAATCAGGCCCATACTCAGCGTCTGGCTTCTGATTGAATTTACAGGTGCTAAGGCTTGTTCGTATGGCTCAAAGGACATTACCACCCATGTGGTAGACAGGACCTTAACAGGGTGATACGCGATAAGTGTCTTTATACCATTGACGTCCTCGATAAAGTACCCACCTTCTCCAGCCACTGCCTTATCAAAAGCGACTAGGGGACGGTAACTATCCATTTCTAACGCTAATTGTCTATCGGATTCTGCAACAGGTATTCCATGCTGGTCGGCCAAGACATAATGGGTATTTAGAGTTTGTATCTCGCTAAGTGTAGCTTCAATCACTGATAGGTTAAGCGCTCCAACCCAGATTGCTTTCAATTTGCCGTCACTGTCATAGATGGGGGTTGCAATCGACGCGACATTCATACCCGGTTCTTGGGAGCGTATGACTCCACCTAGGTACTGTGAACGATTATTGATTACACCTTGATAATAGTCATGAAAGCTAAGATTATTACTAGTTAAATTCTTCTGAGCCGAGTACGGCTCCACCACATATACATCGCCGTTGGGGAGGAGAAGGCCAATAGTTACAAATTTATCGTACTGCTCGAGGATGGAGCGGCTGACCTGTCTCGTTTTCATTCCCTCGTTCTCGGAAACTCCATGCAACGATGGATGGATTCGTTCCGAGTAGATATTCTCTTTTGTTGAATCAAGACCTGCCGTAATCCTAAGAATGGTGGCCGCGTCGTTCAGACTGAGCATTGATCTTGATGCAAGGATGTCTGCTTCACTAATTTTCGCGCCTATCATCTGCTTCTCTGCTTGTAGAGCTTGATACTCTCCAAAGTATGTCACGCTCGCACCGGCAGCAATAGTAGTAATGGCAATGAGCGCCTGTAGCTTCTTGTTTGTTTTCAACAGGGATCACCACGGTTCGATAAAATACGTACGGCTTGCTAGACGTACATTACTGAGATACATCGATGATCTTCTTGATATCCGCGTGGGTGCTTCTTAGCCTCGTTAGTTGCTCTAATAGCGCTGCTAGCTGGTTATGGTCTGGATTCCAAGTCTTGAGATGTTTGATGTCCACATTGATACGTGATAATTGCTCATACACCTTCTTATCCTCAATTATGTTTACCAAATCTTGAATCGCAAAGGGCTTTGGCAGCAGCTCGACAACCATTCGAAGTTCCCTCAGAGCTTCAGCAAGTGTATCTGCAACATGTGCAGACGCGAATATTAATCTCTGATCAGGTTTCAACTCCAGAATTCGCTTCGCTGCCTCCAAGCCGTCCATTACAGGCATGCTGTAATCGAGAACGACGACATCAAACATCTTTTTTGAGTCGCCTTTCGATCTTTTCAATGCTGCTTTATATGTGGTAAGACAATCCTTGCCATTCTTTGTGAGCATTACCTCATGGCCTCTTGCGCCGAGCGCAACCATGTAAAGCTCACCAGTGTTATCATCATCTTCTGCAATCAATATCTTCACAAACGGCATCACCTTGACTAGAGCCCTGATGGATAATAACGTCAAGATGTAATAATCACCTACACTACACCTAAACATTAAATTGGAAAATATCTTTGGGATGATGATGAAACTGGATTGAACGAGGGATATTCTGACGCGTGCGAGAAAATCACTGCTTCAGAAATCCCTTCTTACAGCACATTTAGTAAAGTTAATTCAATGAACAGTTTCAGGTCGACGCGATCATTATCGCCTATTAGTTCTACTAAGATGTCGCTATCATTACTTTTTCGAGCGCTACAGGCGACTTGCTTAGAAGCACTCCAGCTACCATTCCTGTAAATATAATCAAATCGAGCTATCTTTTATAGCTCTTGATTCTCGCAAAGGTGAGTCATAACTCAAGTAACGTGACAGTTGAGCCACCGTTAAATTCTAGACTTGCTCCACCACGCTATTATTCCCTCAATATCATAAATAGCTCTGGGATACCGTCATGGGCAAGAATAATGAGAATACGATGAAGATATAAAAGTACAAAAAGACAGCATTGAAACCCCTTTAAACATTAGTGGAGTTATTCCGGTGCAAAAGGGTTAAAATGACACCAAGCCCGAAAGTTGTTTTGCAACGGCGAGTAGAGCTTGTTATTATGATACTGATTTTGGCCTAGGTTTTTCTTGCACAAGATGTCATGATACTCAAAATCTGGGTCGTTTGATGGCACACCAAGCTGCATCATCTCTCTCCGCCGCCAAATGGCATACACCTATGGGATCCGAAAGTCTTTCGTTGGTCTGGTAGGATGACTCTATATTCTACCAGGATATCAAGACGTGGATGTAGCTATACGTACTACTTGGCTTTATGGGGAAAGTGACGTACACGTTAGATGACCTCCGCTCTCGGCTGCAACACCAAGTTTCTGTCTAAACGCGACCTTGATAATGGGAATTGCATTTTCTTGAGAGTGTTGACTGTCCGGTTGAGGACATTAGGTGACCACATTTACTACACACACAGAATCATTAGAATGGCCTCTGTTAGAACTAGTCTTGCACAAGCAGTATCCACGAAGATCTGAATCAGAACTTATAGAGGTTCTAGAATGTGAAGAATTCTACCGCATTTTGCGTGACAAAAAAATGACTGAGCAAGACAGAATGGCTATTCAGGAGTTCGTATCAGGAGCTTTGACTAATTCTGAATGGGAGGATTTTCAGAAACATTGTTCTGACAACCGACTGAACCCATATGAAGAGATGAGAGAACTAATTTATTCTACTTATGCAAAGATGTTAAGGAATAGTGTCCCGGGCAAGAGAAAAGCTGGCTGATAACTACATAAAGTTCGTTAACATCAGCTTTTGTTGAATTCAAGACAAGATAAAACTAAAGTTGTAGCAATCAGGCTATGCTCTAAAGCATTGAGTCATTTCATGGCAGGCCCAGGTATGCCTGATTTCTTCTTTCCACTACTCTGGCTTGTCAATATCAAAAATTGCCGATTTTCCAGAGGCTCTGTCAAATTTACGTGAATTGCTTAATCTTGGGACGTTACCAAGTGCGAAGATAACTTACTTTGCATTCTGATCGAACTGTATTATTCCAAAAACCTATCCTTCCGTATCTTGGCATATTGCAAACCAACCGACAGTAGGGATTGGCATCCTTGACATCAGTACCTTGCCATCTTTGTCCGGAATCTTCTGCGCGTATTCATGTACTGGAGGAACATCTAATGTTCTTTCCTTAGGATAATATTGAAGTAGAAGCAAGAGAACGCCCTTAAAGATAGCCTAATGCCACCACCACCCTCGTCACCAGAAGGTACCACCCACTTGCCCGAATATACAAGCCGGTGGTCTTCTAGATTTATTCTTGCTGCCATAGTCCAGGGCGCAATTATCACCGGTCTTACGCTGTTTTTCGTAGGAGCGCAGGTAATCATTTCGGGAATCAACATAATCCAGTTTCCATCACTATCCTTTGAAGGACCCGCGAAGTGGTTCTTTCTTGGCTACATATTTTATCCAATTCTGGTTGTTGCAATAGCAGTAACTGCCGTATTCTACAATCATTTGGAAGTTAACATGAATAGAAGGATTAGTGGGATTAGGTCTGTGCTTGCATGGATCCATCTATTTGGAATGAATGTTGGCGGCGCGGCAACTACTATTACGATGATCTTTGCCGGTCTGGCAGGCACCAGAATCATTGACATAATTCTAAGCGGGGCCAGTGCTCAAGCGATGGAAAATCTCCAACCAAACCTTACAATTATGGAACAGTTTGTATCCCCGATTGCTGCGCTTGCGGGATTGCTCAGCGTAGGAGTACTTTCCGGCGGGCTGGCCTTTTTGCGGGATACCTCAGCGTAGGAGTACTTTCCGGCGGGCTGGCCTTTGTTACCTCATATTACAAGAAGCACTCTAGCTAGGTATTGTTTGCTAGGGGGATACAGCGATAAAAGGACAGCTGACGATTATGAGTTATAAGCTCTTCCAAGTAAAACCGTCAAAGACTTTGATGATAAAAGTATTAACATTTTGCTGACACCACCGGAAAGTTGCACTTTGTTCTCTATAGAGACTGTTCCTATTTGGCCTTTCTCACGAAGTTAGCGGGCAAGCAACAAACAGGAAAACCGCCTGAGTTAGCAGTATCAACGATAAGGTGCTTCAGAGGTAACAAATAATTAACAGAAATGCTAACGATACTGTCACATTATCTGTCGGATGATGATCTTCCTATACACTTTAGACGTCAGTTTGATTCGCTCGGAGAACAAACCAATTTAAGTTGTATACGAGCAGGGTATACAACCCGCCATTTGACGAGGCAATATAAGAAGAGTGATGGATTAGGGTTGAGTTCTGGACAAATATGCTGATTGAGGCTGCTACCATGAAATTTCTCACTATTAGATGAGAGAAAGTTGACTCCCGATGCTAAGTATCAATTAGGAATCATCTCAGCACAAGATGTCAGCAATATCTTCACTTCACAACAACACGCGGGGCAACTTTACGACAGGCCAGAGCTGGGGCGCATTGAGGAAGGCATGGAAAGGATATCGAATAGCCAAAGTACAAGGAGATAACGTCAGGATGAGAGAATACGCCACCAAGATCAGAAAGATTCAGGGCGAACTTGGCATAAGCGTTGCTTCATTCCCGCACTTAGGCATTGCTTGAATGTGGGCTGTTTTTTTATTTTTGGATTTTCAAATCTGCATTAGATAGCCAATTTTTGGATATGGTATCTTCCGCCGATAACTTTGCTAAATTAAAAAGTGCTATGGCCAAAAGTAAATGAGCATGCAGGCAAGCCAAACTCGGCATTGGAGTTGCCAGGGTCAAATTTACTGCAGGTAGGCATCGGCTCTATGAGCTAATACTAACCTCATGGCTTATTGCTATAATCTGCCTTAATTAGGTTTCAGCCTAATCGTTATCTCAATTCTAAGAAGAGGCCCAATAATCATTTGACAAAGATCTGAGAATTTGTAGTACACTCTTGTCAGAGGATTGCGGTGTCTATAGCCGAGAGCATGATTGGGCCTTTCAAATCTCTGGTACAATTTGTCGTATGACAAGGTTCTGATGTAGTATGAAAATTGAGTGAGAGTGATTTGATTTAACAGGGACATCTAATTACATTTTTTCAGCTAACCTTATTTGATGACAAGCTTAATTTTGTGATCCATATGCTCAATTCGAAGTATTAAAGCCTAAGATTCGATGCCGAATACTAGTTAACAATAGGTCGATAACTGCGCAGGCTCTTCTTAGATGACCACTTTGACTGAATTGCCAATAAGCTATCAATCACGAAGAGCCATACTTTGCAGTTTTTTTACTTCTGTCAGCAGGTCTATGAGTTGAGGATTTGTAACGTTAAAGTCTCTCAGCTCCCTTACCCTCACATTCAGCCTCTCTAATTGCTCGTATAATACTTTATCCTCTACAGAATCAACGAAATACTCAAGATCAAAAGGTTTTTGCAATAGTTCAACTATCTTGTGCAGACTCTTTACTGCCTCTGTTAAGGTCTGTATAGTGTATGCAGATGCAAACATGATCCTTTGGTTGGGGCATAAATCTAATATCGCTTGTGCAGTCTCCAATCCATCTTTCTTTGGCATCTTGTAGTCGAGTACGACAATATCAAATGGCGGGTGAGTCTCGTGGATGAATGATACTATATCCCTTGTATCGAAGCTATCGATAGAAGCGGCACTTGTTGCTAATGAATGATCGCTGGTTGATAAGAGAGAATTCATGTATACCTTGAGACATTCTTCACCATTATCTGTTATTGTGACCTCATGACCTCTTTCCTCTAACACTATTTGATACTGCATCGAAATAGCATATTCATCCTCGGCAATTAGTATCCTCATTGGCCGTAGTAGATTAAGGAATAGTTCCTTGTAATACTGTGTAAGTAGTATTTTGTTCCATACAGCCGAGATGCATTCTTCAATCTACAAGCCGCCCAAAGCTTTATTTCTATTCCTCCTTTGCGCATTGCTCATGTATCGTATCTTAACGCTCAAATACCGTGTTGGTTGCTATAAAAGTAGATGGAGTCGCCGGCAACAAGCAAATTTAGTCAGGAGGAGATAATCTACCTTGACTGGAACAACGCCCTTGACATACTAGAGAAAGCGCACAGCTCGGGCCTCTTTGTCCTGATAATCGGCCCAAAGGGCACCGGCAAGACCACGCTTGTACGCAAATTTGCTTCCCAGATGAAAAAGGATCTCGATTCCGTCAATTTTTCGCTCCGCACAAGAGAGTCGCACCTTGTGGGGTCGAGGACTCTTGACAAGGGCGAGATAAGCTTTGTCGAAGGCGTGCTTGTAAAGTCGATGCGCAGCGGCACAATACTCTACCTTGACGAGCTGAACGCCGCAGAAGCAGACGTGCTGCTCAGGCTCGACGAAGCGCTCGACGACAGAAAGCAGCTCGTGCTCAAGGAAGCGGAAGGGCAGGTTGTAAAAGCGGCCGACGACTGGTTCGTGATAGCAACAATCAACCCGCTGTCGCACGTCGGCACAAAAGAGCTGCCGCCGCAGCTGCTGAGCAGGTTCCCGGTGAGGATGAGGCTTGAATACCCGCCGGAAGAAGTCGAGTTTGACATCGTCCGCCGGCATGTAACAATAGACGAGTCAAAGGTCAAGGACGTAAAGCACGCAATCCAGCTGGCAAAGAACCTGCGCGAAGCGGCGGCAGTCGAAGAACTGTACTACAGCCCGTCGCTGCGCGAAACGATAGCGTTTGCCAAGATGCTCAACACCGGGCTTGCGGGTCGCCGAACCGCCGAAGTCATCTATGCCAACGCGTACGACCAGTGGGGGCAGGTCGAGTACCAGAAGGTAATGGACATGATAACGTCGATCTTTGGCGACAAATAATGGCGAAGATTGCCACCTCCATAATGCGAAACGACGTCCTGCTTGACATTGCAACTTTTCTTGCCAGAAGGTGGTCCGGTCACGCCAAGGCAGTCATCATCTTGATGCCGGACAGGGTCCCGACGGCCAAGCCGGACAAGAACCAGATAGTTCTTCCGCTGCTGAACTACTACCCGGGCACCGACTTTCAGAAATATCGACAGTGGCGCGCCGCCCTATGGTACGAATCAATGAGGATGAAGCACTCTACAAAGGTGCTGAGCTACGAGCACGCCTTTGGCTTTTTGCTCAACACGCTTGAAACAAAGAGGATCGAGATCCTCGGCCTGCGCGAATGGGAGGGGATGGAGAGCGATCTCGTGTTCAATGAAGGCATTTCGTGGATGTCGCGCCAACTGCTCAATTCGATTTACGGCCGGTACAAGATAGCGGAGGCGTTTTCGCAGTACTTCCTCACCGGCTACCTGAAAGGCGAGCTCTTTGGAGGCGAGTTTGAAAAGGTGAATAAAGCTACCAACTATGCAAACGAGATCGTAAAGGAAGCCATAGATGACAACCACAGCACCGAGTGGGTGGAACAGCACATTCCAAAACTGACCAAGATGCTCGAGCTTGACCCACTTGTTTCGATCCCCGTTCTGGCGCCAAGGACAAGGGTCGGCGCGTCGCTCAGCCAAAGCGACCTGCTCAAGCAGGTGGAAAAAGTAGTGAAGATGCGGCACAAAAAAGAAAAAGTGGAGGAAAAGACAAAGGAGATCTACGAAGGCCACGATGTGTTCCGCGAGTTTGAGACCCTTGTCAAGGAGAGCAAAAAGACAGAGAACAAGGGCTACGAATCCTTAGAAGACTTTGGGCTGAGCGTGCCAGACAAGATGGACGTCGACGAGACGCAAATCTACGACATTGATTTGATACGGAAGGTCAAGGCCGCCTTCCGGGACTGGAAAACCGGGTGGGTCGAGCGGCACGAAGAGGCCGGCGACGAGTTTGACGTTGAAAGCTACGTCGAGGCGCTGCCCAAGACATTCCTCAGCGATTTCAAATTGTCGATCAAGACCAAGGTCGCGATACTGCTCGACCATTCAAGCAGCATAGCAGACGTTGAGCTAGAATACAAACAGGCGACGATCGCACTCTGCGAAGCGCTGGACTACCTTGGGATCAAGTTTGCAGTCTATGCGTTCAGCACCGACAAGCGGCAGGTAAAGTGCTGGGTCGTCAAGCCGCCAAACATAAAGTGGTCGGTGGTGTGCTCTCGGCGCCTCGCGCAGATCAGGGCGAGCGGCGGCACGCCCCTAGCAGAGGTCTATGGCCTGCTCGAGCCGGTGCTCAAATCGTTCAAGCCAGACATACTTGTCACGCTGACAGACGGCGAGCCTTCAGACTTTGACGCGGTAAGGACGATGGTGCTCTCGTACAGAAAGATGGGCATCAGGATGGTGGCAATAGGGGTGGGCCGGAACGTCAACGACTCTGTCGGCATAGGCCACAACCTGAAATACCTCAACTACGAAAAGGCGATCGCTGTCAGCAGGCTGCAGGACATCCCCAAAAGGGTGATCAAGCTTCTTAGATCGTAAGGTTGGGATTTTCCTTCTTCACTTTTTCCCAGTCGCTCAGGAACCCGGCAAGCCCCTTGTCAGTCAGTGGATGCGTCAACATCTTGCCCAGTATTTCTGGCGGCAGCGTGACTACGTGGGCGCCGATCTTGCCCGCGTCGATTACATGCAGCGGATGCCGGATGCTTGCAACAAGCACGTTTGTGTCAAACTGGTAGTTCTTGAAAATCTGCACGATTTCCCTGATGACTGCCATACCTTCCTGCCCTGCGTCGTCCAGCCTGCCGATGAACGGGCTAACGTAAGCGGCGCCGGCCTTTGCAGCCAGGATTGCCTGGTTTGCTGAAAATATCAGAGTCACGTTCGTCTGGATGCCTTCCTCTTTTAATTTCTTGACGGCCTTTAGGCCGTCCGGGATCATTGGGATCTTTACCACTACGTTTTGCCCGTACTTTTTTAGCCTGTGGGCCTCCTCGATCATTTCCGCCGTGGTGGTGCCGACGACTTCGAGGCTCACCGGCCCCTTGGCTATTTTTACAATCTGGCGCATGATCTCTGCCGGGTTGCCCTTCTCCTTCGACAATAATGTCGGGTTTGTTGTTATGCCATCTACAAGCCCCATGTCATTGTATTTCTTGATCGATTCAACGTTTGCAGTGTCGAGGAAGATCTTCATTTTCTGCTCCTGCTCCTTGCTTCAAGCACTGCCTTCGCTATTTCTGTTGCGGTCAGGCCGTACTTCTCTAGCAGCGTATCTATCTCTTCGTCGCGGGCAGACTCGCCAAATGTGTCATGCACTCCCACGCGCCTTACAGGAACTGGATGGTGCTCAACCACTACTTCAGATACTGCACCCCCAAGGCCGCCAATAATGTTGTGCTCCTCTGCTGTGACTATGGCGCCTGTCTCCTTAGCACACTTTACGACCAATTGCTTGTCAATCGGCTTTATCGAAAACATGTCGACCACCCTGCAGGAAACGCCGTTCCTGCGGAGCTCCTCAGCCGCTTCGCGTGCCCTTCCGACCATCAGGCCGCAAGCAATTATCGTCGCGTCAGAGCCGTCCTCAAGTACATTGCCCCTGCCAACCTCAAACGACTCTGCGTGGTCGGCGTATATCACTTCGCTTGAGGGCCTTGCAAGGCGCATGTAAAACGGGCCGGGCGTGCGCGCTATTGTCTTTATCAAGTGTTTGACTGCAACGGCGTCCGCCGGAATTATGACCCTCATGTTGGGTATGGCCCTCATACTTGCAAAGTCCTCTAACTGCTGGTGAGTGGCACCGTCGGGCCCTACCGTGAGGCCGCCGTGGGAAACAACCAGCTTGACGTTGAGGCTGGGGTAGCAAATGGTGTTGCGGATCTGGTCGATGCACCTGCCGGGGATGAACGCTGCATAGGTGCTGGCAAACGCAATCTTGCCGGCTATTGAAAGGCCGGCAGCCACCGAGACTAGGTTGGCTTCTGCGATCCCGACGTTGAACATCCGCTCGGGATACTTGTCGCCAAATTTTTTTGTCTTGAGAGAGTCGGTCGTGTCACCTCCTACGCAGACGATGCGGGGGTCGTCCCTTCCAAGCTCCACGAGGGTATCGCCGTAGGTGCCTCTCATGTCCGCGGTTTTTTTCTCGCTACTTAGTAACATGGAGCTCTTCCTCTATTCCAAGCTCATTTGCATATGGAATCAATATATGTTTGCGGGCTTTCATCCAGTCAGGCCTGATGTTGAGTTGCGTCGCGTGGTTGAGAAGCCTTTTTTCTAGCGCAACTGCCGCCTTGTGCCTCAGCTGTATAACCGAGCCGTGTATGTCCCCGCCACCATAAACTGCAGCGCCAGCCACAAAAATCCGGGCGCCGGCATCGTACGACTGCTGGAGCGTTATCGCGTCGATGCCGCCGTCGGCCTCGACGTATCCCTTAAAGCCGTGCTTCCTGAGCTCCTTGTTGAGCGCCACCATCTTTGGCAGCACTTCGGGCATGAATTTCTGGCCCGCAAAGCCGGGGTTGACCGACATGACGATGATGACGTCAAGGTCGTGCAGGCAGTAGTAGAGCCATTTTGGCACATCGGTCCCGGGGTTGATGGCGATGCCGGGGCTGATACCGGCGTCAACAAGTCTTTCCTGAATTTCGCGGAATTCATTTTCTGTGCAAGCTTCGGCGTGCACGGTGATAATGTCGCATCTTGCATCAATGTATTCCTGTATCTGCTCGAGAGGCTTTTCAATCATCAGGTGAGCGTCAAACGGCAGGCTGGTAGTGGGCCTCAATTTCTTGATAGTGTCAGCAAAGAACGTGGTGTTTGGAACGAACCGGCCGTCCATCACGTCCAGGTGGATCATGTCGACTCCTTCCCGCTCAACCTTCCTTATCTTGTCCTCATAATTCTCCCGCTCGCCGGCGATAATGGAGGGCGCGATCAGGCATTCGCTCTCAAGCTCCTCCAACAGCACTTCAGTGTGCCTCTTGGGCGGCGCTTTTCCATGCCACTGAGGGTTGTTTGCCATATGGCGTATGCCATTGCCCTTGATGGTGTTGGCGATTATCATCACAGGCTTGTCGTGCACCTGTGCGGCCTTGTTGAGCGCGTCGACTATTTGTTCGACCCTGTGGCCGTCCACTTCAAATACTTGCCAGTTGAACGCCGCCCACTTGTCCTTTGTCGGGTCAAGTGGCATGATGTCCTCAGTAAAGCCATCCTGCTGGATGCGGTTGCGGTCAAGTATCGCAACCAGATTGTCGAGCTTGAATTTCCCGGCAGCCATCGACGCCTCCCAAATCTGGCCCTCGTTTGACTCGCCGTCACCAATTAAGACGTAGACTTTGTTTCTCTTGTTCTTTTCACTATCGAGCTTTCTGGCAAGCGCTATGCCTATTCCAACTGAAAGCCCAATACCCTCCGAGCCGCCCGAGTACTCGATGCCCGGCACGCTGTGGTGCTTCTGATGCTCAGAGTACCTGACTGGATGACCCTGCAACCGGGATCCCAACTTTCGCAGAGTCTTGATCTCCTCAGGTGGAAAGTAGCCGGCGACTGCAAGCGTCGAATAAAAGCCCGGCGCCGAATGCGCCTTTGAATTGATGAAATAGTCGCGGTCTTCCCAGCCAGGATTTGAAGGGTCGTGCTTCATCTTCCTGAAATACAGGGTGCCCATTATCTCGGCTGCCGAAAACGAAGCGCCGGGGTGGCCCGAGCCGGCCTCTGCGATACCCTGGATGGCCCACATGCGCACGTCCCGGATCTTCCTTTTCAGATCAAGATATCGCATGTTAAAGCCCATGTCTATCATCCCGCGTAAATTGCAAGACAAGAAAAAGCTCTTTGCAGGAAAATAAAAACATAGCTGCGCCCAAGCTTTAAAAGATTGGCAGGAGGATATTACATGTGTCGCTATCGTCGATGTTTCAGCGGCCGCTTCTCATTTACGACGACAAGTGCTACTCGTGCGCCAAGTTTGCCAAAGTAGCGAGCACGCTTTCCCGGGGCTGGATAAGGGTCGCCGGGCACTATTATTCGCAGGAGGCAAAGGAAGCGAAAGAAATGATCTTTCCGCCCGGCTATGACGCGACAAAAATGTTCTGGCTGATCAACAAGAATGGTGCATACGGCGCGCGCTCGGGACTGCTGCCGGTCGTGCGCCAAATCATCGCCGGCATGTTCAGGGGCGGCAAGACCAGCGACATTGCTGCGGCATGTGAATACGACAGCACTTCAATGTCGTGCTACACGCCAACCAACGTATTCAAAAGGCTGGCCGGCCTGCTCAGCCACGGCGCCAGGTTCCCGTTTGAATAGTTTAAAAGTTCCCCGTCTTGTCTTTACGTTATGGTGCAGGTCAAAGTCGAGAAGACCAAGATAGACCAAAAGCAGACTTCGCTTCTGGTGATAGGCGTGTTTGAAGGCGATCAGGACTTTACACAATCAAAAGAGCTCGACCCGGGGGTCTTTGCCTCAATCAAAGAGACCCTGGAGAACAAGGAGTTCAGCGGGAACTTTGGCTCGTCGATCCTTGTCTACACACATGGTAAGGGGCCAATGAAAAAGATAATGCTGCTTGGCCTTGGCAAGAAGGAAAAATTCACGGACGAAAGCGCGCGCATCTGCGCCGGAAAGGCAGCGCAGAAAGCAAAAGAGCTGGGTGCAAAGGAATTTTCGGTTCTGCAATTTTCAAACCTTGACGAGGGGCTGATCGAGGCCATGACTGAGGGAGTGACGCTTGCGCTTTATTCTTTTGACAAGTACAAAGAAGCAAAGGAGCCGGCGACAAGAATCGATGAAGTCGCGATACTGATCAACTCTGATTCTCCAAAATTCCAGTCGATTGCAGACAAGGCCGGCCTCGTAGTAGAGGCAGTGAATTTTGCCCGCGACATTGGCAATCTGCCGCCAAACGACTTCGCGCCGGCCCAGCTCGCAAGCACGGCCCTCTCGCTTGCGCAGGAACACGGCATGAAGGCGCGCGTAATCGACCGCTACGAGCTGGAGAACATGGGGATGGGGGGAATCGTGGCAGTCGGCAAGGGGAGCAACAACCCGCCGAAATTGATAATCCTTGAATACAATGGCAACAGCGACCCGCAGCAGCAAAAGCCGTACCTGCTCGTTGGAAAGGCTGTCACGTTTGACACCGGCGGCATTTCGATAAAGCCCGGAGAAAAGATGGACGAAATGAAATTCGACAAGTGCGGCGGATGCACCGTCCTTGCAGTCATGCGGGCAGTCGCTTCGATGAAGCTGGCAGTCAACGTGGTAGGCATCGTGCCGTCGGTCGAGAACATGCCTTCTTCAACTTCCTACAGGCCGGGAGACATCATCAGGATGTACAACGGCAAGACGGTCGAGGTGCTCAATACCGACGCCGAGGGACGCATGATACTTGCTGACGCAATCGCCTACGGTATAGCCACCTACGGCCCAAAGGCAGTCATTGATTTGGCAACACTCACCGGGGCCGCCATAATCGCGCTAGGCTCAAACGTCGCTGCACTCGTCGGCACAAACAAGCAGCTGACAGACAGGCTGCGCAAGCTTGCCGACAAGACCGGGGAAAAGATGTGGGAGCTTCCGCTCTACGACGAGTTCCACGATCAGATCAAGAGCGCCTACGCGGACATCAAGAACACCGGGGGCAGGCCCGGAGGCGCAATAACAGCTGCAGCATTCCTTTCCAATTTTGCCAACGGCGCGGCGTGGGTGCACATCGACATTGCCGGCACCGCCTGGACGCAGGATGGGACGCATGAAAAGAGCTACAATCCGAAAGGCGCAACAGGCTTTGGCGTTAGGACGCTTGTGAAACTGCTGATGGAGGACGAAAAGCAGCCATCGTGATGCAGCATGCCGGTGTTCCAACTTAACGCTCTTAT
>Ga0209431_10000236_pt1 | contig 44019 bp, 38 predicted proteins | sample RifCSP13_3_FD_184021 | JGI IMG/M metagenome (GOLD analysis project Ga0209431, IMG submission 184021) | Soil microbial communities from Rifle, Colorado - Rifle CSP2_sed 13_3 (SPAdes) (version 2) | ecosystem: Environmental > Terrestrial > Deep subsurface > Rock core/Sediment | place: Rifle... | reverse complement strand
TGACAGGGACGCAGCGCTGCTACCCCTTTTATTCACGCTGCGCGGCTTTATCCACCCCCGCATGCACCGCCGATCACAGAGTGGGAATTAGTTCCGGCTCTCAGTTCTTTGCCACCGCCGCCCTGATTTACCCGAACCTGCCCTGAAAGTTTTGCCCCGCCAGTACGCTGTACTAGCGGGGCTCCCCTCTTTTAGACTCTACTAACCTTTACTACTGGCCTTTACTACTGGAAAATTCGCTCCATCTTCTCATCAGCCCCCACCGGTTTGTCTCCTAAAGGCCGCCTTTCCCCGGTTATCTTCGCAAATAGACTCTCGTAATTATCAACGACCGCTTCCCAATCGTAGTATTTACGCACCCGAGTTTGAGCGCGTTGGCGATAACCATGCACGAGCGAGCCATCACGTAGAACGCGTTGTAGTTTTTGCACCAGATCTGCTTCGTCAGCGTAGGGAATACCAGCATCACCTACCGCTTCAATATTTTCGGGAGTGGCAAGTGTCAACACACAATTGCCATATCCCATTGCTTCCAAAAGCGCCGGATGCGTGCCACCTACTTCAGTCGCATGGACGTAGCAGTAAGCATTTTGTTGCAGCGCACGATAATCCTGACCAAATACAAACCCGGTAAAAATGATTCTTTTATCCCCTCGCGCTCGAACCTTTAGATCACTGATGTACTCCCGAGCATACGGAGCGTCGCCGACCACCAAGAGGCGATAGGCAGTTCGTACTTTCTTAAAGGCTTCGATCACCAAATGCGCATTGTTCTCTGGTTCAAGACGAGACACATAAAGGACATAGCGGTTGGGTTCAACACGCCAGCGACGCACTGTCTCTCGATCCGGCCGGCGCTCCACCTCGGATCCGTAAGCTATCATCGTTGAGCTCGCGCCATATCGTGCGCTGTAATAATCGTGGATTACCTGGGCATCAGTGATGGTGGCATTTGGGAAGATGGTCGCTAACCGTTCCGCCAGCAGGTAATAACGTTGCGCAAGCCAATTCCATTTCTTTCGCTTGTGCTCAAGCCCGTCTACATTGATCGCGACAGGTGTGCCAGTCAATCGCAACATTGGCGCGAAGGGGGCATTAGCCGCATTACAAATTAGTGCGACGTCGAATCCGGAGGGGACGGCGTGAATCGTGGAAAGGAACGCGTGCACTATCGTGTCGAAATATTTGTGGCGGATGGTGGGGAGCACGGTCAAGCGAACCCCCTGATACTCGAGTTGCCGCGGCGAGACGTAGTGAGCGCGACAATAAACCGTCACTTCGTGCCCGCGTGCCACGAGTCTCGTAGATAGATGCTCGGCAAAAGTCTCGAACCCGCCGTAGCTCGCGGGTATGCCCCGTGTTCCCAGAATCGCTATGCGCATTTACTCAAAGTTATGTCGATACTTAGCTGATGACTGCGACACTGCCTTTGTGGAACTGCCTTCATGTACAAGGGGGACGCCAACCGCTTTTCGATACACATCGAGAGTGAGCCTCGCTGTATTCTGCCAATTAAACTCTTCGGCCCGACGCAAACCCTTGACGCAGAGTTCATTCCGATAGTCCGCGTCGTCCAGCAAACGCGCAATGCCCGACCGCAAGCTATCGGTATCAAACGGGTCAATCAACAGTGCAGCGTCGCCGACTACTTCAGGAAGACTGGTTCGATCACCAACTATCACTGCGGTACCACACTTCATCGCCTCAAGCGGTGGTAGACCAAAGCCTTCAAAGAATGAGGGGTAGACGAAAAGAAGAGCCCCTGAATACAGTGCCGGTAACTGCGATTCTGGTACGTACCCAGTCAGGATTACAGAATCCTGGACTCCGCAGTTAGCAATCGTCCGCAAAGTTTCATGATATAGCCAGGCGCGCTTGCCGACGAGAACCAGTTGAGGAAGCTTACCTTTGGACCAGCTAGTCCGCAAGCGACTATACGCAGCGATCAACCGCGAGAGGTTCTTACGCGGTTGAATCGAACCGACCGCGAGTATGTAATCACCCTCGATTCCATACATCCGCTTCACGGCTTCCACCTCACTACTTGAGGAGGGCTTGAAACGTGCCGAAGGGGCTAGCGGGATGACATCAACTACGTCAGGTGAAAGTTTGTAAGTCGCGATCAAATCCGCACGACCATGCTCTGAAAGCGAGATCAGTCGAGCGGCCTTTCTCGCTGAATGGCGCACCGTCAGACGAAGCTGCATGCGACTGCGACGGTTGAAGGTTTCTGGCAGGTGCTCGAACGAGAGATCGTGAATACTAACAACCACCGGGCAGGGAGCGATCGGTGGCGCAGTAAATTGCACGTGTAAGACGTCGACGGGCCTTTTCCTTAGTTCAGAACTGAGGACGAGAGGAATCCGGATCAGAGGGGCATGAGGCAGGGTCCGGCGCACATGGAAATTTGGCCAACGGTCGGAAAACCTCTCCACCGCTTCCTTCTTTGTCACATAGAGGGTGTATTCGTTGGTGTGATCGATCGCCGCCAGGGCTTCTATCAGGTTGGTGGCGTAGCTCTCGTTTCCTGCGAGCCCTGTTCCAACAGAGTGAGCGTCAATCGCGATGCGCACGCAGTATTCCCCGTGTTCTAAGTCCAGGTCGCAAGCTCAGTTCTCCATGGGTATCCCGCGAATGCAAGCGAAACACTAACATGCTCTGTACCGAACTGGGGGAGGAGAGCAGTTTTTGAGCCGCCAGAATACTATTTCTTGCCGGCTGCCGACACCTGGGTTTCGGAACTCTGCTGACCGCGGGTGTCACGCTCACGAATCCGAGCGGCCTTACCTCGCAGATTGCGCAAATAATAAAGCTTCGCTCGGCGGACTCGACCTCGCTTCACTACATCGATGTGATCGATGATCGTGGCGTGGAGAGGGAAAATCCTCTCTACTCCCACTCCGAAGCTGGTTTTGCGCACCGTGATACTCTCGCGAATACCACCATGCTTCCGCGCAATGACCACGCCCTCAAATGCCTGCAATCGCTCTTTGGTCTCCGATTCTTTAATGCGTACGTGAACACGCACCGTATCGCCCGGCTGGAACTCGGGAATGTTCTTTCGCAACTGTTGATTCTCAATATTGTCCAGTCGATTCATCTCTTTACTCCATACTGCTCTGTTGATAATCGCAGACCATCCGCGGCCGTGCTCACGGGCATTAAATTCTAAGATCGTTCCTTCGAAAGATCAGGTAAAAGATCGGGGCGGTTCTTGCGTGTTTTCCGCAGTGCCGCTTCTCGTCTCCACTGGGCAATCTCTGCGTGATTTCCTCGCAAAAGTACATCCGGCACGTGCATTCCTGCGAATTCTGGCGGCCTCGTGTACTGGGGGAAGTCCAACAACCCTTCAGAGAATGACTCATTCGCGGCCGAGGTCTCGCTCCCGAGCGCTCCTGGTAACAACCTGATGACGGCGTCAATGGCTACTATCGCTGCTGGCTCGCCGCCTGATAGCACATAGTCGCCGATCGAAATCTCGTCCGTGATCAATGCCTCGGCAACTCTCTCGTCGACACCTTCGTATCGCCCACAGATGATTACCAGGTGCTTACTTTTTGAAAGATCAGATGCGTACGCTTGATTGAAAACTCGACCCTGAGCGGATAGCAGCATCACCCGGGTGCCTGAGTCATACTCTGACCGCTGATCGGTTCCTGTGATTTCGGCCACGGCACTGAAGATCGGTTCGGGCTTAAGCACCATCCCGTCGCCGCCGCCAAATGGCCGATCGTCTACGACGTGATGTCTATCGGTGGTCCAACTCCGCAGGTCGAGTGCGTTGACCTCGACCAATCCAGATGCTCTGGCGCGGCGGACAATCCCGACTTCAAAGGTTCCGGCAAAAAACTCGGGGAAGATCGAGATGACATCAATGCGTAGCACGTTATCAAAAACCTATAAATCCAGGAGACCCTCGGGCGGGTCAACAAAAATCTCGCGTTCGCCCAGATCGACGTTTAGAACGATCGAGTTCACCATGGGTATGAGGTGCTCAGTGCGACCTTCACCCTCTACAACCAGCAACTCTACACCGCCTGTACGCAACACTCCAGTAACATGTCCGATGCGGTTTCCTGAAGAGGTCTTTACAATACAGCCCTGAAGCTCCCAATCGTAGAACGAACCTTCGTCGAGGGGCATTCGTTCAGATTCCGGTATGGCCAGTTCATAACCAATTAGTGCGGCAGCAGATTCAACACTGTCGTAGCCTTTAAACTTCAGTACGATCCGACCTTTTTGGAACCAATGCCCTTCCAACTCAAGTGCTACCCGCTTCTCATTCGGCCCAACTCCAACAAACTTCGAGGTGCGCTCAAAGCGTTGCGGAAAGTCTGTCAAAAGCTCAGCGACAAGTTCGCCCTTTAATCCTCGTTTCTTGACAACACGTGCGACCGCTACCAACGGTTCCGGTGTCTTTGGAGCACGCCCGCTCATTCCACGATTTCTAGAATGAATCTTCGCTTCTGTTTTATGCCCGCAGCGTTGGCCAGAGTTCGCAGGGCTCGAATTGTACGTCCTTGCCTCCCGATAATCTTGCCCATGTCAGACTGGGCCACGCGGATTTCGATAATCGATGTGCCGTTTCGCTCAACCTCCCGAAGGTCGACGCCGTCTGGGTCGTCTACGAGCGCCCTTACGATCATCTCAATCGTATCTTTCATAGGACCATGCTATTCGGAAGTGACCGCCGCTGCGGCTGCTCGTCTGCTTTGTTTGATAAGCCGACTAACAGTGTCGGTTGGCTGAGCACCATTCTCCAACCAATAGCTCACTCGCTCCATGTTCAACGTAATCCGAGCCGGATTGGTAGTTGGATCATAGGTGCCAAGGTTCTCAAGGTACGCTCCATCGCGCTTTGATTGCTTCTCCTTGACGATCACCCTGTAGGAAGCGCGCTTCTTAGCGCCGGTGCGCATCAGTTTTATTGCTAACAAGTGTCTACCTCCGAATATGCTCGCCTTTATCTGCGGCGTTTCTTTCGTTTCTTTTTGAGTTTCTTGCGTGAGGGTCCCGCCGGGAGCGAGGGTAGCTCATCTCCATTTCCGGCTAGACCACCCAATTCCGGCATGCCCGTAAGACGACGCATCATCTTACCCTTCAGTCCGCTGCCACCAAATATCCCTGAACCTGAAAGCTGGCGCATCATCTGACGCATTTCGCTGTACTGCTTGATCAATTGATTGACTTCGGCCACCGAAGTGCCGGAACCCCGGGCAATTCGACGTCTGCGGTTAGCGTTAAGAATCCTGTGGTCGCCCCGCTCCTCGCGAGTCATTGAGTCTATGATCGACTCAGTACGTTTCAGCTCACGCTCCATCAGCTTCGTTTGCTCTTCATCGAGTTGCGGCATGCCAATGCCGCCGAGCAACTGATCGGGCAAGAGCTTCATGATCTTTGAGAAGGAGCCGAGCTTTTTTACCTGACGCAACTGCGAACGAAAATCGTCAAGCGTGAACTCGTTCTTCTGAAGTTTCTTGAGTTGTTCCTCAGCCTCTGACTGATCGACCTTTGACTGCACTTCCTCGATCAGTGAAAGCACGTCGCCCATACCCAAAATTCGTTGGGCAACACGGTCCGGATAGAACGGTTCCAGTGCATCATACTTCTCACCGACGCCCACAAACTTCACTGGCTGACCCGTAACCTGCTTGATCGACAATGCAGCGCCACCACGCGCGTCACCATCCATCTTGGTAAGGATCACGCCGGTGATGCCAATTCGCCGGTGAAACTCTTCTGCTGAGCGAACGGCATCCTGACCGGTCATTGCATCGGCAACGAACAAGATTTCGGAAGGCCTGGTAGCGGCTTTGATTGCCACCAACTCCTCCATCAACACATCGTCGATGTGCAATCGCCCGGCAGTGTCTATCAGCAGCGTGTCAAACCCCGTCTGCTGAGCATGCTTGTAAGCTTCATGCACCAGAGTGAGAGGATCATTCGTCTCGGGTTGTTCAAAGATCTGTTGGCCGGTCGCACGTGCGATGACCTTTAGTTGCTCCCGGGCTGCGGGCCGATAAACGTCGACAGAAAGAAGTAAAGGCTTTCGCTCCTGGTTTAAGGCCAGCCAACGTGCGATCTTCCCTGTCGAAGTGGTTTTGCCGGAGCCCTGAAGCCCGACCACCATCACCACATTCGGTATCTGTTTTGTAAAGACCAGCCGCGAGGACTGCCCACCCAAGAGTTCAACCAGCTCATCGAAGACAATCTTGACGACCTGTTCCGAAGGCTTTAGGTCCTGCCAAACTTGCTGACCCTCAGCCTTCTCCTTGACAGCGGCGATAAAGTCCTTGGCGACTTTATAATTAACGTCCGCTTCAAGAAGAGCCAGGCGGATTTCGCGCAGAGCGGCGTCAACGTGCTCCTTGGTCAGGACGCCTTCGCCGCGCAGATTCTTCAGCGTGCGCTTGAGCTTGTCAGATAGCGACTCAAACATAAAGCAATAGGCGAAGTCCCGCGCTGGAGACGGAAACGGGGATGATAACGGCCGCCCCAAGGGGTGTCAATGTTCGGTGTGTATGTTCATGAAGCTTACCGGCCTTTTCGCCAAAACTCTAGTGTCCTGTCTCTCTAAAGTTCGTTAAAGAAGTTCACTTGGTTCACCGACTATTCGAGAAACTAAACAACGACCGGAAGTTTTACAGAACCCGATGAAAACAGACCGAATTAACTCATATTTGCTGTTCCTTGTGATCGTCGCCCTCCTGGGCGCGTCATTCAATCCGCCAACGTTCTCCAGGGCACAATCGAGTGCCACCAGTTCCATTCGCTTTGAAACCGTCGCCCCGGGGATTGAGCACACGCAGTTCACCCGCACCACGGCGACAAAAGAAGCGGGAAGCGGTCCCTGGCTGATCAACGCACTGCGAATTGATCTAAAGAAGGCTGGAATACAGGTCGTGCGAGCCATGGATGAGGCAGTTGGGCTGGAGACTGTAAGTTCGCTTGTGACGCGGCACAACGCTATTGCGGGAATCAACGGAGGCTATTTTCGAACCACCGGCACGTATCGCGGAGAGTCTCTGGGAAGTCTGGTGCTTGATGGCAGGCTACTGAGTGAATCGCACAATGACCGCGCAGCAGTTGGTTTACTGAGGAATGATGAATTGGTTTTCGGACGTTTACGAATCAGCGCAGAGATTGCAAGTAGGCGATTGGTCAAAGCCGTCGACGGAGTAAACCGTCCAGTCGCTGAAAACGAATTGGTCGTCTTCACCTCCGACTTTCATCGAACCACCTTAACTTCGCCTGGCGGACTTGAGGTCGAGGTTCGGCGTGGTCGAGTCATCAACATTCGAGACGGGTATGCCAGCAGTCAAATTCCGGCAGCAGGATTAGTACTCTCGGCGAGAGGCGCCGCGCGACAGTGGGCCTTGAAGAACCTGCGGCGCGGTATGCCGATTACCTTTTCGTGGAAGTTTGCGCCGATGGATTCGGCACCCGTTTCCACCTGGCGTGACGCTCATCAGATCATCGGAGGAGGGCCCCAACTGATCAGTGGTGGTGCGATATCAATCACCAACTTGGAGGAGACGATTGCGCCCGCTTTCATCTCGGATCGTCATCCACGGACTGCAATCGCCAAGCTAGGATCGGGCGCGGTACTTTTGATAACGGTGGATGGTCGACAGCCCGGGGTTAGTGTAGGCATGTCCTTACCAGGTCTTGCAGAGCTGCTCCGTGAGTTCGATGCAACGGAGGCTATGAATTTGGACGGCGGCGGCTCTACTACGATGGTCTTACAGAATAGAATTGTAAATCGACCCTCAGATCAGTCGGGTGAGCGTCCCGTCAGCGATGCAATTCTCGTGTTCTCGAGCGCCAAGTGAATAAGCACATTTATGGACGCTACTGCCCGCATGTGTTAAATTCACGCCGTTCGCTATTCACATGCTCGAGAGTCAGTTGAGCTTGTCGCGGCTCTTCTTCAACCTGCCAAAGCCGGACGCCTATGAAAGGCGGTGTGAATTACGCTTTTATCAGTATTTAAATGACTAAACGTGTGGCCTCAGGACTGGAAGGTCCTGGCGCTGAACAATCCTCAGACACGCGAGGTGTCGTCGATCTGGCTGACGCCCGGGTCAGGTTGCGTTCGCGCACCGGCCATCCTTCGAACGATGCATTGGTTAAGGAACTGGATGAGATAGGCTCGCTGCTGGATCAAGGTCTCTCCACAGAGGCTCGGTCTCGTCTTACTTCGCTGATCTCGAACGCTAGAAACAATCCCTCCATCCTAGCGTTGGCGCGTTGTGCGCTCTCAATGGCCCTGGAGATGCAGGGCCATTATCGTGAGTCGCTCGCCGCTGTCTCGATGTATGAGTCCTCGGAATCGCGTGCGAAGCTTGACGCCAAGGCGACGCAGACCCTCCGCGTGCAGATCGGACTCGCTTACAACTATGCCGGCGATCACCCTAAGGCCATCGCAATTCTAAAAGCCGCCTTACGCGATTACTCAGATTCTGAAAAAAAGCTTGGTCCAATCTATGCGGCACTCGCCCGCGTCTATCGCAACATCAGCGAGTACCCAATCGCTCGGGATTACGCACAGCGCGCGCTCGAACAGTTTCGTCAAACGGGCGAATGGCGAGGTCTGGCTGAAGCTTACTTCGGTATCGCTCTTGCTGACTTGCATGAAGGCGCTTACGAAGCGGGTCTCGAGAATTTTGAGCAAGCGTTGAAGCTAGTCGGAGATCACCCGGCAACTTACTTGTTGGGCAAGATCTATTCAAACATGGCTGGCGCCTGCTGGTTCTTAAAGCGTCCACAGGAAGGGATCCGCTATTTAGAGAAAGCAATCTCTTACTATGAGCGCACCGATCACAAAACCACCGCCGCAAACGGATATAACAACCTCGGCATAAATCTGATCTTAATCGGGCAGTGGGGTCGTGCGCAGGAGGCATTAGAACGCGCTTTGTTGCTGGCGTCTGAAGTTGATGAGCGCGGCGATAAGGTGCCAATGATTCTCGATTCGCTCGGCGAGTTATTGATGTTGCGCGGCGAGTTGGACGAAGCGCGCGACTACCTACGCCGAGCTGTGAAACTGGCCAATGAAAACGGCAATAAGTGGTATGCGAGCCAGGCGCTGCGAACGCTCGGTCGTTGTGAGTTGGCGATGGAAGACGATGCAAAGGCCCTCGCTCGCGGCAAGGAAGCTTTGGCCATTGCTGAGGCCATCGGGGACAGACAGGCGATTTGCGAATCGCGTCTCATCCTTGCTGAAGCCCACCTGCGGAATGGGGAAGAGGCAGAGTGCGCAGTAGAACTGCAGAAGGTAACCGAGCAGACCAGTGATTCGGCAACAGATCTTGGGTTCACAGGCGAAGCGCATCGTCTGTCAGGCAAGTTAGCAATGGCGCAGTCTGATCCAGCTGCGGCTGCCCAGCACTTTGGGAGCAGTGCTTCGATATTTGACATGCTCGGAGATCGGTATCGCACCGCTCGAGCGCACGCCGAGCTGGGCCATGCATACGCAGCGACGCAGCCCGCACGAGCCACCGAACATCTGACTCGGGCGCTTAACACCTTCCGTGAGCTGGGAGCACGCCTGGATCAGGCCCGCGCCGAAGCTGCGCTCGCAAACCTTGACCGCACGGCTCCCGAACGAAGTCAGGAGCAATCGGCCCTAACGCAACTTCTAACACTGCGCCTGGCAGAGGCCGTTGCTTCCCGTGAGCTTCTGTTACGCGAGCTGGCAGCCGTCATGCGACAAGAGACTGGAGCACAGAAGGTACTCATCACTGAAGCCGGGGAACACAACCACGCCCGCGTCGTCGTTTCCCACGGATGGACACCCGCAGATAGCGCACACGCGGCTGAGGACATCCTCCACCTGCCGGATGAAGCCAGCCGACAGCGTTATTCGAAATCACATGACACGGCCATCATCCAGTTGCGATCCAGTAACGCTCCAACGGCACTCTTGTGTTTGTCACCGCGGAACCGGACTACTCTTCCCGGCGGCATGTCGCTGGAGCCGTTGCTGCGAGTGGTCGAATTAGGAATGGACGTTTGCGCGCTGCGTGCGGGGTCGAACAAGGGATCCGGAACTCAACAAACCTCTGAACTCACCGGCACGAGTTTGATGCCGGGCTTTATCCATTCGAGCCCCGCGATGACACAGTTGGTCGAAGAGGTTCACAAGATCCGCTCCTCTGACGTGACGGTGTTGGTAACCGGGGAATCAGGTACCGGCAAGGAACTGGTTGCCCGCGCAATTCACGCCCTGTCCTCAAGACGAGCCCGCGTGTTTGTTCCTTTCAACTGTACGGCTGTTCCGAAGGAGCTTTCCGAAGGTTACCTTTTTGGCTACCGTCGCGGGGCCTTCACCGGAGCGGTCACTGACTCGCAGGGCGTAATTCGCACTGCTGCGGGCGGCACACTTTTTCTCGACGAGATTGGAGATCTCCCGCTGGATGTCCAGCCAAAGCTGTTGCGGTTCCTCCAGGAAGGTGAGATTCAACCGCTGGGAGAACAGCGACCCATCAAAGTTGATGTGCGCATCATTGCAGCGACAAACACCGATTTGGAAGAGATGGTGGCCCAGGCAAGGTTTAGAGAAGACTTGTACTACCGGCTGAACGTTATTCGTTTGCGTGTCCCGCCACTACGAGAGCGCCGTTCCGAGATTCCGACGATTGTTAGCTACTACATGAATCACTATTCGGCAAAGTTCGGGCGTAAGGACATTCAGATTACGCCACAGGCGGTTGATCTATTGATGGTCAGTGATTGGCCCGGCAATGTGCGGCAACTCTGTAATGAGATCCAAAGAGTCGTAGCTCGGGCTGAAGACGGCACTGTGATTACGCCAGAACACCTTTCTCCCGAACTGCAGCGAACCTCTTCACCAGTAACTCCTACCCCATCTGTATCTGCTGTTGCCTCAATCCCCGGTGCAACTCTCGAGAACGTAACCTTGGCAGACGTGTTGGCTGAGGTTGAGCGCCGAATGATTGCCGAAGCTTTGAGACGCCACGGCGGCAATATCTCTCGAGCCGCGCGCGAACTGGGATTGACCCGCCGCGGTTTGTATTTGAAGCTCGAGCGCCATGAAATGAGTGCCAGCGCCTGAGCCAGATCCACCGATTTATCCACGTTGATTTACGGATTTACGGCGAGCTTTGCACAAAAAGTACGAAATAGGTTTTTTCTCTGTTGAGACCTCTGCGTCTCTGTGTCTCCTTGGTAAAGGAACTCGCCGAAAACACAACACAGAGTCACAAAGAACACAGAGGTCGCACAGAGAAGACACTTGAGCAGACACTTTTTGTGCAAATTCGTTACGGTGGATACACAGTAAACACTGTATACACCGTTAACACCTCCCGCCGAACTGAGCTTTCATCACAAAAGTCTCGCAAACTCACTAAATCCGCCCTCCGAATCCTATATTTTGGATACTTGGTATCCAGCGACAGGGCCATTCGTTCCTCAACCAGACTGAGATCCTTTCCTGACTATAACTGGTGTTGCACAAAGACTTAGATCCTTGTGACGGAACTCTTGTTGTCGTGGCACATTCATTGAAAGAAGGAGGACGAACCGATTGAAATAGCCGAAAGGATTCACGTCAATGTTCCGCCGAATCACAGCCTCCCTCAGCATCGTCAGCCTGGTAATTATCTCGCTCGCACCGGTAGCCGCCCTTGCCGCCCCCACACAAAGAGGCAACGGTCGTCGCCATGTCGAGAAGAAAACTGCTCCAGAGTTTGATCTAATTGCTAACTCTCAGGCTACAGTTCGCGTGCTAATGACCACCAAGGGTGCGCCTTCGGCCTCTCATGACTCGGCTATAGCCTCCGCTAGGGGAAAGAAGCGTGCCACCCTCACTTCACTGAACACTGTAGTGGCCGATGTCCCGTTAAACGAAATCGCAGCCCTCGCCCAACGCAACGACATTGAGTACATCGCTCCGGATCGGCCAGTCAGATCGCAGATGAATCTCACTGCTGAAACAGTTGGGGCAACTCAGGTTCAGGCAGGAGCAGCAGGTGTTCGGGGATACAACGGCAGGGGTATCACGGTGGCGATCCTCGACAGCGGCATTAGTGCTCAGCACCCAGATTTTCTTAAGAACAACAGCTCACGCGTTATCGCCGCGGTTGATTTCAGTGGCACCGCGCGCAATGGCGATGCAGATGGACACGGTACCGGCGTGGCTGGGGTCGTTGCGGGAAATGGTGCAGCATCGCGAGGCTACGCTGCCAACTATGCCGGCATCGCGCCGGAGGCAAATCTGGTCGACATTCGCGTGCTTGATGAGAACGGTGTGGGCCGCGCCAGCAACGTGCTGACCGCGCTGAACTGGGTAATCGAAAATCAACAACGCTATGACATCCGCGTCGTCAACATCAGCATGGGGACGCCGGTGCGCGAGTCCTTTCACGTAGACCCACTTTGCAAGGCGGTTGAGCTTGCAGTAAGAGCAGGTATTGTGGTGGTCGCAAGCGCGGGAAACATGGGTCGCACTGAAGAGATTCTTGGTTACAACGCCGACGGTTCACCAATCTATCGGCTGGTCTATGGCGCAATTAGCAGTCCGGCCAATAGCCCATACGCCATCACCGTAGGAGCGACCGACAGTCGCGGTACAGTACGTCGCTCAGATGATACGGTTGCAGCATTCTCGTCAAAAGGTCCAACCCGATTCGATCACTTGGTCAAGCCGGACATCCTAGCTCCAGGTCGACGGATTGTTGCTGCGATGTCGCAAGAGCCAAATCCCACTCTCGCACTGCTGGCTCCAGACAGAGTTGTTCAACCCCTTGATGCTACCTCTTCTCGAAGTGTCTATTTCAACTATTCCGGCACGTCCTTCGCCGCTCCCACGGTCGCGGGGACCGTCGCACTGATGCTGGAAGCAAACCGTTCACTCACCCCATCAATGGTCAAGGCAATGTTGACGAAATCTGCCCAAGCTCTTCCCGGTTTCGGCAGCAAAGCCCAATCGCTCTTCTCACAAGGAGCAGGTTTGCTCAATGCGGCTGCGGCGGTTGAACTCGCTGCCACGGTAGCAAACAACGCTGACCACTTGAATGCGGGCAATTATCTGTTCCGTGGACAAAGAGCTTTGAACTCAATCCGGTCCTTCAGCATTGGTGGCGAAACTGTCGGCGTTAGCAATCGCGTGCTGTATGCCAATGGGGTCCTCTTCACTCAGCGCCCCATCCTGACCAACGGCATATTGCTGAGCGACGGAATCATCCTCAGCGACGGTGTGGTGATGGGAGACGGTGTCGTGATGGGTGATGGCATCATGCTAAGTGACGGAGAAATGCTGGCTGATGGTGTCGTGATGGGCGACGGAGTGGTAATGGGTGATGGCGTGGTGATGGGCGACGGTATCATGCTGGGTGACTCGGTCGTACGTAACGGCCGGTTAGTACTTAGCGACGCGATTCTTCTAAACCTCGGGATCATGTTGAGTGATGGGGTGGTAATGGGTGATGGCGTCGTCATGGGCGACGGTGTTGTCATGGGCGATGGTGTAGTCATGGGTGATGGTGTCGTGATGGGCGACACACTTAGGCTGAGCAACGGTCATCTGCTGAGTGAAGGCATCATGCTCGGTGACGGCGTGGTTATGGGTGACGGTGTGGTCATGGGCGACGGCGTCGTGATGGGCGACGGGATCATGCTGAGCGATGGAGTCGTCATGGGAGACGGTGTAGTTATGGGAGACGGCATCATGTTGAGCGATGGAGTGGTGATGGGTGATGGCATCGTGTTGGGCGATGGCATCATGCTGGGCGATGGTGTCGTGATGGGTGATGGTGTCGTGATGGGTGATGGGGTGGTGATGGGTGATGGCATCATGCTCAGCGACGGAATGCTGATCCGAGATGGCGTCGTGATGGGCGATGGCATCATGCTGGGCGATTAACGCACGGTACAGACGTCCAAGGTCCCTCGCGGGCGGGAACCCTTCGTGGTCTCGCCCGCGGATTTTGTCAGATGATAATAAATCTCCCATCAACTCGGCCCAATTCCTCACGACGTCCAGGCCATCAGGTACATTTAATACCGATTCGGCCGGGCGGAACCTTAGCTACAATTCGGGTTGGTCCCCTCCATAAAACGATTTCGGCAACACTAGCATTAGCTTGTTCGTAGTGGTCCCTGGCTGAGAAGAACGAAGCCTTATCGATAACCTCAAATTCGCCATAACGAGTGATCAGGTCATGGGGATGCAGCCCCGCCACCTCCGCAGAACCGCCGGGAAGGACTTCGATAATGAGTAGACCGCGCTGTGGTCTGGTTTCACTAGTGTTGTCCACAACGGACAATCGCGGAGTACTCCTTGCCATCGAAGAACAAGCGTTGATAGATACCAATGAGAAGAAGGTGGTAATTAAGATGGATTTGATCATTTGAGTCGTTGAAAGCCGGCTGTTTTGGGTAAATGAGGTCCTTGGGGAAGGTGAGGTGCTTAACAAGCGCAGGCCTCATTTAAATTGTAGCGCGGTTTCAAGTCAATGATTTTCTTGCCTGCGTCTTTTGCTCGTAATCGGAAGCCCGAGAATTCGCAGTTCAGGATTGCCTCCGTGAATAGGCACATCCTGTTACCTCCGTCAGCCTGTTCGTCTATGGCCAATTACTCTTCGCACACGATACGTTTACAATAACGCGGTCTTCAAAACACCAGGTTGGAGAACGTCCGATGCCAAAGTCGCCTCTTCTGCCAGGCCTTCTGTTGCTGCTGTTCGTTCATACGTCTGCTCAAACAACAACGACCTCTGCCGAGTTCGTCAATAGTATTCATGCTTCGGACTCCGTGCAGAAGGCCTTCAAATACATCGATGCAAACCGCAACCTAATCCTGAGTGAGTGGATTGAAATCACTGAGATCAACGCACCTTCAGGTCACGAGAAACAACGTGCGGCTCATATAGAAAACCTTCTTCGGAAATACAAACTTCAGAGCATTCGTTACGATGCGGCTAGCAACCTCATTGCCGTGCGTAAAGGCACGCGAGGTGGACCCGTCACAGTCTTCGATGCTCACCTGGATACCGTTTTCCAGCCCGGTTTGAAGATTAAGGCCACCGTTCGAGACGGTAGAGTCCATGCGCCAGGCGTGGGTGACGACACACGCAACATCGAAGCACTACTGGCGATGATGCGCGCCCTTGATGACGCCAAAGTAAAGACAAAAGGTGATCTGGTATTCGTCTTTACTGTTGAAGAAGAGACCAACTTTGCCGGGGTTAAACAATTTATCAATGACAACAAGGGCAAGATTGACTATTACATTGCGCTGGATGGCGGTTATGAGGGATTTACTTATGCGGGAATCGGAATTAACTGGTATCGACACCATTTCATCGGGCCGGGCGGACATACAAGATCGCGAACCCCTCCTTACTCGGCAACCCTACCGCTCGCACGGGCAATTGCGCGCATCTATGAACTGCCGGTTCCCAATACTCCGCCTTCGAACCTGAACATCGGAATGTTGGGCGGTTCCGAAGTTGTTAACGCCAAGGCGGCCGACGCATGGTTTAGCCTCGACCTGCGTTCGACTAGTAATGAGGTAATCGCAGATCTTGAGAAAAAAATCGCCGTCATCCTTGACGAAGAGGCCAAACGCGAGAACATACAGGTAAGAACTGAGGTCATTTCGACTTCACCGGCGGCAAGCATCCCAGGCCATCGTGAATCTGAGTTTGTGAAGATCGCCGAGGCCGCCCATCGCGCTATGGGCTTTGATCCACCAATCACTCCAACCGGTTCCAACAACGCCAGTCCAGTGCTGCTCGCCGGCATTCCTGCCATCTCCACGGGTGCCGGACCCTGTGCCGATGCACATGCGCTAACAGAGACCTGTGAGATCGAACCGCTCTATACAGGGATTAAGAAGATCCTGCTCCTCGGTGTGGCATTGGCAGGACTCGAGTCAGGTCAGTAGCCGTCTCCCCTGAAGATCACGAGGAATGTTCGCAGAATGATCTTCAGATCAAAGAGCACGGACCAGTTCTCAATGTAGAAGAGATCCAATCTCACCATCTCTTCGAACGGTAGGCGGTTCCTACCCGAGACTTGCCACAAGCCAGTCAACCCCGGTTTCATGTCGAGACGTTTACGGTGCCTGAGTTCGTAAGACTCGACTTCATAGGGGATGGGTGGCCGCGGTCCCACAACGCTCATCTCACCACGTAGAACATTAAGCAGTTGTGGCACTTCATCCAGACTTAAACGGCGCAATACTCGACCGATACGGGTTATGCGGGGATCGTTGTGCAACTTATACGTCGGCCTGTCCGCATTTCCAAGATTCGCGTCTGCCCGCCCAGCGATGAATTTCCGCTGGTATTCTTTATGAATTTCTTCATCCGAACCAATCTGCATCGTACGAAACTTGTAGACTAAAAAGATCCGGCCATCCATCCCCACGCGTTCCTGAACATAGAAAATCGGACCTTCAGAATCCAGTTTTATCAATAGCGCTATCAGTAACCAGATAGGTGCGAATACAGTGAGAGCGAGTAGGGCAATCAGAATATCTGACGTACGCTTGACCAACCGAGCAGATCGAGAAAGTGGCTCGCGGAAAAGCCGGATCATCGGTAGTGCACCAATCTGATCTATTTCTGTCTTCCGCGGTAAACAGTTGAATAAGGATGGAGCAATCCGAAATTCAACGCCTCGGTGGCGGCCACAACGGATCATTACGTCAAACAGCAGGTCACCATTTACATCAGGATCCGCAATAATTACCTCGTTGGCTCCCGATTCGCGAATTGTCTCCGGCAGCTGTTCCAATGTGCCTATTACAGGTACGCCTTCGTATGTTTGGGAGGCGTGGATCCTCACTGGCCCGCTTTCGACTAAACCGATGACACTGTATCCAAGCGCCGGACGTTCCCGCATCTCACTGATGCAAAGCGAGCATTCGGGACCCCTACCGACTACGATGGTTGGGATCAAATTAATTCCGCGCTGCCGAACGAACACTTGCGCAGTACGGAGAACGAACCGAACCATCTCAGTTGAGGTGAAGACTAGTATGAAGTCCAACAGAAAAACGCTGCGCGAGTACGAGAATGCTCGGTATTCAAATCCGCCGCGATAGAGGAAGGCGGCAGCTATGATTAACAGTGAACCAATCGCCGTCGCTTTGAAGATGCTTAACCCCTCTTCGACAAAGGAGAATTCGCCACGCAGGCGGTAGAGTCTGTAGTAGTAAAAGGTAAGAACACGAATTACAGCTACAAACAGGAGCAGTGTTCCGTATGGTGCGAACTTTTCGCTCCATAACCCGCCGCCGGTTGTGGAGCCAAGGACTGGCTCGCCCATTCTTAAATAAAAAGCTGCGATAAAGCAGAGTGCAACGAGAGCAGCATCGGTGGCTATTAGAGCAATCTTTACCGCCGGCATTACCCAACGAGGCGCCTTACGGGACAGACGAACCGCACGAGGTTCTATCCGTCCTTTTCGGATCAGTTCAGCTCTCATTTGTCTGAGATACTACAGGAACCTCACCTGATGAGTGAAAAGTTCCCGCCATCCATTTATGCCCGTTATACGCCCGCAGTCATCCATCGCCAAGGATTAGATCAATGACTTCCTGCCGCACTTTCGCGGTTACGGGGGGGTTCAGGAACGGCTTCTTCGCGAGTGGCAGCAACGCGAAATCTTTGGCAGACGTAAGACGCGTAAGTTTGCCCACACGACACAGTTCTTCATCAACAGCGGCCCAGCGACCAGCGTAGATGGTGGCGGCGGGAACTCCCAAAGCAGCTGCCTCGCGATTCATCGTGCCCCCTGCGCTTATGACCAAGTCACTGGATGCAATTAGGTTTGGGCCATGGAGAGGTCGGCTGGGCATTATCAGCGTCGCGCTTGAGTACGTGACTCGCTGCGAGGCATTTCGCGGCAGTAACAAAACCTTTACCTGCGGTTTTCCCGTTAACCATTCCAGCAACTCCCGAAATAAACGGTTCTCAAATCTGTGATACAGGGCTTCATCCGCAGGCGGACGAACCACGACCAGCACATCATCGTTCTGAATCCCCAGTTGTGCCATCTCCAAAGGAAACTCGGGATCGGGTTCAAAATCTGCTAGATAGACGTCTTCCTTCGTGCCGTGGTAACGCCTGACCTTGTGTTCTCCAGCGCCGAATGCTTTCAGCGATTCAGCCGGGAAGTGCTGCGGCACAATGACGCGTGAAGCCAATCGAAAGGCGACGTGATTCGCTGGCTGATGTTCGTAGTCCATCAATGTCACACTTCGTAGCCGCATGATCGTCGCAGCCAGAAGTTGCGAATACGAATTGTGGCTAAGGGCTAGATCAAAGCGTTGGTTTTGACACCAGGAACGCAGGGCCATCGCACGTCGCAAAAGATTGGTAGCTTTACCCGCAATGGCTCGGCCACCATGTAGCCCGATAGTCTCGGCCTGGAGGTTTGCGGCACTAGCAAGAGCCACCGTCTCCGCAAAATCTCGTGCAGTAAATTCGATCTCATGGCCGCGCTGTAATAACTCGGGAACCAGTGCTCGAAAGAATGCAACGTGTGGGGAGTTGGCGAGATCGATCCAAATACGCATCTAATTGCTTCGGGATCGCTATGAATTGCGGGAGACTCGCGGACGCGATCTAGCTGCTAAAATGGCGGCCACTGGCTATCTCTGTTAACTCGCCGCGGGCACGCAGAGAGCGCTCGGCGGCTTCCACAACTTCAACCAATCGTAAACCGGCTTGACCGTCTGTTTCCGGCCTCCTGCCGTGTTCTATGCAATCTATGAAATGAAGCGCCTCGGTGAGCAGCGCTTCCGTAGAATCCAGCCTTGGCGCCCACATGTCCCCCGAACGATAGCTAACCAGCATCTCGTAAACTGCTTCTTGACCTTGTGACACGGTAACGCCCTTGTCGTAGATCTTCACTTTCTCACTGGGCTCAAGATCATCGTACAAGATCATCTTTTCGCTACCGCCGATCAGCGTGTGTCGTACTTTCACTGGTGTAAGCCAATTCACATGTACATGCGCAATCTGGGGCCCGGGAAAGAAGAGTGTGATGTAGGCAACATTTTCTGGTTGTCCCAGGATGTGGCTAATTCCAGTTGCTGAAACGGCAACCGCACGTGACGGCAGCACGTAATCCATAATCGATAGATCATGAACGGCCAGATCCCAAATCACATTCACATCATGTTGAAACAAACCAAGATTGACGCGCACCGCGTCGTAGTAATAGATCTCGCCTAACTGGTTGTTCGCTATCAGCTCGCGAATTTTCCGCACCGCACCCGTGTAAACAAAGGTGTGGTCAACCATCAGCACGAGATTCCTGCGGGCAGCCTCCTCAATTAATCGCACGGCCGCTTCCGAAGTGCCGGCTAACGGCTTCTCAACAAGCACATGCTTGCCTGCGCGCAACGCTGCCATTGCCAGTTCAAAATGCGTCGATACAGGCGTGGCGATTACAACGGCGTCCATGTCGGCAGTGGAAAACAGGTCAGCTGATCGATTGGTGGTTTCCAGGGAGGGGTAACGATGCCGTAATTGGGCCAAACGCTCGGGGCGCAGATCGCACACGATCTGGACCGTCGAGCCAGTTGCCTCCATGAAGTTGCGAACCAGATTCGGGCCCCAGTACCCGTAGCCGATTACTCCTACTTTAATCATAGGTTACCGGCGGATGTCTCATGCGTCCGCACATCTCCAATAATTCGGGCGGGCACTCCAGCAACTATGGCATAGTCTGGAACGTCTTTGGTCACCACAGATCCGGCCCCGATGAGCGCATTTGTACCGATCGTAAGACCGCAGAGAATGGTTGCATTACTACCGATGGCGGCGCCGCGCTTGACGTGCGTGGGAACCACACGCCAATCAGCCTCTGTCTGAAGTGTGCCGTCTAAATTAGCAGCTTTCGGATACCGATCATTTGTGAACATGACACCATGACCCACAAAAACTTCATCTTCGATCTCAACGCCTTCGCAGATGAAGGTGTGTGATGAAATTTTGCATCGCTCCCCAACCGAAGCGTGCTTTTGTATCTCTACGAACGCTCCTATTTTGGTGTCCCCACCTATCGAGCAGCCATATAGGTTAACAAGATCCTTGTGGAAAATGGCTACGCCCTCACCGAGCGTGACGTCGGAAGCTATCGGCACGCTTGTTCCTTCGGTGTACTCTGCACGTTTTCGGGTTTTGAGTGTGGACGATTCAATTCTTCGAGCAATCGTGCTAACGCGTAAAGCATCCAGGCCTCGCTCCAACGAATGAACGGTGTTCTCACTGTGAAGTACCGGCGGCGCTGGTAATAGAAGAAGCCTCGGGGATCCCACAAGTGCTCAATGGTCCATTTCGCGATTTGCTGCGCATGACTGATTGCCTCGGGAAAAACCGGGCGCAAATCGCATAAAGTAGCAATGGCAGCGGCGGCACAGTGCGTGTCGGCTGGATAAAGCGCATCATCGTAGTATTTCGGCCAACCCTCCGCAAGAAAGAAGGTGGAGCGCCAGTAACGAAATCCGTTACTTAGCGCAGCATCAATCTCCGGCAAGCTAATTCCAGTCATGGCGATACGACTGAGTGAGCTCAAGAGGAATGCCGTATGAAAGTTATCGACCCAACCTTGATTCTTATCAGCACCGTATGTCCATGATCCATTCACACGCTGTTGCCCCAGTACGTAGCGAAGCGCCCGGGTTCCGGCTTCCCTTAAGTAATCGTCGTTAGTCACTGCGGCGACGCGAATCAAAACCTCGCCAGCAAGGAGGCTTGCGTTATAAACCCGCGTAGCACTACTTGGCGAATAGCTAAAACACAATTCATTTTCCGTATCGACCGGGCGGCGCAGATCCTGGAGAATGAAATCGCAGACGTTGCGTGCAATGTCAAAATAGCGTTGCTCACCTAGCGTTTCACCCGCGTCCAGTAAGGCCTTGGCAGCGAAGGCTGTTGGGACAACGGTAGGCGAACGTCGCGGTGCAAACAGAACGCGGGATTGCCAGTCGAAGTTGTACCCCCAGGCGGCGCCACTCCATCCGTCCAGCTTCATACTAATGAGCCTCTCGAGAAGGAGCCGACACTGCTGTTCTGTTGTTTCTGTTTTTGACTGTCGATGCCGGGAGAGCGCCGCAAGAGTAAAGAGTGCAATGCCTTTAGGGTTCCGGCCTGGAGACACCCGCACGAGCGGACGGAGATTAACAGGCGAGCGCTTTATCAACTGCGTCCACAATAGGCGCGTTGTACGTGAATGTCGTAGGCGTGTCGCCGAAAACAGCCGGCTATTTAATCCATCAAAGGGATCATAGCCGGCATAGTCCTGCGCTTGAGACCAACGCTGCAGGTTATTAAAGACCTCCTCGAGGTACGACTGGTCCATCAACGACTGGGCAGATACAGCTTTACTAAACTCACTGTGCACTCTGAACAGAGGTTTCGATGCGACGGCGTGTTTCAATAAAGCTTTCGTGCCATAACTCGAACATCAGTAACGTCCAAAGCAACTTCCGATGATTAGCTATGCCTCGCTCATGCTCATCCTGGAGCCGCGTGATGTAGGCCGCATTGAACACACCCGCGCGACGAACTCGCTCTGGGGCCAACAGATCTCGTGCCATCGGCCGCAGCTTTCCTTTTAGCCACTCGGCCACCGGCACACCAAACCCCTTCTTACTGCGTCGCGTAACGAACCGAGGCAACAGATCTGCAACTGCTCGCTTGAGAATGTACTTTGTCCTGCTGCCGCGCAACTTGTAATCAGGAGGGAGGGATGCGGCAAACTCAGCCACGCGCGGGTCGAGAAAGGGGGCACGCACCTCGAGCGATACTGCCATACTGGCACGATCCACTTTAGTAAGAATGTCTTCTGCCAAATACAGTCGAATGTCGAGATCCTGCATACTCTCAACAAGATCAGTTGAGTCGCAGTCGTCTCTCATTTTTCTCGCACTGGCGTAAATGTCGCCGTCCGTTGCTTGCAACACTCTGTCAGTAAGTAAGGCTTGCTGCTCTTCCGGAGTAAACGAACCAAACCAAATATGGTGTCGCGCGACGGTTTCGTATTTTGCTCCCGTCACAAAACGTAAGGCCTTGTAATCAAACGACAGATTCTTGGTCTTCTTCGGCAAGTGGCGAACGAGCGGCTCAACTACGCCGGATCTGATTAATCTGGGTACTCGGCGATAAAGTTCGGCCCAGTAGTGACCCTGGTACATTGGGTATCCGGCGAACAGTTCATCACCGCCATCACCCCCAAGCGCTACAGTCACGTGTTTTCGTGTAAAGCGAGAAAGTAGATACGTAGGCACAAGTGAGGAATCACTGAATGGTTCGTCCATCCAGGAACCGATCTCACTCACAAGGTTGGCTGCAAGATTGGCGCTCAAGCGCTCCTCGTGATGGTCGGTCCCAAGAAACTTGGCTACTCCGCGAGCATAGGAGGACTCATCAAACGAGCTTTCAGCAAAAGAGATTGAGAAAGTCTTCACCGGCTCTGAAGATGAGCGAACAGCAAGCGCGGCTACTGTCGATGAATCAACACCGCCAGACAAGAGAACGCCAAGCGGGACATCAGCAACCAGGCGCATTTTGACCGAGTCGGCTAAAAGGTCGAGTAGTTCCGCAGCTGCTTCGTCTTCCGTTGGAACGGGGGAACGCTTTTTGTAGCTCAAGCACCAATACTGTTCTGTCCTTATTTCGCCATGCTCCAGCGTCAGCGAGTGTCCCGCCGGGAGTTTATTGATTCCTTCGTAGATGGATAGCGGTGCCGGGACGTAGTCGAACGAGAGATACTGACGCAGCGCCGCGACGTTCAGGCCAGGGTGAACGGAAGGGTGTGCCAATAACACTTTCGGCTCAGAAGCGAAGAGCAGTTTGCCATCAAAGACGCCCCAATAGAGTGGCTTTTCCCCAAAACGATCTCGGGCTAGAAAAAGTCTCTTTCGCTTTTCGTCCCACAGCGCGAAGGCGAACATGCCATTCAGGTGTTGGACCATTTGCGTACCGTACTCTTCGTACAGGTGCGGGAGAACCTCTGTGTCGGACGCGCTGTTGAATCTGTGCCCGCCAGCTTCAAGCCTTTGTCGCAATTCCCGGTAGTTGTAGATCTCGCCATTAAGAATCACAGCAACCGTGCGGTCTTCGTTGAATACGGGTTGATCACCAGTAAGCAGATCGATAATGGCCAACCTTCGCATTCCTAACGCGACGCCTGTCGAAACCAGCAAGCCTTCGGAATCCGGGCCACGATGCACCATTCGCTCGCACATCGAGTGCAGCAACTCTCGACCACCTTCAGGAGGCGGTGTACGTGCGTCGAGATGGGCCCAACCTGTTATTCCGCACATATAGTCGCTCAGAGTTTAGAATTAGTTGTTCTTATCGCCATGCGAGTACCCGGTTAATCAAATCCGATTTTCTCGCGTACGGCGTAGATCGCCTTGGCCTGTGATTCGTGATAAGTGCGCACTAGCATCTCCGCCAGCAGCCCCATCAGTAAGAACTGCACACCTACTGCAAACATCACGATCGCGAGAATCGGCAACGGCGTCTGGACGAAATCAGCTTTGTGAATAATCTTTAGAAACACGGCATAAAGTCCCGCAAAAAGGGAAACCCCAAAGGCTAGCATGCCAAACGAGCCAAAGACGTAGATGGGTTTTGTTTGATACGACGCCATGAATTTGATCGTCATCAAGTCAAATACCACCTTCAATGTGCGCGATAGTCCGTATTTGGACTTGCCCATGGTCCGCGGGTGATGCTCAACTGGAATTTCAGAGACGCGAGCGCCTGCCCATGAAGCATAGATCGGGATAAAGCGGTGCATCTCGCCATACAAGCGCACATCTTTGAGGGATTCGCGGCGATAAGCCTTAAGCGAGCAGCCGTAATCGTGCAGTGGGACGCCTCCGATCCATGAAATCAGTTTATTTGCAATCATGGACGGGATCTTGCGAGTTACCAGTTTGTCTTTGCGGTTCTTGCGCCAGCCTGAAACCACATCATAGCCTTCATCTAATTTGCTTAAGAGCCGAATGATGTCCGCGGGATCGTTCTGAAGATCCGCATCCATCGGGATGAGCACTTTCCCTCGCGCGGCATCAATACCTGCAGCCATTGCAGCTGTCTGCCCGTAGTTCCGCCTGAGCGCCACAACGCGCACGCGCCCATCCGCCTCTGCCAACTCGCGAAGTACCTGCAAACTACCGTCCGTGGAGCCATCGTCGACGTAGACGATCTCCGCGCTGCGTCCGAGAACACTGAGTGCCTGATCCAGCCGCTCGTGTAGAGGGCGCAGGTTTGGTTCTTCGTTGTAGACCGGTAAAAAAACAGAGACTTCGGGTATCTTTGTTTGCTCTTCAGTAACACGACGCGAGTTCATCGCGCTCAGTTCGTGGTCATCAACGACTTTCATCTGACATCGGACCAGCGGAGGATCATTCAGAACGACGGGCGATGCAGATCGCCGAAACACCTAAAGGAAAGTTCATGTGTCGCAGCAACAACGCTTCGGCGCCAAAAATACTACCGAGAAATCCATTTAAGGAACCAATGGTCAAATTGTTCTCCGAAGCTGGACGAAAACCAGTTAGGCGCATCAAGAGTCGCCCTGCAAGTATCGGAAGAAAGAAAGAGATATTGATATAAGTCGCTCGCTCAACCCGAAAACCAGCTTCGGTTACGGCCGATCTGATCTCCGGAAGAGTGTAACGCCTACGATGATGGCTGATATCGTCCTGAACTCCCCATAGGAACATAAATGCTGGTACAAACAATACCGCACTGCCCCCAGGTTTCAGGACCCGGTACATTTCTCTCAAGCCGAGAAAATCGTCATCCAGATGCTCGACGACGTCCAGGGCTGTCACAATGTTGAACGACTGGTTGTCAAAGGGGAGCTCTTCGGCTCTACCTTTCTTTACGTTCCTTAAACCTCTACTGGCACAAAACGCGAGTGCCTCCTCAGAAACATCAACTCCTTCGGCTTGCCCGTACTTAGACAACAACTCGAGATTAGCGCCGGTTCCGCAACCGACATCCAACATGCGCAAATTCTGACCGGTGTACTCGCGTGCCAGCGGTTCGAGAAAGCTGGAGATGATTCGACGCCTGCCCTGAAACCACCAGTGACTTCCCTCGACCTCATACATGATCCGATAGGTGTGGAGCTGCATCTCATGGGGCAGTTGGTGTTCCAGAGCATTAGTAACCATCAGCTTTATTGTAGACCAAATATCGTCCCGCGAGGACAGGTCACGAACTCTCTCGAAACCATTTGACGAACCGGGCTATGCCGTCCTCTATCTGAGTCTGTGGCTCATATGCCAGTAACCGACGGGCTTTCTCAATGTTGGCAAACGTCGCAGGCACGTCACCTGGTTGGAGCGGCTTGCGCTCAATAATCGCGTCCACCCCCAGCTCGCGCTCAAGGAGTTGGATGAGTTCGTTCAGCTGAACTGTTCGCGATTCCCCCAGATTGATTACTTCATAGATCGAAGCATCGAAGTCCATTGCAGCGCGTACGCCTTGCATTATGTCATCGATAAAAGTGTAGTCGCGGCGGGTTGTCCCATCTCCGAAAACCGGAATGGGTCGACCCGCACTCATCAAACGTGCAAACTTATGAATGGCAAGGTCGGGACGCTGTCTTGCCCCATACACGGTAAAGAAGCGCAAGCAGACGCAACGTATTTGATAAAGATACGAATATGTGTGACAGAGCAGTTCCCCTGCAGCCTTGGTCGCGGCGTACGGTGAGATCGGGGCGCGCACAGGATCATCTTCACTGAAAGGAACTTTTGCGTTTGCACCATAGACAGAGGAGGAAGATCCAAAAACAAACTGTCGCACTTTATGGTGACGTGCTAACTCAAGCAAGTTTAACGTACCGATAACGTTGGCTTCAGTGTAGAGATGCGGCTGCTCTAAGGAAGGTCGAACGCCAGCTCGAGCGGCGAGATGAACAATCAAGTCAAACTGGCAGTCAGTGAAGGTCTCTTTCAGGTCATCGTAATCGCGGATGTCCAATTCGAACAAAGTAAAGTTCTCGTTGGTTTGGAATGGCGCGATGTTCTCCCTCTTAACTGCCGGTTCGTAGAAATCATTAAAGTCGTCAATAACTGTTACATGCCAGTTACCTTCATTCACCAAATGCTGAACCAGATGTGAACCGATGAATCCAGCGCCACCGGTAATTAATATGCGTCTTTTCATACCTGACCGGATATGGCCTTAAACCTTCCTAATTTCTCGAACGAAGAAGAACGAAGAACACATAATCGAGACCCAAAGACTACTTCTCCGCATAGATCCAAAGATGCCAACCCCAGCGGCTTGCCAGCCTGGACTCCACTCCGCGGGGGAGCAATTTCCCAATCAGCGGCAACCAACGCTTGTTGAGAAAGTAAGTCTCGAGCCGCACTTTACTGAAGGCCTTGAAGAGGGCCCGGGCCTCTTTCCGCGAGTAAACCCGGGCAAGCGGATCCGACCGCCGCGCTTCAATACCCGATGAATTTCCGAAACCGCTGTTTCGGGATCGGGTGTGTGATGTAAAACGCCGTGCGAATACACGACGTCGAAGGTCTCATCTGCAAATTCAAGTCGTTCAGCATCGGCCGTTTGAAAATGGCCAGGTAGATTAAACAGCTCAAAGCGTCGTCGGGCGAGCTCAATTGCTGCCTCCGTCAGGTCAACGCCGGTGTACTCAGCGCCCGCCTTTGCAAATTGGGCTCCATCCGTACCAAGGCCACAGCCGATCTCCAGGACGAGCGACCCACGAGTATCGGCGAATCCCGCTGCTGCAGGAATGTGCCACTCGCCGTCGTAGCGATGCTTTTCAACTAGTTCATAAAAGCGCCGAGTTCCCGGTTCCGCATCGGCAAACTTGGTCCCACAGGGATGGGCCTGCCAGAAAGCCCGGACCTCTTCCTTCAACCTGGCATTTGCTTCGGACACAGCGATTGTGAGAATAGCAGATCGAATTGCGGCCAGAGTAGGCTCGCGCCCACCGAAGAAGAAGATGCACGGGAGGGCAGTCTGCGGTCCGCCGGATCCGAAAGGCATTACACCATTGCTGCGGAGATTCACTTCGCGGCGGAGATGATCCTCTCCATGAGTTTAGGGTCGGCTGGGAGCAGGCCGGATTTTGGCAGGCGTGGAGTAAGTGTTACCCAATTTGGATCCATCCTGAACACACGGCGAAATAGAGGCAGGGACTCGTCGATGCGTCCCATGTTAACCAGAGCAACGGCATGCCAGTAGATCATCTCAGCGTTGTCCGGGACTAATCTCTCTGCCGCCGCGTACTCTCTAAGTGCGCCTTCGTTGTCCTTTTTCTCTACTGCCAGGTCACCTGCATTCATGTGATTGTAAGCTCGCTGCAACGTCACGAGCCGGCGCAACTCCTTCAATGGCTCAGCACTGTCATCTACTCGCAGGTCAAATGTTCGGTCCTTCCAGGATTGACCGGTTGGCTTTCCGGTAACAACTAGCAAGGCGGCGGATTGCTTCCCTCGGATGTCACCCCCGGCAGCCTGGGCCGCGTCGAGCGCGACTAACATTCGATCCGCAAGGTCCCCTTTTGCACTTTCAAAGGCTTGGGCCATAGCGGGCCATACCTTGTCGTTCAGCATTAGGTTGGCCTGCACGGAGTAGTTCTTCCCGACGTGGTGACCGGCAGCCTCAATATCATTCTTCCCTGTCCATGCGTCCGCTCGTCCTTGCGTATCTATCATGGCTACCTGGCGAACATCTCGACCTTCGTCTGCCGCGAGAAGGGCCTTAAGGGTGTCGGGTGCACTCTTACCGATCCGCATTAGCTCAAGCCCGAGCTTGCCATAGCTTGGGTCTACAAACGACTGTGTTGCCACCGCACCAACACCCGCCTCCGCCCAGGCGACAATTGGACCAACAGAGAACCAGTGAGACTGAACGGCGACGCCCAGCTCACCGGTGTCCGGGTCACGTGCAACAATGGAATACGTGTGAACGGGCCGAGTCGCGCGGAGCGTGCCAACACAGGATTCTCTAGACCCGCTAGTTTGACCCTGACCAAAAGCGGCAATGCTCAAGGCAGTGATAACAAACACAAAAATTATCAAGCGCATGTAGATGGGCCTCTCAAACAACTGGGGATGAATATTACGGCAAGACGAGAGTCGTACAACCGGCAAAAGATTGTTCAGCGGATGTGGAGGGAATAGGTGCGATTTGACCTAGCGCGGCATTCTAACTGCTACGCCAGGTTTAAGTCTTCACTCTCAGAACCAACCTCTTTTGTTCTGAATGTACGTCCTTACAAAGTCCTCGTCAGATTTCGTCAAATAGAGAATTCCTTCCACGATTCCAATGATCCAGAAAACTGGCCATGCAAGACCACACGTGACTGTCGTTCCCACCAAACTAACCACGAGCATGATAATCCCCTCGGTGGTGTAGCCCAGTACAAACTTATGAATTCCCAGAGAGCCAAGAACGATTCCGAGGATGCCCGCCAGAATTTTTTTGTCCGCTCCCTGCGCCTTCCAGTCTGTCATCTGACCTGGCGGATAGTTGGGCTGAATCGGTTGATAACCGCTCGTCGGGGTCAAAGGGGCCTGACAGTTAATGCAGAATTGCGCCGTATCATCGTTGGTCGCGCCGCATTTGGTACAGTATCTAGTCATTTTTAATCAGTCGCGCTCCTTGTGAGCACCTCTCCATTCTTAATGTCGGAAGTAGTTCAAGGTTTAGGCCTGACCTATTGACACCAATAGGACGTTAAGAACTCCCATCAAAATCGCTATCACCAAACCGACCACCGCAAGAGCTATCGAAACGAACGCCCAGAGCTTCGCCTGTCGGGCAGAATCCAAGGCCCCTTGAAGATCACCTGCGGCCGCTTTCTTGTTTTACTTGCGATGCGAAGATCAACGAAACGACACCGTGCGGGACACAGCAAAACATCACCGAGATTACCGTAGCGATGATCGCCAGCACCAAATTGTTGTTCGGCGGTGGCGTATTAGGCGGCGGAGGGGGATTCCACTGCTGTGACATCGCTAGATCTCCCGTTTAAAACCAACACTTCGGGCTGAAGCTACTACATTCCAGGTGGTGGTGGCGGCGGTGCAGCCAGGTTGCCCTTACGCTTCTCGAAAACAGCCACGCCAATGAGTCCACCTATGACTGAGAACGCAATCAACCCGATGATTACAACGAGCACCATTGCCAACCCAAGCAGTATACCGGTGAATGGCAATTCCACGCCGCTGCGAGTAAAGACCTCTTCCATCTGTCCCAAGCCGAAGATCAGCATCACTGGAATCTGAATAATCGCGTAAATCACGCTTCCAACAACGCCAGTCAAACCGCCCACAATTGCTCCTTCTCCCACGGAAACAGGAACCGCGGAACCCCGCACGTAGATCATAGCCGCGAGGAATCCGCCGAGGATGGCCCAGATACAGCAACATGTGTTGATGAAGGGAATCACGGCGAGTATTCCCGCAATTAAACCTCCAAGCAACGCTGGTTTTAGCTTGGTCATAGCAGAATCTTTTCCTCAGCTTAAGAAGTGAACAAATTGGATGGCACGAAAGCGGGTGAATAACTAACAAACAGGGGCAGGATTGTCAACGAAATTACAGATGTTCGATAAACTTCAGTTTGTCGTGCCGCGTTACCCTGAACCTGACGGAAAACACGTAGCGCTGGGACATTACAGGTCACACGTTGACTGAACACGAAAGTTCGGAGGCGCAAAACGACAAACTGAAGTTCGTCGGACAGCCGGGGCATTTTGCGCTAGTTCAGCACCTCGATGCGGTCCCCAGGGAACAACTTGGGATCCAGCACCTTACCTGACTTGATCTCTTTTAGATTGATCTTCGTGGTCTTCAGCAGGCCGTTATCGCCCTCACGAGACAACTCAACCGAGTCTCCGTTATGCCTGGTCCCACCGGCTGCAAGGATGGCCTGCAACAACGTGATTCCAGATTGGTAGCTCTTCTGTCCCGGGTAGTTGACGCGACCGGCGATATAGTAGAACTCCTGCGGCTTTGAGGTGAGATTGAGCACATCACCTGGCCTGATGATGAAATTGAGGGCTGTCGAGTCAGACAGTTCGAGAATCTGCGCGGTCGCTCCGGCCCGCATTACTACAACGCGGGAAGCGTCGAGGCGAGGCTGCACTTCCGCCAGGATCACATAAAGGGGAACTGCTTCACGTCGAAGCATCTTAGTTCCAGGACTGGAAGCAAGGCCTGTGACCACAATGGAGTGACTTCCAAATTGTCTAACACCGACCGAAACTTGAGCTGACTCTGCAACTGCCCTTCGCCTCAGTTCCGAGGCGATTTGCGTCTGTACTTCGTCGGTCGTTAGGCCCTCTACTTTTATTGGGCCACCAGCCACTGGCAGGTCGATAACGCCGCCGTCTACAACGGTGTAGAGCGTGGATTTGCTTTGAGAAAAGTTCAAGAACCTGACATCGAGTACGTCGCCAACACCGATTCTGTAGATGTTCGTTAGCTGAGCGTCTTCAGAAGTCAACTCAGAGGAATCAACCAACTTCGGCGCTTCACTGGCGGCCGCGCCATCCGCCCGGTCCTGTAGACCTCTGTCGGAAGCGGGCCCACCATTGCTCGAAAGGCGGGAGCCTGAATCTGGCTTCACCGCAGGACTTGGTTTTTGTGTTTGTGCGACAACACAGATAGATAGGGACACCAGCAGGAGAAGGGGGGCAACGATTCGAAATATCTTCATATGAGCACCAGTCGGGTTGAAACTTCAATACCTAAAGGTAAGAGTTTTTGTTTGTGGGCAGCAGCGGCTGATCATCGAGTAGCGGGATTATACACTATGGCAACTTCGCGATTAAGGCGACCATCGGGTCCACTTAGGAATACATTCAATACCGCCGCCGTTCCGCCACTCTGACAGCGGCCAAGGGCAGTGGACTTAGTCAGCTGAGGCTCATTTGCTATATTGTGGGTTTCGTCGGTAAGTTTAAGCTCCCTCTGTACGACAGAACCTGAGTTATGTATGAGTTCGCGGTCGCTCCGGCCGTCACCAGTATCCGCCGTCGCGGTGTCGAAATTTCCGACGTGGCCCCGTACACGATTGGGGCGGAACTGGATCTCGAGCCTGGAGACCGCGTATTAAAGGTCAACGGCCGCGTCATCAAAGACTACCTCGACTTCCGGTTTCACACTGCTGGAGAAACTGAACTTACTCTCGAAGTTCGAAAGGCTTCCGGCGAGCATTGGGAACTTCAAATAGAACGTGCTGAGAGCGAGGACATCGGCGTTGCCTTTGAACAGATAATCCCGCGCCAGTGTGCAAACGAATGCATCTTCTGTTTCTGCAAGGGCAACCCTGACGACGCGCGACCCTCACTATTCATTCGCGACGAAGACATTCGCCTCTCCTTTCTTTACGGCAACTATACGACGCTGACGTCGCTGACGCCTGACGAGTTGCGACGCATCGTCGAGCAGCGGCTTTCACCCCAGTACGTCTCGGTCCATGCGATGGATCTAGATGTGCGTTCTTACCTACTTGGAGTCAGCCGAGAGCGTGCGGACATCAGTGATAAGCTTGCACGACTGCTGGATGCTGGAATCGAGATTCACGCACAGGTGGTCCTATGTCCGCGAATCAATGATGGCGAGGTGTTGCTTAACACGCTGGCCGATCTCGCCAGCCGGTATCCGGGGGTCCGCAGTGTGGCCATTGTTCCACTAGGGCTTACCCGTTACAACACAGATGACCGTCTCACGCCGGTTACAGCAGAGTTCTGCAAACAGATCATAAAAGAGGTCCGTCACCTGCAAGCCGAGTTCAGACGCAGGCTGGGGACGACCTTCGCCTACCTTGGTGATGAGATTTACCTAAAGGCAGGAGCGTCGATTCCGGGTCGCCGGCATTATGGAAATTACCCACAGATCGAAGACGGGATCGGGATGGTGCGCTCATTCCTTACTGCAAGCGAGCGTGTGCTCCGACGCCTGGAGCGGCATTGCTTAAAGGTTCCCATGAAGGCCAATGGGACTCTGCTAACTGGAACGCTGTTTGGGCCAGTGCTTGGGAAGGTTGTCGAGGAGTTGAATTCTAGGCTGGGCACTAGTTTGCGTGTTGCAATGGCTGAGAATCAATACTTTGGAGGAGACGTTTCGGTTGCGGGCCTACTGACGGGGAGAGATATTATCGCTGCTCGGGCGCAGATTACCGGCGATTTTCTAATCGTAACCAACGCAGTGTTGAAGAGTGGCGAAGAGATCATGCTCGACGGTACCACCTTAAGTTCGCTCCGCGACCAATTGGCAATTCCCGTGTGGCCCGTTGGGATCGATGGCCTCGAGAAACTCTTGCGTCAACAATGCAACTGACTCAGCGGATGAAGACGGCCCCTGAAACGCGAATCCCTGACACTCAGCAAGCGCTGAAAATCCTGGACGTCGGTTGTGGTCAGAACAAGTTTCCGGGTGCGGTCGGCATTGACTCCAACCCGCGCAGCCACGCCGATGTTATTCACGACCTCGGCGTTTTGCCATATCCATTCCCAGACAACGAATTTGATCTGATCATCTGCCGACACGTCATTGAACACGTCCCCGACGTGATGGCATTCGTTAGTGAGTTGCATCGAGTTACCCGATCCGGTGGGCGCATTCAGATCGTCACTCCGCACTACACAAATCCGGACTGGCCCACCGATCCAACCCATCGGAACCATTTCAACAGCTACTCATTCAATTGCTTCGTAGCGGGCGCATCGCCTTTCCCTTTCTACACCGATGTCAGGCTAAAGCCGGTTCGCGTGCACGTCAGCCTAGCCAACCTCTGGCGGGTATTGGGCATTGAATTCATCACAAATCTGGATCAACGCTGGCCAGGATTTCGCTTCACGAGAAAGTTCTGGGAGTTTTATCTTTCGACGATTGTTCGTGGAAAGGAGCTTTGGTATGAGTTTGAGGTGGTGAAATCCAAGCGGTCAGTTTAGTGGGCGCGCCCGGAACCGAGCGGTGCGAATACTCAAGACGCCTGCAGTATCTCTTCCGAAAATTGGACGCCTCTTCCTGGCAGCGCCGCGTTGATAATCGGGTAGGTGGGAAGCTGAAAGCCCGATTAACTCAGCGGTCATGTTTGGCCGGACTTTCAATTTTTGAATATAAGGAATGCTTTCCAATCTCTTCCCGGGTCACCGGATCAAGAAATCGGTACTCCCAGGCAAATGCAACCATAGTCTTCGCCCCAGTATTGCGCACGGTCGCCCGATAGACATATCGGGTTGCAGTCATTTGCGCTTCACACTCGATGGGCTGGGTGTTGCGCACAGTTTGTTGCTAACGGCAGCGCTCCCCCGGAATAATTCAGCCACTCGAGGCAGCTGAGCGCGAAGAATTGAGAACCTGTGAAAGCCGAATTGAGAAGAGCCAACAATCTTGAGGGCCGGTCAGTAAATTGTCCGAGAATTTAGAATTTCGCCGACTTTTCGTTTGATATTACGAGATTCTAAAGTGTTATTGATCGATTACCACGCCCATGAGGTGCTTCAAAAACTCGGATAAGAATCCATTTCCAGCAAGGATCCCCACACGCCTGATAAATGGTTTGCACAGATTTTCTTAAGATCTACATCATTCCACGACTCCCTGATGGCGGCACAAATTTTGCGAACGCTTAGTGCCACGGAGTGCCTGAGATCCTCGGGCACGAAACCGCCAGGACATCTGAATTCTCGTCCAACTAGAACCGAGGTCTCAACAACTCGTCAAATTTACGTTCTCGCCCTGCAAAAGGAGTCCATCAAAATGAAAAGATCCCTCTTTGGCTTTATCTTTACTTTGCTAATGCTCTGCTTCTGTGAAACAGCGGCATTAGCGCAAAGCACGTCTGCCGTTACGGGAATCGTAACGGATCCCTCAGGTGCCGTTGTGGCTGGCGCCGAGGTCAAGCTCACTGACCCCAAAACGAGCGCAGAACTTACAACAAAGACCAACGATCAGGGAGTTTATCTGTTCTCAAAGGTAGCGCCAGGACAGGGCTATACGCTCACGTTTACGGCGCAAGGCTTTGAAACGCTTGTCGTGCAGAATGTGCCACTAGGAGTCGGAGTTACCGAAACTCACAGCGTTCAAATGACGGTTGGACAGGTTACCAGCACCGTCACGATCACGGCAGAACAGGGGCCCACCCTAAACACCACAAATGCCACCATCTCCAACGTTATTGAAGAGCGGCGGATGAAAGAGCTTCCGATTCAGATTCGCAGTTCGCCAGCCGCCCTACTTGGCCTGCAACCGGGTGTAGTTGGAAACGTGGTCGGCACCGGTAGCAACCGCATCGGCTCCGTCACCGGGTCGCGCGCTGACCAGGGCAACATCACCATCGACGGCATTGATGCTAACGACCAGACCACTGGACAGGCATTCGCCACCATCGGTAATGCACCGATTGATGCCATCCAGGAATTCCGCGCAGTTACGACGAACCCAGGGGCGGACGAAGGTCGCAGCAGCGGCGGTCAGATTCAGTTGGTGACCAAGAGCGGCACTAACGATTTCCACGGCTCTCTCCGCGAGTTCAACCGCACCGCAAAGACCGCAGCCAACAGCTTTTTCAACAACAAGAGCGGCATTCCTCGGCCTCAATTGACGCGTAATCAGTTTGGCGCCAGCATTGGTGGTCCAGCCTATCTTCCCCGCTTCGGAGAGGGCGGTCCCTCGGTCTTCGAGGGGAAAGACAGGTTGTTCTTTTTTTTCGACTATGAAGGACGTCGGGATGCTCAGGGAGTCTCTAATCTGCGCACCGTTCCACTTCAGCATTTACGGAATGGAGGCGTAGCTTATCTGAACAACACTGCAGGCTGCCCGACTAACGCTCGTCTTACTACCAGACCGGAGTGCATTACTGTGCTGACACCAGCGCAGGTCGCAGCTCTCGATCCCAGGGGGATCGGCGCCAGTCCGGAACTGCTGAATTTTATCCAGAACCGATATCCGCTGCCTAACGATTTATCAGCCGGCAACGGAATCAACACCGCCGGGTTTCGTTTCAATTCGCCTTCGAAAAGGGTCGAAGACACCTACACGACTCGTATTGACTTCAATCCGAACGACAAGCACGATTTCTTCGGAAGCTTCAACATCGCCCGCCGTTCCCAGACCGACACAGTCAACACAGTAGCGCAGCAATTCCCGGGCGATCCCGAGAGCGGCACGATTGTGATCAGGGACTACGGTTGGGCCGTCGGCCACACTTGGGTAGCCACACCAACCGTTGTCAACCAGGCGATAGTAGGAACGAAACGCGCTGGAGCCATATTTGACCGTCCTTTCCGTCCGGCGTTTCCGCAGTCTTTCACTTTCAGTGGGCTATCAGCGCCTTTCGCCGGCATTAGCACTCAGGATCGTTTTGTCCAGGTGCCCACGATTCGCGACGATCTTACCTGGACCAAGGGCTCGCACAGCCTGCAATTCGGCGGCCAGTTTAAGCCGATAAAGCAGGTACCGAGCCTGACAAATGACTTGAATTTCGTTACTATCGGCCTCGGTGGTCAAAACCTGGCGCTCAACGCTGCGCTCCGGCCTGCCAATATTGGCGCCACGGCGACACGACAGTCTAGTTTCGACTCGCCATTTACTTTCATCCTTGGGCGTATTGCGTCGCTCACGACTAATTTCAACTATGACACCTCGGGAACTGCCTTTCCTCCGGGCACCGGAAAGACCCGTGACTGGCGCTACAACGAATATGAATTCTACGTGCAGGACAATTGGAGAATGCGCAACGACCTGTCTATCTCGGCTGGTTTGCGATACCATTTGTACCCCGCTCCATATGAAAAGAACGGGTTCCAGGCCTGCAACGATGTGGATCTCCGACCGTTGTTTGACACCCGCGTGCGGAACGCAGCACTAGGAATCAGCGGCCCCTCGGCCGAGCCTTTGCTTGGCTACGACCTCTGCGGCAAAGGAAACGATGCTCGCCCGATGTATGAAACGGATCGAAACAATTTCGCTCCCAGACTGAGCTTTGCGTGGAATCCCTCATTCAAAGACGGGCTCATGGGCCGTTTGTTTGGCGACCGAAAGACTGTGCTCCGGGGCGGCGGCTCGGTCACTTATGATCGTGTAAGCGGCGCCGTTACGTTTATTCAGGATCAGGTCTCGTACCTGTTTGACAACTCTGCGACCCAATTGTTTGGCGCGGCGAATCCAGCCAACGCCTTGCTAAACGATCCGCGATTCACCAGCATCACTTCTCTTCCAGTTTCAAACCCTGCGCCGATAATCACCCGTCCGTTGACTCCTTTCGTTACCGGCGGGTTCCCACACGGAAATGAAACTGGCGAAACCAACTACGCAGTGGATCAGAAATTCAGGACGCCTTACTCGATTCAGTACAGTCTTGGTATCCAGCGGGAAATGCCCGGCAACTTCCTTTTAGAAGTGTCGTATGTGGGACGGCAGGGACGTAAGCTGTTCACACAGGCAGACGCGGCGCAGGTCCTGGATTTCAGGGACAATGCCTCGGGGCAATTCATGATTGACGCCTTCAACAGGCTTCAATTGCAGATCGAGTCGGGAACGCCCATTGCATCCATTACATCGCAGCCGTGGTTTGAGAATCAGATCAACTCGAATGCGGTGGCCACCTTCGGTGTACCTTGCACTGGTTTTGGTGTGGCAAACTGCACAGCGCTTGTGGCCAATTTCTTTGGCAGCCTGGTTGAAATCGGCGATACCTCAGATACCTTGCAGGCCTTGTTTGCAAACGGCCTCCTCAATCCGAATGTGGGCATTAGCGGCCAATTCTCAACCAATGCCTATATCACAAACTTCGGATCATCGAGCTACAACGGCATGCTTGTGAGTTTGCGGAAGCGCTTTTCGGAGGGTTTCCAGTTTGACTTCAACTATACCTTGTCCAACTCGATTGATAATCAATCGAGCATTGCTAATACGGTGTTTGGTGGTCTTGTTTGTGACCTTCGCAATCTCCGCGTTTGCCGCGGTCCCTCAGACTTCGACATTCGCCACAACATTAACGCCAACGGCATCTGGGAGCTTCCTTTCGGACGCGGCAAGATGATTGGCGGAGATGCCAATGGCTTCGTGGATGCAATCATCGGAGGATGGGAACTCACCGGTATCTTCAACTACCGCAGTGGCCTGGCGTTTGGCACAACCACCGTTTCGTTCCCGGTAGGCTTTGTTTTTGACAGTCCTGCTCAACTCGTCGGCAGCACCAGCGCACTGGAAACGCAAGTTCATGATGTGGGCAACACGGTCCAGCTCTTCAGGGATCCGGCAGCAGCTCTAGCCGCATTGCGAAACCCCCGTCACGGGGAAATGGGCAACCGAAACAATCTTCGCGGACCAAGTCTTTGGATTGCCGACATGGCCCTGTTGAAGAACTTCAGGCTGCCATGGTCAGAAACCCACAGATTACAGATTCGCGCAGAGGCTTTCAATGTGTTCAACCACAATAACTTTGGGTTGCCGACCTCAACCGCACCTCTAAGACAAACTAGCATTAACGGGAACACTTTTGGACAAATCACCACGACCGCAACTGCGGCACGCGAATTCCAGTTCGCGATTCGCTATGACTTCTAGGTGATTGCATAACCTGGATTGTTTACTTGGGCTCCCGGGCATCCGGGAGCCCGTTTTTCTTCCGAGTCCCCGGGGTCAGAACGGGCTGGCTTGTCGGACCGGCATTCCAATTCTGCTAAAATTACAGATAATGTTGGTAAAGACTTCTATTTGACACCCTGGGCCATTGATACCAGACTACGAATTTCACTCTGATTAGTGTTCGTACCAAGAAGCCCCTTTTTAGGTACTGCATTTCCAAAAAGAGAAGCGCCATGGAAGCAGAGATTAGAACCCTGATGGGCTCAGCACGCACTCGCGAAAGAATTTCCAACTCCCATGTAAACAAATTGGTGCGAGGATGCAGCTTTCTGATCTTTCTGGCGCTCGCGGCCGTTGCCGGCCCCGGACGTGCTGTCGCGCAGAATAATCACGCTATCTGGGGAGAGCTAAGAATAAGCGGCAGCACTTCCGATGCGGCCGCTCCCACCGGGGCTACCATTGTTCTTAACAAAGTGGGTACCGGAGAAATTGGACGCCAAACTATCTCGAGTGGTGGGCGTTATCGCTTTACTAATTTGAGCGAAGGGGATTATGACCTCGCCGTTGAGGCTGAGGGCAGGGAGATAACGCGGGTGCGCCTTAACATCTTGCGCGGCGCGCTGGCTCCCTTTTATGGATTTCGCCAGGACTTTGAATTCGCGTGGTTGGCTACCTCATCGACCGGCAAACCCAAGGCAATCTCCGCCGCGGACATTTATCCGCGCTCCGCTGGAAACCAGTCGCTGTTTCAAAAAGCACAGGAGGCAGCGGGCAAAAAGAAATATGACGACGCTGTCAGATTTCTGAAGGCAATACTGGACAACGACAAGGCCGATTTTCAGGTGTGGTCGCTCCTAGGGACACTCTATATGGTCCAGGAAAAAACGGAGGACGCGGAAAAAGCTTATCTCCAGGCGCTGGAATTGAGACCGGCTCTTCCGCAGGCGTTGTTGCATCTGGGCAAGTTACGGACGTCACAAAAGCGGTTCGAGGAGGCCATCGATCCACTTACGCGCGCGTTGGACACTCAACCTCAGTCTGCCGAGATTAACCTGCTGCTTGGCGAATCCTATCTGCAAACAAGAAAGGGATCGAAAGCTGTACCTTTCCTGAATGAAGCTGCGCGACTGGGAAAGCCCGAAGCCCACTTGCGCCTCGGGTGGCTTTACAATGCTGCAGGTCTGAGGGAGAAAGCTGTCGCAGAATACCAGGAGTTTCTCAAGAAAAAACCAGATTATCCGGATCGTAAAAAACTGGAACAATACATAAGCTCCCCATAAAAATCACATATCTAAAGCGTAAAAGTCTGAAAAATGAAGGAGTGATACCTTGATACATACATCGCAAAATAAATCCAAACGATTAGCGGCATTTCTGGCCTTATTTGTTTTCTCCGGAGTGGCTGCCGCCGCGACCACAAATACTCCTCAAAAAATGAAGGCTGAGGAAGTCGTTGCCAAACATCTGGCCGCCATCGGAAAACCAGAGGATTTGGCTGCTGCTAAAAGTCGTATTATTAACGGCCAGGACACTGCCCGCCTAAAGCTTTCCAATACGATACGCGAGGTCACAGGTCCGGCCCAGTTCGCGTCCGATGGTGAGAAAGTTTTGTTGGCTATGGTCTTCAACTCAACCAACTATCCGTATGAGAAGCTAGCGTATGACGGCCAACGGTTGACGGTTGCCGGCTTGCCTCAAGGTGGGCGCTCGCCTTTGGCAAATTTTCTGACGTCCCAGGAGGTTATTTTCAAAGACGGTTTAATCGGTGGCTCTCTCTCATCGGCCTGGTCTTTAATCAATTTCAATCCTGAGAAAGCCAAACTCAGTTATGCCGGAACTGAAAAGGTTAACGGTCGGGCGGTCCATAAACTCAAGTACGCGCCTAGAAAAGGCGAGCTGAGAATAAGTCTCTTTTTCGACGCCGAGACGTTCCAACATGTGCGTAGCGAGTATGAATACACGATATCTGCCCGCATGGGCGCGAGGCCTAGTAGCTCCGTAATGGGCCCCCAAACGGACACTGGAAGCCAGACCATGAAGCGCTACAAATTGACGGAAGATTTTTCCAACTTTCAAATAACCGGGAAATTAACTCTGCCGCGCGTGTACAAGATTCAACTCGTGGTTGAGGCTCAGGCGCAGAACCTTGATTACACAATCGATTTCTCACAATTTGTTTTGGACCAGGCGATTGCCCCGGAGGCATTTATCGTGACTAGTGCTAGCGACGCTCCTTGAACGTGCAAGGTGGAATTTCCTTTGGCGGTAAATGCTGAACCATTTTGCGATTTTGTTTGTAAACAAGGGCGTTGAACAAAGGCGCCAGCCTATAAACGAGCCTTCGATCGGAAGGCATACTCCCTCGAGCTGTCAAATGACGAGCGAAGTCCACATCCATCAAGAGCCGCAGAATGTAAATCCGTCGGATGTGCACTTGAAGGCGGCCGAACTCACGTCGGGAGAGTGACGCTGGTCGTGATTCGCAGCTGAGATTTAGGGATGCACCTGAATGCACTGTCAGCGGATCCGCCTTGCCTGCCAATCACTGGTGCGGACATAAAGTTGACCGTGTACGATAATTACCAAGTGCGTACCGAACACAGGACCTTTCCTGAACTCTTATGCCAATGGTTTCAAGGGAATGCTTCCTCTGGAAAGCCTCAACCGAGGGCTTTGGTGTTCATCAGAGACAACTGAGACTGCGTGAAATATGCAGCGGCAAAGCGGGCTACTTCAAGACTGCTGCTTGAGGGCTAAGCAATACCTGGTGCCAACGCTGAAACGTGTTGATCGGGTCGTTAGGGATCAGTCGAACGTAAGCCGTTTGAAAATACAACCTGTCGGGTGTCGGCCAATATACTCTGGTTATGGGATTGAATGAAGGGAGCCCGGCGGCGTCCAGATCAACCCCCTCTTTGGTGTTGGCGGTTTGCTTCTGTTCGTATGCGGCAGAAGCCCTGAGCAGCGGTTCCCGGAGGCGAATGCGGGACTGCGTTGGTTGAGACCTTGCCGCATCGTAAATGGCTATTTCAGTTTCGAAGGCCGTCGCGATCTTCGACGAGTCTGACGACCAAACCGGCAGCGCCTCAGTGAGGTCATCATCCAACAAACGCTCACTGCCATCCAGTGCGATTAGTCGCGGCCGGCCAGCGGGCATTTTGAACTCTCCCTCACGAGCGTTCCATTCGGCTTCTTTGCACGCAAGCGCTACCAGCGCATGATTATCGGGGGCCCAAGACGAATAGAAGTAAATCAGACCTTCACGCGCGGTCAGCGGTTTTAAGTCATAACCGTCTCGATTGCATATGTAGATCTGTTCGGTCGCAAACATCGGCACTGCTGGAAATGCCGGCGCAACCGACGGTGATGGCGATGCTTCTGGGACAGCATCGGGGTCGGTAATGAACGGTGTAGGCGTTGGTGAAGGAGGCGCGCCTTTGTGCCCTATGAATGTGATGAAGCTCCCGTCAGTAGACCAGCTGACAGTTTCTGGAAACACGCACGACAAGGTAGGCGGGGTCAGGTTTCTCAAGAACTTGCCATCAACTGCGTACAGGTCAATACGGAACGCTGAGCTTGGCTCTGCATCAGTTCCATAGAGAGCAAGTACGCGTTGGTTGTCGGGCGACGGCACAGTCCGCAAGAGCGCGTCATCGGGACGTCGCGCCGTGAAGTCTGCCTGCACCGTTTCAAGTTTCTCAACGACTTCCTCTACCAAGAGATCTGGCGGTCTTATGTCTGCTTCAAACCTGTAAGCAAGGCGGTTGGCCGGAACGTCACGCATGACGAGCGGCCGGACATCTCGTCGTTCAGTGATCGACTGGCAGCCCGCCAAGGTCGCTAAGGTGATTAGGACCGTGAGTAGCGAAATGATATTTGTTCGACTTTCGTAAACGTTCTGTCGTTGGGCTACAAGCCCCATCGGCATGATTTTTCCCTGCTTAGATCGATTTCCATCCGAGTTGCGGGCACGAACTCTATCCATCGGAGGCTTGTTGTCGATGATAGAAATCCGGTTTGGCTGGTGTCAACGGACTCCGGGCCCAGGTGGCGTCTCGCCGTTAATCTGGGTCCTCTTCAGTTCCGTAGACCAGCTCTTTCGTCAACTTTGGATCTATGGTCAACAGTGCTCGAATTGTGTTGCGAGGTGAGAGATGATCCTCGTCACCCTCGTCTTCCGTGACGCAGTTGTGTGCAACCGCTCGAGAAATTCGTCGAGTCAGAGGTTCGTATCCGGGGGTCTGAGAAATAAACGCTCGTGCAGCCATTGCACCCACCAGATCACAAGTCAACTCCTCAGCTCGTTGCCTATGAACCGTCAGGGCTGTCAGATTCGACGCACGATCTCCCACCGCCCGAAACAGCAATCGCAAACTATCTTGATCACCGTCCGCAATATGCAACAGTTCGTGACTTAGAACGCTGAGCATTGCTTCGTCCGAAGGCAAGCTTGCCAGAAAAATAGTGCCGAACGTGATGGTGTGTGGCGTACGTAGGTATACCGAAGCATTGTCACGGGACTCCATGTCAGGCCGAATTCTCCTCACCGCCTGCACGCGTGCAATAGCGCCCTGAAGTCTAATCTTACGCGATAGACCAAAGCGTTCGGTAAGCTGATTCATGGACTTTACGACGAGGCTTTTCGCAAGGGGCAACAACCGCTGCGCCCTCTCAGCACCTTCAACTGCCTCGGGACTGCCCAGTGGCAGTGAGGGACGAGTCTGCATATCGTCAATCGGCACGCTTCCTTTGGGATCCCTCACGCGCTCCATACACACCGCAGTAATTCCACGCTCGACCAAATCGCGATCCACAGGTGGCATTCCATGGCGTGGATGACTAGCTTGTGAACGAGCCTGCCGTTGACGTCTTGTTTGCGCACTCGACTCATCAACCGCGAGGGCCGCAACTTGCAGCACAAGTGACAGCGCCAGAAGAACTCGGGGAAAGTATGAATAGGATTTCGGAAGCATTGACCCTAACGATTTCGCCACACCGGTTTACGTTTCTGCTGAAAGGCGTTAATGCCTTCCACGGCATCTTTAGATTTCATAAGCTCATGAAGGTAGATGTCTTCGACTTGCTTTAGCGCCTGCTCAACGGGGCAACCGCGCGCGAGATCCAGCGACCTGCGCGTGAACTCCAGGGCCACACCAGACAACTCGCGGAACTTCGAGAGGATTTCCATTGTCTTCTGTGCTAGCTGAGCACTCGGCACGAGATAGTTCACCAGTCCCCATCGTAAAGCCTCGTTAGCCTCCAGAATCTCCCCGGTAAGGATCAACTCCCGTGCTCGCCTTTCACCGATAATGCGTGGTAGCAGCACTGCGGCTACCGGAGGAAACACACCTAGCTTTATTTCCGGTTGTCCAAAGCGACCTTTTTCGCTCGTAATCACGATGTCTGAAGCGCAAACTAGCTCGCATCCTCCACCGAATGCTGGACCATCCACCACAGAAATCGTGGGCCGGCTCAACTGTTCCAACTGACGAAATATTCCATGAAACTTCTCGAGCATTTGAAAGACCGTACCCTCTGCATGCTCCTCAACTGCCACGCCAGCACTAAACGCACGGCAGTCCTTGCCCGCGTCGAAAACTATGGCAACCAGGTCCTTCTGGGCGCTGCACTGCTCGAGGGCATGCCCAACCTCCTTCATCATGGCGATGTTCAGAATGTTTAGCGGTGGTCGGTTTAAGGTAATCCGAGCTACTCGGTCCTCAATGGTGAAGATTAGGTTTTGATATGCGGTCATTGGATTAGTTTAGCGCCGCCGGAAACTGAGTTACTCCTAGCCACGAACGGTATATCCGTTTCTGTAAGTCTGAAGTATTGGATATCGGCGAAATCACGTACGGTAGCTGTAGCCTTCCGCCAAGCCGAATTAGCAGCGTGCTTAAATCATCGGCCCTGAAAATCGTGAGACTGATTGGATCGCCTGGTTTCTTCTCGGCCAGGCGCGCGAAAAAGAATTCCCTTGTCGCCCTCATGTTGTTAAATGCGACGATCTGATCCCCTGCGTTTAACCCCTGCTCATACGCAGGCCCACCCTCCAACACGCGTCTTACAATGAGTCTGTCACCTTCTTGCACTAGCTCTGCTCCCAGGTAAGCTTGCTCGGGCGGCTTGATGCCACCGCTCGAGCCGGTAGTGTCAAGCAGCAAGCCCGCAGCTGCCAGAGCTTCATTGTAGTTGAGTTCCTCTCTCCCGCGTACGAACTTATCGAAAAATTGCTCGAGGCTTTGCCCGGCCATCAGTTCACTGGCCTTTTGAAAGTCTTCCGGAGTGTAGTTACGATTCTTCTTGTAAAATTCCGTGTAGAGATATCGCATGACGTCGTCGAGCGACTTTGCCCCTTGACTCGCTCCTCGGATCTGCAGATCGAGCAGCAATCCTAGTATTGCTCCCTTGTCGTAATAATCTACCTG